>JAABUQ010001534.1_pt1 | contig 49171 bp, 41 predicted proteins | sample 5560001 | NCBI WGS metagenome assembly JAABUQ01 (sample SAMN10711888, study PRJNA513371) | rock metagenome | isolation source: Antarctica rocks | place: Antarctica: Victoria Land, Finger Mt nord | collected 2015-12-18
AGGGATTGTAGCAAACGGGAAGCCTCCACCGCCAGGGCAATCACCTGTCGCTTGCCCTCTCCGTAGCTTCTTCCGTATCGGCGTCGCGCGCGTTGAGAAGGGTCGGTAATGGATGCGCTCGCCTCATAGCCACGACTGATGCGTTCGTATTCCCTTGACAATCACCACATCCGTCGGTAATATATGCGTAGCGATGCATGTATTAAATCCATGAGGTGCATCATGCCTTCTGCACATCCCCTCAATGACCGCTGCGACGATGCCTGCATTCACCCGGAGAGTGTGCGTGCGGCACGCGCCGCCTTGCTCCATTCCGATGACGCGACGCGCGTTGCCGCCATGTTTGCCACGTTGAGCGACCCGACACGCCTGCGCCTCGTCCACGCCCTGCACCTGCGAGAACTGTGCGTGTGCGACCTCACGCTCGTCCTCGGTCTCAAACAACCCGCCGTGTCACAGCACCTGCGCCTCTTGCGTACGCTTGGGGTCGTGCAGTTGCGCAAGGAGGGGCGGGTAACGTACTACTCGCTCGCCGATGCCCATATCGCTGCGTTGCTCGCGCAGGGAATTGCCCATCTCGACTGCGCCGCGCCCCCCATCATTGCCGATTGTGCCGCGACTTCCATGACCGCCGCAGGGGCGGCGTAGCGAAAGGACACTGCGATGGCAACCGCCGTTTCTCCACCGATGCTCACCCCGTCCGCCGCACGCGCCGCCGATCTCCGGGCCGGGGTGCGCGTGGAGCAGGTGACGATCTGCTACATGATCGTTGAGGCGGTAGTCGCCATCGGGGCAGGCATTGCCGCGCGCAGCGTGCTGCTCACCGCCTTTGGCCTCGATAGCATCATCGAACTCGTCACCGGGGGCGTGTTGCTCTGGCGGCTCCTCACCGAAGCGCGGGGCGGGGAGCTTGCGCGGGTAGAGCGCGCCGAAAACCGCGCTGCGTGGGTGGCGGGCGTCGGCCTCGTGCTGCTGTGTGTCTATGTCGTCGTCACCGCCGCGCTCAGCCTGATCCTGCGCGACAAACCCGACGGCAGCCTCGTCGGCCTCGGTCTGTCGGTCGTCGCCGTCGCGCTCATGCCCCTGTTCGCATGGCGCAAGCGCGCCATTGCCGCCCGCATTGGTAGCGCCGCCCTGCGCGGCGATGCTGCCTGCTCGATCACCTGCGCGTACATGGCAGGGGCGTTGCTCATCGGTCTCGCCCTCAATACCGCCTTTGGCATATGGTGGGCAGACCCGGTTGCGGCGCTGGTACTCCTGTACTGGCTTCAGAAAGAAGCACGAGAAGCAATTGCGGGCGCGCGGTCGGGTGGTGCGGCCTGTACCTGCGGCGACGATCACTGCACGGACTGAGTAGAGGGGCAAAGCGGAAGGAGCGGGGACCGCAATGGCACAGATGCATGACGACCATGATGGGCATGGGCACAGCCATGGGCATTCCCACGCGCCCGCGAGCTTTGGCCGCGCCTTTGCCATCGGCATCGGCCTGAACCTCGGCTACGTGGTTGCCGAGGTCGTCTTTGGGCGGCTCGCGCACTCGCTCGCCCTGGTCGCGGACGCGGGGCATAATCTCTCCGATGTGCTGGGGTTGCTGCTCGCATGGGGCGCAACCGCCCTCGCCACCCGCCGCCCCACCGCTCGCCGCACCTATGGCTATCGCCGCTCCTCGATTCTTGCCGCCCTGACCAACGCGGTAATCCTGCTCATCGTGATCGGTGGCATTCTCTGGGAAGCGGTGCATCGCCTGCTCGCGCCCGGCCCCGTGGCGGGCCCGACAGTGATGCTTGTGGCAGGGGGAGGGATTCTCGTCAACGGTTTCACGGCGCTGCTGTTCGCGTCGGGACGCAAAGGCGACCTCAATATCCGGGGCGCGTTCCTGCACATGGCGGCGGACGCGGGGCTGTCCCTCGGCGTCGTGCTCACGGGTCTCGCGATCCTGGTCACGGGCCGGCAATGGCTCGACCCGCTGGTCAGCATCGTACTCAGCTTCGTGATCGTGGTCGAGACGTGGGGGTTGCTGCGGGAATCCATCAACCTCGCCCTGGACGGAGTGCCGGAAGGAATTGATGTCGCGCGAGTACAGGCGCATCTCGCCACGCTCCCCGGCGTGATTGCCGTGCATGACCTGCATATCTGGGGTATGAGCACCACCGAAGCGGCCCTCACCACGCACCTCGTGATGCCGGAACGTGACAACCACGACGCGCTCCTCGCCGAAGCGGCGCAGATGTTGCACGACGATTTCGGGATTGAACACGTCACCTTGCAGATCGAGACCGGCGATCCCGCCTACCCCTGCGCCTGCCCCCTCGTGCCCGCACACGTTGGCTAACACCCATTTCCGCCTCCCCACGGTGCGCTTCGGGGGCGTATCGGAACCACGGCGCCCCGCGCGACAACGCGGTACACATTCACGCCCCGCAAATACGTAGGGCGGTGCAACCCGCACGGCGTTCGTCCGTATATGAGGGCGAACGTTAAGAACGTGTACAGAAAGGATTCCTATGTCGCACGAGACGCCGACCGCCCTGTTGACACCCGCCGCCCGCGCGAAAGCGCTTGAAGACGCCTTTCTCGAACAGTACGTCGCGTACTTTCGCAAGGCGGAGGATACCCGGCGATGGCGTCTGCACCGCGATATTCCCTGGGAGCAGGTAAACCCGAATGTCTCCGACGAAGTTGCCACCATCGTTGAGGGCTACTACGCTGTTGAGAGCTACCTGCCGGACTACGTGCATACGGCGATGGAGCTGATTCGCCGCTCCCGTGGGCGGGCGTGGTTTCAGGCAAACTGGGGCTACGAAGAGTCCAAGCACGCGCTGGCATGGGAAACATGGCTCGTCACGAGTGGCAAGCGCACGCAGGAACAGATGGATGAGTACACGGCGTATCTCAGCGAAAAGCAGTGGAACCTGCCCTACGACACCCCGCGCCGGATGATGGTGTATCAGATGATTCAGGAGCGCGCGACGTACCTCAACTACCACAATCTCGCGGCGCGCGTCGAGGGGCAGGAAAACGATCCCGCCCTTGCCACGGCCCTGCGCATCGTCTCCAAGGACGAGATCGCGCATCATGGCTTCTTTTATAAAGGCATCCAGACCTACCTGAAATATGAACCCGCCGAGACGCTGGAAGACATCACGCATGTGTTCAAGTCGTTTGCAATGCCCGCGCGCGATTTCCTCTACAACTGGACCGAGTTTGAAGAGATCGTGGCAAAGATCGGCATCTATGGCCCGCGCGAGCATGTGAAAGACGTGCAAAACCCGATCCTCAATGCCCTCGGCTATGCGAACCGCCGCGAGGTCGAGCGTGCCGCCCTGCGCCTGCGCATCGTGCCGGACAACATCGGCCCGCGCGACATCGCCGACTGGGCAAAGGAACCGGAAGACCGCCCCGCCGATGCGCTGGTAGTCCACGCCGGGGATTAAACGCTTCTCCCTGCCGCGCCCTTCCCCGACTCTCCAAGGATGATGGGAAACGCGGCTGGGAATACACAGAGCATTCGCAGATGAAAGAAGCGGCGGAGGGCATTCCCCCCGCCGATTTTGTATGGACGATGCTGTGCCGGTGCTTTAGTAGTCGCGTCGCGGGCCACGGTCGCGGCCACCGCCGCCACCGTAACCGCCACCGTAGCCACCGCCGCTCCCACCGTAGCCGCCACCATTGCCACCACGGCTGCCGCCGCCGTAACCGCCACCGCCACCGGGGCCGCGCTCCTCACGCGGGCGCGCCTCGTTCACGGTGATTGTGCGACCGCCGAGGCGGTAGCCATTAAATGTGTTGATTGCCTGCGCCGCACCCGCGTCATCGGCCATGTCTACAAAGGCAAAACCTTTGCTCTGGCCCGTTTCGCGGTCCATGATGACCCGCACCGACCGCACTTCACCCGCCCCGGTAAACAGTTCGCGCAGCGAGTCTTCAGTCGTCGCGTACGGGAGTCCGCCCACGTACAAATTCGTTGCCACCCGGATCATTTCCTTCTCGCGTGCCGGTTCTCCGCCCGCACGCGACCTTGCGTTCTCGCCGCTGACACTCACCAGCTCGCTGCGAACACGTTCCAGCATACTGTATCACTTCCGCGACGCCGGGGGAATGGCTGTGCGCGTGTTATAATTCCCACGTCTGCCATCGGTGGGTGAACGGACGGCGCGCCTTCAGTGAATACGATCCGTTTTCCGATTCGCCATCCGCGTTTCCCTGCTTCCATGCACCGGAGCCGCTCATGCCCTCGTCCCCACAACGCACGCCGCTCCGGGCCGATTATGATGTCGTCGTAGCCGGGGCGGGGCCAGCCGGTAGCGCGGCGGCAATCACGCTCGCGCGCGCGGGGCTATACGTCGCGCTCCTTGACCGCCAATCGTTTCCCCGCACCAAGCCGTGTGGCGATCTGATCGGCTGCGGGGGCGTGTCCCTCGCGCAAGCCCTCGGCGTCGAACCCACAGTACTCGATCACTATGCCACGCTGCGCGGCGCGGTCGTCCTTGCCCCGCAGAGTGCGCCCCTGGTGCTGACCGCCCGCCCCGGCACGCTCGATGCGCGGGTGATACCCCGGCATATCTTCGATACCGCCCTTGTCCATGCCGCCGAGGTGGCAGGCGCAACCTTTCATCACCGCACGGTGCGTAGACTCGCGCGAGACGACGCGGGGCGCGTGATGGGCGTGATTACGGAGCAGGACGGGGTGACAGTCACGCTTTCCACGCGGGCCGTGGTAGGCGCGGATGGATACGGCTCCCGTATCGCCCGCGCGGTGCAGGGAATAGAGACGACACGAGCGGGGCAGGTCGGCGTGGCCCTTCGGGCCTATGCGCGGCAGGTATCGGTGCCCGATGCATGGCAGGGGCACCTCGTTTTTGCCTATGACGAGGCGACCGCGCCCGGCTACGGTTGGCTGATGCCCCTGCCGGACGGCACTGCGAACCTCGGTATCGGCACCCTCGCATCGCCGGGCGCGACCGACGGTGCATCTCTGCGTGATCTGTTCGCCCGCTTTCTTGCCCGGACACCCTGGCTTGCGGGTGCGGAAATCACCGAGATGTATCCGCCGCGCTCCTGGCCGCTCGCGCTTGGCCCCCGGCGCGGCGTACTCGTGGCGGACGGCGTACTGCTTGTAGGGGAAGCGGCGGCACTCGTTGGGCCAATGACCGGCGCGGGCATCTTTCCCGCGCTCCAAAGCGGTGTATGGGCGGGGGAAATACTCGTGCGTGCCCTGCAACGTGGCGACGTGTCGCGCGGTGCGCTCCTGCCGTATGAGCGGCGCGTGTACCGCCGCTTTGCCCCCCAGCATCGCGCCGAAGCCCTCGTGCAACGGTTGCTTACGGAGCCGCGTCATCTCCGTCGGCTCGTCAACGCGGTGCGCCCACTGCCCTTTACGGGGGCAATGGGCGCGAGCCTGTTGCTTCATCTGGGGTAAGAGACGCCGCCGCGATACCGGATGCAGCGGCGGCGGAACCGGTTCCGCCACCTAAAGGCATCGCAGTTGGCAAACAGCGCCGCACCGTGCTCTTACGCGGCGGCAGGCATTTCCGCAGGAAGATTTGCGGTGCCGTAGTTGGCGGCTTGCTGCTCAAGAAAGGTCATCGCGGCGGCGCGCATGTCGTTCGTCACATCGTGGCCGATGCCGGGGAAGGTATTGAACGTTGTCGACATGTTCATACCCTGCAACGTGCGATAGAAGTACTGTGCCCGTGCCACCCGTGTCGTGCCCTCGGTTACGTCCCAATCGCGCGGCGTGTCACCGGGGTTCGTATCTGCTCCGCCGACGCCGACGAAGAAGCGCACTTGCCGGAAGGCGAGGCTGTTGAACACATCCCGGCTACCGTACTGCGAGAGGTCCGCGACGCCAAAGGGGAAAGCCATGTTCTGCGGGCTGCCATCGGTCATCATGCCCATCTTGGGCAGCGTGTATGACCCGGCGGAGAAAAGCGCGACCGCAAGCACCTGCTCGGGGTACCACTCCGCGAAGCGGTGAACGATCTGCGCTCCACGGGAGAAGCCGTATAGCATCACCTTGCCCTTGAAGGTCAATCCCGTGCGCTGGGGCAATTGGTCAATGATCTGCTTGAGGCGCGGCAGCATGACTGAATCATCCCCCGTGACATTCGCCGTAACCTTGTAATCGCGATAGTGAAAGGTTGGCGCCACGATCACCCAGCCGTTCGCATCCGCGCGGTTGATGAGGTCCTGGCAAAAGCTCTGTCCATCCCCGCCCATCCCATGCACGGTGACGAGCACCTGCAACGGCTCGCGCGCATCAACGTTTTTGGGGACGTACAGGAAATAGTCATCAGTGGTGATCGTGGGAGCATCGGGCGCGGCGGCGACAAAGCCAGCGGAAATGAATGAGAGCAGCAAGAGACAGGCGAGGCAGAGCTTCTGGACGGCTGTTTTCAACGGTGTGGCCCTCTCTAGTCTACTGATACAGGCATTCGGCATCTTTTTCATGCGACGATGCCGTTTTTCCTTCATCACTCGTACTAACGGCCCGACAAGGATTTTGTGACGGGTAACGGTGCGGAAATTTTTCGCAACCGGATGCCGCGACAAACACGCCGGAGCACGCCGTGCATCACACGATACCAATGAATTCTGAAACGTCGGTGAGTCGTGAAAAGGGGAGGCGATTAACGCAGCCGTGGGTCGAGCGCATCGCGCAGGCCATCACCTAGGAGGTTGAAGCCGAGCACCGTGAGGGCAATTGCCGCACCCGGCACGATGGAGAGCCAGGGTGCGGTTTCCAGCACGCCGTAGCTGCTGTTGAGCATGCTCCCCCACGATGGCGAAGGCGGCTTATTTCCCAGGCCGAGGTACGCGAGGGATGCTTCCGCCAGCACCGCGTATGCGAAGGTGAGCGACGTATGCACGATCAGCGGGGGCGTGATGTTCGGAAAGATGTGGCGGGCAAGGAGGCGCGGCACCGATACCCCCGCCGCGATAGCCGCTTCGACGTACGGCGTGCGCCGCACCGCGAGCACCGACCCACGCACGATGCGCATAAAGGTCGGCACATTCGTGACCGCGATGGCGACGAACACGTTGCGCAGTGACGAGCCGAGCACCGCGACAAGCGCGATGGCGAGCAGCAGGCCGGGAAAGGCGTACAGCACATCCATCGCCAGCGTGAGCGCCGTGTCGAGCCAGCCGCCGCGATACCCCGCGACGAGGCCAAGCAGCACGCCGAACAGCCCTGCGAGCGCGACACTGATGATGCCCACCTCGCACGAGATCCACGCCCCATGCAGGAGGCGACTGAGCAGATCACGCCCGAATTCGTCCGTGCCGAGCAGATGCGCACTGCTTGGGGCCTGAAAGCGGATGCGCACATTCTGCTTCACGGGGTCGTACGGCGCGGCTTTCGGGCCAAGCAACGCCACCACGACAAAGAGCGCGACGATCACGCTTCCCGCGACCGCCAACCGCTGCCGCCGGAACGCCTGCCATGCCCTTCGCCGCCGCACCGTTTGCGCCGCTGCAGTCAGCGGTAACGCGATTGTTCCGTCCCCTTGCGCTTGTGCCTGCACGCTACTATTCCCATCCATATCAATGACCGTAGGCACACGTTGATCCTGTTACCCATAGAATCCTGATCGCCAGGGACCGCTAAAGCCGGTAAATAGCGAAGTCTGGCCGCTCAAATATTGGCGGCGAAAGGTCGGGGTACGTAGGCACGGCAAACCCGTTCACCCGATCAATATAAAGATATGAGATACCTGCCTGCCGCATTCGCGCGGGCACATCGAGGTTTCCCGCCCTCCAGTCAGTAATCAAGGTGAAACGTGCGCCAAAATGATCTTTCAGCATATTGGGATCGCCTGATTGTCCTTCCGCAGTCCACTGAACCGATTCAAAAAATGCCTGTCGCTCTGTATAGCTTCCATATACTCCCGCGTTATATGCATTTACGGCAAAGACCGCATCCTTCGGCAGGGAGGAACGTATACGAGCAGGCCCCCGCGTCCGGTTGCGGATTACACTTTTGGCTCTCGTTACGTAATTGTGTATCGCTTTGCGCATCAAACACTGCTGTCCGCATAAGGTGGAAATGTGCATTCGCGAGCGATTCCCGGTAGTTGGCAGCCACGGGTTGAATGGGATCAATCCCTGGAACAAGGGCGTACACGAGCACGATTGCAACGATACTAAGACCGAAAACCCGCGGATGCCGTCCGAGCCACGCACACAACGCGAACAATCCGTATCCCGCAATGCTCGTGAGTGCGACGAGTCCATACCAGACAAAGTAAATCTGATTGTCGCCAAAAATGTAGAAACAGGTGCCGGGAATGACCCCGGCGAGAAAAAAGGCCCAGACGAATACAAAGAAAGGAGTTGTGCGACGGTTTTTGCGTTGCCTCCATGTCCCGAGAGCCGCGCAGAGCAGGTACAGAAACGCGAAGCCAAAAATCCATACTCCTCGCGCGATGCCATCGGGCCAGTGCAGTGCGATCAGGGTGTTATAGTAAGGAAGTTGTGTGGCAAAAGAGTTGTTGCGCAGCACCAGCGAACTTACCGAGTTCCGAGACCCAAAGGCGAGTGGGAGCGTAATGAGTGGGATTGGGACAAGCATCAATATGACGAGCCGCAGTGCGCGGCCGATGAGATACCGCCCAAAGATCAATTGCCAGACGACGACCGCACCTGCCGCGCACACGAGCAACGGCCCCACCACGCCTTTTGCCCCCGCGCCAAAAAACGCGAGCAACGTGACCACCCACCCATCCTGCCATCGGTGTTGCCCATATTGCCAGTATACTGGAAGGAGCAATGCGAGCAAGGCCATGTATCCTGCAAGCGTCGGCGGGCTATTGTATGTTGCAAAGATGAATACACCCGTGCCAAACGACCACCATCGGGTAAATAGAGCCATCACGTCGAGCGGGAGCAGGAGCAACAGCGCGCTTAACACGCCTACAAGATCGCGCCCGTGACTGAGCACGCGCCCCACGTTGAAAAGTAGCAACGTGGTGAGAAAAACCATGTTCAGCCCCGCATAGCAGGAGAGCAAATTCGCAATGCTCTCTCCGGTCACCGCGCTTGCCGCTGCAGATGGAGCATAACCGAACATGTGATAGTTGAGAGTAATCCCTGCAACACGGGGGTCAGGATTGGAAGAACTATCGCGAAATGCATGGGCGTTACTAATATGAAACCACATGTCTGATACTTTGTATACCTGTACGCCGGACGTGGGAGCATTATAGCCGAAGAACAATGCTGCCCCAATCAAGCAAACGAAGACGAACGCACCCATTACCTGCCCGGGATGACGCAAAGGAACGAAGCGCCTATGCCACGTACGCCGCCGCAGAAAAGCGATGCCGAGGGCAAGCGGCACCCAGAGCACGCACAGGCGCGTATCGCCGATTTGCCGTGCAGCCAGCAATGCGACGAGCTCGCACCCATGCCCGACCGCCCAACCAAGCCCCAGCCACGTCAACCAGTCCGCCCGCCATCGCACGCAACTCAAGAGCAGCGCGGTGCCGGGCAACAAGACGCCGACAAGGATGTACACCCAATATGCCGCCCAATGCCCGATATTGTCACGCAAGCCAACCACATACAGGGCCAACTGAATGAATGCGAGCGGAGCGAAGAGCCACGCGCCATGTTTGACGATTCCGACGAGAGATACCCATATTTGACCGAACTTACTAGACTTATAGGGCCGACGGTGCGTTACTACCGGTGTATGCGTTTCCGGAATCGCAACCTTCATGAACAACTTCCTTCTCTTCCCAGCACCACGACCATGCTGCGCCGTGTATTTCCCCACGATTATGCGCGAGTCTAACCCACGCGAATACGCGGGTCAATGAAGGCATAGAGGATATCCACGAGCAGGCTGACGAGCACGAAAATCACGGCGAGCACGAGCGTTACGCCCTGCACGATGGGGTAATCCCGGTTCTGGATCGCGTCCAGCGTCAGCCGCCCAATCCCTGGCATGGCGAAAATCTGCTCGATGATGAAAACGCCGCCAAGCAAACGCGCGATCTGGATACCGAGCACCGTAATGATCGGGATCAGGGCATTGCGCAACACATGGCGGTTGAGCACGACGCTCTCACGCAGCCCCTTCGCCCGCGCCACGCGGACATGATCCTGCCCCAGCACTTCGAGCACCGCCGAACGGGTTTGCCGCATCATCACGGTGGCGAGCGGCGCACCGAGCGCGAACGCGGGTAGGATCATGCGCCGCAGGTTTTCGCCCACTCCCTCCGCCAATGGCACGTAGCCGATGGGCGGCAGCAGGCGCAGCTTGAGCGAGAACACGAACACGAGCAGCGTCGCCAGCCAGAAATTTGGCATCGAGACGCCCGCGAGTGTGGTGAGCGTAGCGAGGTAGTCGAGCCAGCTATTGCGCCGGATCGCGGAAAGCATGCCGAAGAACACCGCCGGGATGCCACCGAACAGCGCCGCGAGCAGCGTCAGTTCGAGCGTCGCCGGCATCCGCAGGCGTAACTCCTCGGTGACGCTGCGCTTGGAGCGAAACGACGTGCCGAGATCGCCGTGCAGCACGCCGCCTGCCCAACGCACGTACTGCACGGGCCAGGGCGCGTCGAGGCCGTACTCATGCCGCAAGCGTTGCCGGTCTTCCACCGAGATGCGCTGATCTACCCCGATCAGTTGGTCGAGTACATCTCCCGGCACGAGCCGGATGAGCAGAAAGGTCACGAGCGACACACCGATCAGCACCGGCACGAGCAGGGCGAACCGGTTGGCGATGTATCTCCCCATGTCGCCTCACTCCTGAACAGCCAGCAGTCAGCAGCTTGCATTGACTGCATACCGTCTACTGCCTACTACCGACCGTTTACTTATCGAGGTACGTATCCTTGAGGGCGATATTCGTGCCTGTGGGGTTATGCGTGTAGCCCTTCACATAGCTCTTCATCGCCTCATACTGGCTACCGATGTACAGCATCACCCACGGGTTATCCGTCAGCAGCTTCTGCTGCAACTGGGCGTAGATTTTCTTGCGGTCTTCCAGCTTGGTGGCGGCGACGCCATCCCCGACGAGCGTGTCAAAGTCCGCATCGCTGTACCCGCTATTGTTGGAACTGAGGCCCGTGCCGAAGTTACTGTACATGATCTCGTGCGGGTCCACGTAGCCCGAGGTGCCGGAGACGAGCATGTCGTAGTTCTTGGAGTTGTTGTCCGCGATAAACGTGCCGTTGTCCTCCGGGGCGACGTCCGCCGTGATGCCGATGGCTTTGAGTTGGTCCTGCACCGCGAGGGCGGCATTCGAGAGAAAGGGGTATGACGACCACGTCTTGATCGTCACCTTGAAGCCATTGGGGAAACCGGCGTCCGCGAGCATCTGCTTCGCCTTTGCCGCGTCCACCGCCGGCACGGGCGTTTCCAGCGTCGCCCAGTAACCGGGCGGAAACACGGTCAGCGTGGGTGTAGCAAATCCGTAAAACGCGGCATCCACCACCGCCTGCCGGTCCATTGCCACCGAGATCGCCTGCCGCACCTTTGGGTTCGCCCAGGGCGCATCCTTTTTCATCAGGTTGAAGCCGAGATAGCGGATGTTTGTATTCTGGTCGCCCGCGAGCGTGAGGGTTTTGTCTCCCTTCAACGTTTGCAGGTCTTTCGATGGGGCGTACTCGATGAAGTCCACCGTGCCCGTACGGATCGCCGTGGAGCGCGCGGTGTCGTCGGGGATCGGGATCATCTCGATGCGGTCGAGGTAGGGCTTGCCGGTGTCCCAGTAATCCGCGTTCCGTTCGAGCACGAGGCGTGTGTTCGGCACGTACTCCACGAACTTGAAGGGGCCGGTGCCGTTGGCAACTTTGGTGAGGTCGCCATTTTTCTGCACGTCTTCCTTTGCCACAATCGCGTAGTTCGGACTCCACAGCGCGACGAGGAAGGCGGCGTTCGGCTTATCGAGCGTGATCTTCACGGTGCCATCGTCCGGCGTCTCGATGGTCTTGATGCTCTTCAGCGACGCCGTGCTCGTGGACTTCGTGGCGGGGTCGAGTACGCGCTCGTACGAGTACTTCACGTCCGCCGCGACGAGCGGACGCCCACTATGAAACTTCACGCCCTTGCGCAACTTGAAGGTATAAACGAGGCCGTCCGGCGAGATGTCCCACGATTCCGCAACGTCCGGCTTCGGGGTGAGCGCGGCGTCAATCGTCACGAGACGGCCGTAGATGTGCTCTACGATGTGGTTGGTCGCGGTGAGGCTGGTGCTGTGTGGGTCGAGCGCCACGGGATCGGCCTGCAACCCGATCTTGAGCGTACCGCCCTTTTTCACGGCGCCGCTCGCCGCCGCCGTTGTGGAGACGGCAACGGAAGCCTGCGCCGTCGCCGCGCCGAGCGGGGCTGCGGCAGCGCCCGTGGTCGCCGCCGGTATCGCCGCAGCAGGCGTCATGGCGGCGGTTGCGGGCCGCGACGCGACTGCCGCAGCGGAGCCGGCCGCTGCAGACGGAGCAGCGGAGCCGGCCGCTGCAGACGGAGCAGCGGACGCCCCGGTAGTGGCAGTCGCGACGGGCGCTCCGGTGGTCGGAGTCGTGGCGACATCGCTCCCACACGCCGCGAGGATTGCCGTTGCCGCCGCTGCCGCGCTACCGCCGAGAAAGGCGCGTCGCCCCAAAGATCGTGTCGCCATCATGCGCCCGTACCGGTCAGACATTTCGCGCTCCTCTCGTGTTCGTTCGTGCCACCAGGTAACGCCCCGGCCCGCCATTGTTTCATTTGGCTCGTTTGGCTTATGGCGTCCGGACGGCATTTCATTGTCGGGTGATTCGGTGTGACTGGTATCACCATGTCCCGTGTCGCGCGCATGTATCGCACACTGCCGATGGGCTTGTCAATTCTCTCCCGGCCTTGCGACCCGGATATTCCCCGAACATTACAATAATAGAGAACCAAACACCCCGCCGTACGTTTTACGTGTATGGCGGTATCCGTGTTTTTTGTACAAACCGCGTTACCGCATTCTTCAAGTAGCCACCGATGAACATGGCAATGGGGAGATCACCGCGTCGCGTGGGGGAGTGAAACGGTTATGCCGATAACCGCCGTTGTGGAACAAAACGCGCAGATCATTTCCCAAGATGAAGCTGCCCCTGCCACCCAACCCGCGCGGCACTCGGATGTGCATACGCCGCGACAAACGTACATCCCCGGGCTGGATGGGTTACGTGCGCTCGCAGTGATTGCCGTGCTGCTCTACCACGCCGATCTGCCGTGGGCACCGGGAGGCTTTCTCGGCGTGGATGTGTTTTTTGTGCTCAGTGGTTACCTCATCACCACCCTGCTGCGTAGCGAATGGGAGGCGCGCGGGCAGGTATCGCTCGGCGCCTTCTGGGGCAGGCGGGCACGGCGGTTACTGCCCGCGCTCGCCCTGTTGCTCGTGGCCGTGCTGGCGTTTGCGTCCCTGTTCCTGCACGGGGAGGTCGCGGGATGGCGCGGCGACATCCTCGCCGCGCTGGGGTATGCGATGAACTGGTATCTCATCTACGGGCACAAATCGTACTTCGAGGCGGTTGGCCGCCTATCGCCGCTGCAACACCTCTGGTCACTCGCGGTCGAGGAACAATTCTACCTCGTCTGGCCCCTGCTGTTCGTTGCCGGGATGCGCGTACTCCGGCGGTGGGGGATGCTTCTCGCCACGCTCGCGGGCGCTGCCGCCTCCACCGCGCTGATGGTGGCATGGTACAACCCGGCCGCCGACCCTTCCCGCCTGTATTATGGCACCGATACCCGCGCCACCGCGTTGCTTCTGGGTGCGGCCCTCGCGCTCATCGTGAGTACCGGGCATCGGGTACCGGGCACGCGATTTCCGGCATGGGTTCTGGACACCATCGGCCTCGCCGCGCTCATCTGCCTCATCGTCTGCATGGTGCGGCTCGGGGCGTATGGCCCATTTCTGTATCGGGGCGGCTTCGCGCTCGTTGCCCTCGCGGCCGTTGCGGTGATTGCCGCAGTTGCCCATCCCCATACGCTGATGCTTCCGGCCCTGCTACGGGGACGGGTATTGCGGTGGGTCGGGGTGCGCTCTTATGGCATTTACCTGTGGCACTGGCCCGTGTTTGTGGTCACGCGCCCGCACCTCGATGTGCCCCTCGATGGCACGCCGCTCCTGCTGCTGCGGTTCGCGCTCACGGTCGGGCTAGCGACGCTCTCGTACCGCTTTATCGAGGCGCCGGTTCGTAATGGCGCGCTCCTTCGGGCATGGCAGGCGATGCGTGAGGTGAACGGCCCTCGCCGTCGGCAACTTCGCGCGCGCTGGGCCTTGTCCGCAGGCACCCTCGCCGCCCTCATCACGACGCTCGGTGTCACGGTCACGGAGGCACGACCCGCGCCAATCCCTACCTATCTCGCGGTGACATCGGTTCACAGCACGTCGTTCCCACGCCGCACTACCGTCGCGTCGGTCGCCGACCGTGCGCTGACCGCACTCCCCGCGTTCACTCCCACGCCCGCCATTGTCGCAGTGATACCGACGGTGACGACGCCAATAGTGACCCTGACGGCGACCATGAGCATAGCGACCGAAACGGTGGCGGCAACCGCGACGGCGGTGGCAAGCCCGACCGCTGCGACCGCTGCGCTCATGCCAACCACGTTGCCCACCACCGCACCGACGCGCGTGGAAATGGCTACGCCATCGCCTGCCCCATCCTCTGTCGGACCTGTCCCATCGTCTCATAGAGTGATGGCGGCAACCAGCACCGCTATTCCGACACCTTCGGCACTGCCCGCCGCGCCGGTAATTGCGCCTACCGCCGTACCGGCGATGACGCCCGCGACACCCATACCCACTTCGCCGCCCCCGACAGCCACGATACCGGCGACCGCGACCGTTCCTGCAACGGCGACCGCCCCCACACCCACGCTCGTTCCCGCGACGCCAGAGCCACCGCCAGCTGAGACGCTTCCTGCCGTAGCGCCGCCCGCACTGCACGTCTTTGCGATTGGGGATTCGGTGATGGTCGGGGCAGCGGGTGCATTGCAGGATGCGCTGGGTGATGTCGAGGTGGACGCGGCAGTGAGCCGGCAGGCATCTACCGCGATTGAGATACTGCGCGCCAAGCGGGACGCGGACCAGCTTGGTGATGTCGTAGTCGTCCATATGGGCACGAACGGTACGTTCTCCGCACCGGAGTTTGACGCGATGATGGCAATACTGGCAGATGTGCCCCGCGTGGTATTCGTCAATCTCAAGGTGCCACGCCCCTGGGAAGCGGCCGACAATGCGGTGATCGCCGACGGCGTGCAACGCTACCCGAACACCGTGCTTGTGGACTGGCACACCGCCGGAAACAACCACCCCGAATACTTCTGGGGAGACGGCATCCACTTGCAGCCCAATGGGGCGCAAGCGTATGCGAATCTCATCGCTGCCGCGCTCACTCCTTGACGTGAGCGGCGGGCCGGAACAGGGGCGAACAAGGGCGAAAGCGTGAGGACTATGGAAGGCACTGGAGCGCATCAGTCGGGTCAAGACACCGCAACCCGCCTCGTTCGCCCATTCTCGCGGCGGCGCACGCTGGGAGCGATTGGGGCAACGGCATTGGCGGTGGCAGGTTCGCTCGCGCGTCCCGCGCGTGGAGCGGCGCGGCAGGGAGCTGAACCACCATCTGCCACTGCGGACGCGGGAGACATCCCCAGCGGCATTCAGATTGGCATCGCCTTCGCGACAACGGACGCCGAATTGCCTGCGATCGAAGCGGCAGGGAATGTCGGCTATGTCTTCGGCGCGCACGGCCCCATCATGGGCGCACAGACCGCGTTCGTCTACAACTTCCACCGCGACCAGTACAACGCCCTCGTCGCACTGGAGCCAATGCACGACCGCGCGTGGTTTGAGGCGAACCACCCGGACTGGCTCGTGTACCGTGCCGATCAGAACATGCTGGCATCAGATGAGGACGTGCGCGACGCCGGGCAACTCACGCTCGATATTTCCAACCCCGCCGTGGTGCAGTACCAGTTCGATAACTTCGTCAAACTGGGGATAGACCGAGGTTTTTCGCGCATCGGCTTCGATGGTGTCTACATCATTAATCCGAACAAATGGAGTGGTGTGTACCGCGATGGGCAGTGGGTACAGCTCTATTCGGGCGAGAAGGCAGACCCCGCGCTCGCGGATGCAGTCATCGGCTGGGCGCGCGCCATGCGTGAGAAGATAAAGGCGTACAACTCGTCAGTACAATTAGATATGAATTACACCCTGCGCGACGAGTACCCGGAAGCATACGCACGGTTGCTGCCCTACCTCGACGGCGTGTTCGATGAGCGCGGCTTCACCAATTGGGGCCAAGCGGGGCCGAACTTTGCCACCGACGACCTGTGGGCGCGTATCGTCAGCGGGATGCGTCTCTTACGCAACGGCGGCAAGCTCGTCTTCATCAATGGAGAAGTGCCGGTCACCGATCCCGGCACGCCCGCTGCGACCTATGCTGACCTCAAGGCGAGCATCCGCCCGCTCGAAGCTACGGTGGACGCGACGGCGATTCAATGGGTGCTTGCAAATTATCTGCTCGTCAAGGGATCTGACTTTTACACCAACGTCAGCGCCTACTTCGTACGACCTAATTTTGGGCCGGGGCGCGTGAAGCAAGGCGTGCAGGACTATGGGCGCTATGTAGACCGGCCCGCATATCACGCGCCGATTGGCGCTCCCGTAGGCGACATGTACGAAGGCGGGGGCGTGTACTGGCGCGCCTACACGAACGGTGTCGTACTCGTGAACCCATCGAACAGTGACGCGCGAACCGTGACGTTGCCACGCGCCTATCAGACCCTCAACGGCAATCCCGTCGCATCCCTCACGATGGAGGCACCGTCGGGCGTGATGCTCCTGCGCGCGTAGCAATTCCTCCCGACAACAACAGAAGCGACAGGGTGGGGCACGTTTGTTTGTAGCCGCGTGCCCCACCCCATTGTGTTCCGTAGTGTTTGCTGTTCTCGCGGGGACGAGATCAATGCGTGTTGTTCGACCCCGCGCCGTTCTGAATCGCGCGCATGACCTTTTCCGGCGTGAAGGGGATTTCTGTCAAGCGGACGCCGACCGCGCTGTCAATGGCGTTGGCAATTGCTCCCGCAACCGGCACCACGGGCGGCTCGCCGATGCCCTTGCCGCCAAACGGCCCGACGGGGGCGGGCTTCTCGATGATGACCGTCTCGATTTGCGGCACAAAGCCGGTAGTCGGCACGGCGTAATCAAGGAAGGAGGCCGTGACCACGGTGCCGCGCTCGTCGAACACCATGCGCTCGTACAGCCCCCAGCCGATGCCCTGTGCCACGCCGCCGTGGATTTGCCCCTCGACCGCCGCCGGGTTGATCGCCTGCCCGACATCCTGCGCCGCGACGTACCGTGTCACCTGCACCTCGCCCGTTTCGGGGTCCACCCGCACCTGACACAAGTGCGCGGCGGCGCCGGGGGCACGGTCGGTGATCGCCGTCTGCCCCCGGCCTTGCACCGGCTCGTACCGCGCGCCAAAGCTCATGGACAGGCGTGCGAGTTCGGCGATAGGCTTTTCCTTACCGGGCGCACCCTTCACCGCGACCTTGTCGTCCACGATTTCGAGGTCGGCGGGCGACACTTCCAGTTGCTCCGCCGCGATCTTCAGCAACTGCTCTTTCGCGTCGTATGCCGCCTTCTGCACCGCTGCGCCGACGGTATAGAGCGTTTTCGAGCCGCCCGCACCGCCCGCGTACGGGGCGGTGGAAGTGTCCGCCCCGATGACCTGCACCTTGTCCACGTTGATGCCGAATGCCTCCGCCGCGATCAGAGCGAACGAGGTATTTGTGCCGGAAATGTCTTGCGAGCCGACCGTGACGCTGATCGTGCCATCCATATTCAGGCGGCAAGCAGCGGCGGCAGGCTCCAGACCACCGAACCACGCACCGACGGCAATACCCACGCCCTCATTTGGGCCGAGCGAACCGCGCCCCGTCCACGCCGGGTGCTGCTGCAACGCTTCCAGGCACTCCTTGAGGCCAACGCTCGCCCACGGCGTATTGTCCGGCAGGGGATCGCCCTGTTCCGCAATGTTCTTCAGACGGAAGGTGAGATCGTCCATGCCCACTTCTTTGGCGAGCAGGCTCATATTGGACTCAATTGCCAGCGTCGCCTGGGGCGCACCGGGGGCACGGTAGGCACCGAGCATCGTCTTGTTCGTATGCACGTCGTACCCCTCGATGTCGAGGTGCGGCACTTTGTAGTAGCCGCCGAGGAGCAGGCAGGCGATGCCTGTGGGCGCACCGGGAAAGGCGCCGGTATCGAACATCACCTTCGCCTTGAGGGCATGCAGGGTGCCGTCTTTTTTCGCACCCGTGGTCAGTTCGATTACACAGCCGGGGGCGGGGTTTGCGGCGAGAAACTCTTCGCTCCGGCTCATCACGAAGCGTACGGGGCGGCGTGCCATCGTGGCAAGTACGGCGACGAGCGGCTCGTACAGCATGAACTTACCGCCGAAGCCGCCACCAACGGGCATCGCCGTCATGCGCACCCGGTTCTCCGGCATTCCCGTCGCCTGGGCGCACATCGCGCGGCAGAAAAACATCGCCTGCGTGGAGGTCCAGACCGAAAGCTGGCCCGTGGAATCAAGCATCGCCACGGTGGAATGCGGCTCGATGTAGCTCTGATGCACGTAGTTCGTCTTGTACCGCCGTGTGACCACGACCTCCGACTCGCGCAGCCCCTGCTCGATGTCGCCACGGTGGTAGTGCTTGAAGCTCGCAACGTTTGGCGGCAACTCGCGCGTTTCCTGCGCCACGGCGGAAACCGCCGCGTGCATGTCAATATCGTCGTTGCCCGCGTCTTCCTTGGGGTTGGCAAGGGCAGAGCCGGGCTGCATCGCGGCATCAATGTCCATCACCACGGGGAATTCTTCGTAGTCCACTTCCACGAGCGAGGCGGCTTCCTCCGCAAGCAGTTCGGAGTTCGCCAGCACGATGGCGATGGGCTGCCCGTAGTACACAGCGCGGCCCTGCGCCATCGGCAAGCGGGCCGGAGGCAAACCCCAGTTTTTCAGGATGTCCTCGGCGGTGTAGACCGCAGTGACACCCGGCAGCGCGAGCGCGGCATCCTTGTTCACGCTGCGGATGCGCGCGTTCGCGTAGAGGCTCGGCACGAGGCGGGCATGGAGCATCCGGGGGAACTTCATGTCGCCGGTGAACTGCTCCTCGCCCGTGAGCTTTCGGGGCGCGTCCTGGCGCTTCGTCGCGTGACCCACATATCGGTACGTCGTCGCCACTCCGTCTGTCCTTTCATCGGGGCGGAAGAAATCCGGGCAACCGCCGGGGCGCCCGCCAACACTGCCGACATGATGCGCGCCTTCGCCCCGTGCGTCAAGGAATAATGCGCGCCAGAACTGCCACCGTGCCCCGTCGGGCGTTCCGGTCACCGTTGACGCCTTGCCGTATATTGGGATGGAAGCATTCGAGATGTTGCCATAAATTGGCGATACGCTGCCGCGTGATGCGAACGGGGCCGATGAAGCATGGAGAGCATGGGAGACGTGGCAAACACGGAGCCGGTCGCGGATCGCCCGATCACGCCCGAAGGGTACGGCGTGCCGGAAACGACTGAAGGCACATTGCCGTGGGCACACGTGCGCACGCGGATGGCGGAAGCGCGGAATTACTGGATCGCGACGACGCGGCCGGACGGGCGGCCACATGTCGTGCCTGCCTGGGGTGCATGGCTCGACGACGTTTTTTACTTCGATGCGCCACCAGGCACGCGACGGCAACGCAACCTCGCCGCGAACACGGCGGTCGTGGTGCATCTGGAAAGCGGCGACAATGTGGTGATCCTTGAGGGCGTCGCCGTGCCACTCACTGCTCCTGACCCCGCGCACTTCATGCGCATTGCGGACGTATACGATGCCAAGTACCCCTATCGTCCACAAGACGCCGAGGGGATGTATACCTTACGTTTGCACACGGCATTCGCGTGGACAAACTTTCCCATGGATGCCACCCGCTGGCAGTTTCCCCGGCACGACTGACGAAAGGGCGGAAGGGCGCGAGACTTGCGATACCGGGGCGGTAAACGGACGGCATGCGGTCAGCATCCGAAAAACGCAGGGGAGTGAGTGATGGATCAGAACACCTTCACGGGATTGCTGGGAGATTTTCAGCAGCATTGTAGCGCCGAAAACAACCTGCCCGATGTGACCGCGTTCGCCGGACACCTCGATGCGCCGGTTGTCGTGCTGGTGCATGGCATCGGGGGCAACGCGCAACACTGGTCCGACCCCGTGAGCCTGAACCCGAACGACACCTGGCTATTTGATCTCAATGCCACACCGACGACGGGCGCGAACGGTCTCGGTTCCTCGCCACCATACAAGGCGGGCAGCGTCACGTCCTGGACGCAAGTGTTGCAACGTGAAGGAATCAGCTACATCACCTGGAGCCAGACGCGCCCCAACGACCTGATTCAGTATGCCGCCGACGAAGCCGCCGCCGTGCTGCGTACGCTGGAGCAGCACGTATTCACGCCTTACGATGCGGATGTGGCGACAAACGGCGGCACAACGCCACCCCTGGTCATCATGTGCCACAGCCGGGGCGGCCTCGTGACACGCACTGCCCTGAAGCAACTGGGGAGCGCGGGCGTGCCGCACCTGCGCAAGGTCATCACCCTCTGCACGCCGCACCACGGCAGCTACATGCCCCACCTGGCGGACACGTACAACAATACCCTCAGCAATTCCATTAATTTCAGCACGTTAGGCGATTCGCTGCCCGGCCCGATCCGTCATGTGATCGAAAGCAAGCTCGGCCCCCTGCTGGCGGATTTGGCGAACCGCGTGCGGCTCGCGTTGCTCCATACATTCGGCGTGATGTCGGAGGGGCCGGGCTTTGATGAACTCGACCCGCACAGCGCGATGTTAACGGCGTTGGCGCAGGATGAGCAGCCGTTACCCGGCGTGCAGTATTACGGCTTCGGCGGCACCAAGCCCGCCTTTATCAATTTCTACCTGCTCGAAATGGGTCGCGCCTTTCACCTGCTCGACACGGCAAGCCCGTTTCTGGTCGAGCAACTAGCGCGCATTCCCGGTGTCTCCGACCAGTTCGGCGGGCTGACAGAGCTTGACAAGGGCGATTCCGCCGTGGGGCCGGCGAGCAGCCAGTGGCCGGATGGCTACACCGCGCCGCACCAACTCTTCCCCGTCAACCACATGCAGGCGCTGATTGACCCCGCGATGCAGACGGCAGTGCTTGCGACCATCCGTGTGTAGCCTGCCGGGCGTGTATGCTGTCTGTCAGGCGTTCGTATCGAGCAGCACGGCGTCGCCAGAGGCGGTGAGGGCGAGCAGGTCTGCGTCACCCCGGCGCACTGTGCCCGTGCCCTCAAAGGTGAGGAGCGTGCCGCGTGGGTGCGGCGCGAGCGACAGCACCCGCCACTCAATTCGCATCACGTCTCCCGCAAGTACGGGCAGCCGGAACCGGACATGCCAATTGCGTCCCAGCGAGTCCGGCGCACGCGCGGAGACGCACGCGGCGGCGATGCTCAACGCGCGCCCCGCGATGTGCCCGCCACAGGCGACGAGTGCGCCGTATCGGGGGTCTACGGCATGATGAATCGGGTTCGGATCGCCCAATAGTTCCGCCATCGCGCGGACATTCTCGGTGGTAAAGGTCACATCTTCCGCGAACACTTCGCCCACGGCGAATACATCGCTCACTTCGCTCATGCCGCTCATCCTCTATGATCCTATCCATTCGCGGGCGGCAGGAGTGCCGGGCGCGCTACTGCCTCCCACGTCGAGCCATCCTTGCCTGACGAGCGCCTCGTTGCCGACGAGGCCGAGGGATATGCTGCCGCCGCGCTGTTCGAGCCGCCCGCGCGCGAAGTACTGCACGGGCACGCCCCCTTCGGTAAGCAACCCCGTCTGTGGTGGGCCGAGAAATGTCATGCCGCCCGTGCTCTGCCATAGGTCGCGGAAGGGCGGCGCGATCTCAGGCGGCGCGGTGGATGCGGACGGATTACCGAGGCCCCGCACCGTGAGCAGCGCATCGGTGATCGTATCGAGGTCTACGTGTGCAGCTTGACTGTTCGCCGCGACGCGCACGATCAACCGCCCGCGCTCGAAGTCCTGCACCCGGAAATACTGGCCGCTTGCGCTGTCGCGTCGCGGGTACTCGCCCGTGCGCGGCAAACCGAGCGTCGCCATCCCCCCTGCCGCCTCCCAGGCAGCGCGGAACTCCCCCTGAACCACATGGCCGGTCTGCGGAAAGACGCGCGCGTTCGGCCCGACTGTCACCGTGCTGGCGACAGGCTTGGCGAGGTTTTTATACGTGCTGAAATACGGCTCCTTTGGGACGAACCGCGTCTGGGCTGTGATCTCACTGCCGGTGTGGTAAATCGGCGGGGCGGTAGTCAGAAGGCCATAATGCTCGCCGTTCCAGTCATGCAGCATGTGCAGATTGGCGACCTCGATGTAGTCCTGCGCGAGCAGCCACGCAAACCCCTGGGTGAGCGAACGGGCCTGCGATTCGGGGTCCGTTTCCCAGCCGTACTCGGTGATCCAGACTTTCTTATTGGCGTCACCCGCGTCCACCATCCGCTTGCGTACGTCGCCGATTACCGTGGCGAGGGCAGCGGCGATCTGGCTTTCATCCTTCGGCGCCATCAGCCCGCCGTACGGGTGAAAGGAGATCGCGTCCCAGGGACGCTTCGCGGGGCCATTTGCGCTATCGCTCGCACCGTACAGCCAATCCACGTAGTAGACGCCCGCGAGGGTGTTCGCGGCGACCACCGCGCCGGGGTTGACGGCGTGCATCTCCTCGTAAAACGGCTTGAGCCAGCGGAGGTAATCGCCGACCTCGTGGCCCATGTGGTCCCACAACTCCGGCTCGTTCCAGAACTCCCAGAGCCGGATAAACGGGTAGCGTGCGGCAATCACGCGCACGGCGGCGCGGAACTGCGCGTCATTTGCCGGGTTGATGCCGCAGACGTGCGGTTCCTGGTCGGGCGTTTTCTGGGCCTGGGCGCATTGCGCGGGGTCGGGCGAGGCCCAGGCGGGTGCGGCGACAAAGGAAGCAATGATCTCGATATTTTCGGCGGCGAGGCGGTTGAGCACGCGGTCGTAGAGCGCAAAATCGTACTGGCCCTGCTGCGGCTCGAACCGCTTCCAGTCAATCGAGAGACGCACATTCGTGATGCCAAGCTGGTGGTAGTAGGCGACAAATTCGTCCAGGTACGTATCGAGCCACCATGCGTGCCCCGCGATGCCGTACTTGAGCCGGTTTCCGTCCGGATTATGCCAGATCGTCGGGGAATACGCGCCGGGTGCGGGAATCATCGCGGCGGTCGCGTCAGGCGCGGCATACATCGCGGCGGGCGTGATCGGCGGCATCCCTATTGGCATCACAGCGGTGACAGTGGCAGGCGCGACAGGCGAAGGGTCGGCGGCGCGCGTCGGCAACGCGGGAAGCAGGAGCAGCGCGGCCAGTGACACTAGTGACAGCAATGACAGGTGTGGCAGGAGCGAGGAGTGAGATCGGTATGCAGTCACAGGGTATCCCTTCGATGCGCGAGCGGGTCAGAATGTCTGCGACGCAGTATAACGACGGTGGGGAGTAAGCCGCAAATGGGCAGCACGCGAGTATCGCGGGTATCATTGTCATTGTGCATTTGTCATTGCGCATTGCAGATGGACCGGTGGAGTACTGCATGGTAAGGGGAGGCAGGGTGATCGTTGTCCGCATTCTCGTGGCGATACTCGGCGTGGCGCTCGTGCTCGTCACATTTCGCAGCGTGATCCGCACGTTCGTGTTGCCACGTAGCGCGAACGACTCGCTGACGCGGCTCGTGTTTCTGTGCGTGCGCGTTGCCCTGCTCCCCGCGACGCGGCCGGGCCGCCCGTTCATCGCGCGCGACGGGGCGCAGGCGATGTATGCCCCTGTGGCATTGCTCGCGTTGCTCGTGTTCTGGCTCACGCTCGTGCTCACGGGATACACGGCGATCTTCTGGGCACTGGCCCCGGATGGGTGGATCACTGCGTTCAAAGGGAGTGGGTCGGCGCTTTTTACCCTGGGATTTTCATCCCTGAACTCACTGCCCGAAACAGTGGTCGCCTTTTCCGAAGCGACCGTGGGGCTGATCCTGATCGCCCTCCTGATCGCGTACCTGCCGACGATCTACAGCGCGTTCTCGAAGCGTGAGTCGGCGGTGACGATGCTCGAAGTGCGCGCGGGCGACCCACCAAGCGCGATTGAGATGATTCTGCGCTATCACCGGTTGGGCCGGATGGAGAAAATGGGCGACCTCTGGCCCCAGTGGGAGGTATGGTTTTCCGAACTCGAAGAAACGCATACCTCGCTCGCCGCCCTCGCCTTTTTCCGCTCGCCGAAGCCGACGCACTCCTGGATCACGGCGGCGGGCGCGGTGCTCGATGCCGCCGCGCTCACCGTCTCCACCCTGGAGATGCCGCCCAACCCCGAAGCGCACATGACGCTGCGCGCGGGCTACCTCGCCCTCCGATCCGTCGCCGATCTCTTTCAGGTGCCCTACAATGCTGACCCGAAACCGGGCGACGCCATCAGCATTGCCCGCGCCGAGTTTGACGAGGCGTACGAGACGATGGAAGCGGCGGGCGTGCCCTTGAAACCCGACCGCGATCAGGCATGGCGCGACTTCGCGGGCTGGCGGGTGAACTACGACATCCCGCTCGTCGGCATCGCACGGCTGATCGTCGCGCCGCCCGCGCCGTGGTCTTCCGATCGCTCGGTGTTGCTGCCCACGCGCAAGATGCGCTTCACAGCGCGGCTCTTTGGCGCCAACCGCCTGCCCCTGGTTCTCGACAGTGAATCACGGGAGAGGCCGGCGTGACGTGATTCATCCATGGATCACGACCGGATTACCCGCGCACGAGGGCGAGCACTTCCCGCGTATGCTGATCGAGCAACGCCTTGTTGTTCGCCTCGACATTGAGGCGCAGCAGGGGCTGGGTGTTTGAGCCACGGAGGTTGAACCACCAGTCCGGGAACTCCACCGTCAGGCCGTCAAGATGGTCGAGCTTCGCGCCGCTTGCACCAGCGTAGTGCGCTTCCACCTCTTTGATCTTCGCCTGCACGTCCGCCACTTCGCTGTTGATCTCACCGGAGCGCACGTAAATATCGAGTGGCTTCAACGCCTCCGCCAGGCTTTGCCCCGCGACCGAAAGCGCATCGAGCACCGTGAGCAGGGCGATGAGGCCCGAATCGGCGTAGAAGTTGTCCCGGAAGTAGAAGTGGCCGGAGTGCTCACCGCCAAAGATCGCGTCCCGCTCACGCATGATCGCCTTAATGAAGGAATGGCCGACGCGCGAGCGCACGGGCACGCCGCCCGCCTTGGTGATCGCCTCCGGCACCGCGTGCGAGCAGATGAGGTTGTACACAATCGCCGCGCCGGGGTTGCGCCGCAGCAGGGCCGTCGCCACTACCGCCGTGGTCATGTCACCCCCGACAAACTCGCCTTCACCGGTAATCAGGAACACCCGGTCGGCGTCGCCGTCAAAGGCCGCGCCGAGGTCCGCGCCCTCCGCGACCACGCGCTTTTTCAGGTCCGCCACGTTTTCCTGCTCCAACGGGTTCGCCAGATGGTGCGGGAAGGTGCCATCCAGTTCAAAGTACATCGGGATCAACGTCACTTGCGGCAGCTTGGCAAAGACGCGCGGCAGCACTTCGCCCCCCATGCCATTGCCCGCGTCCACGACGATTTTCATCGGGCGCACTTCGGCGGGCGTGATAAAGGAGAGGGCGTGCGCCGCGAAATCGTCGAGGACGTCGCGCTGCGTCACGGTGCCCGTGCGCGTCGCAGGCGGATACTTGCCGCTCGTCGCCATGTCCCGGATGGCGAGCAGGCCCGTTTCGTCCGAGACCGGCACGGCCTGCGCGCGGCAGAGCTTGATGCCGTTGTACTCGCCGGGGTTGTGCGACGCGGTGATCATTACGCCCGCCTCATACCCGTAGTGGCCGACCGCGAAGTACAGGGCGTCCGTGGACACGTTGCCGATGTCTACCACGTCCGCGCCCGCCGCGACCACGCCGCGAATCACCGCTGCCGCCATCTCCGGTGACGACACGCGCATGTCACGCCCGACGCAGACCTGCGAGACGCCGAGCACGGCGGGGATTGCCCGCCCAATCGCCTCCGCGTCCTCCGGCCCCCACTCTTTTGGCACGAGACCACGCACATCGTACGCCTTGAACAGTGCCGGGTTGATCGCCATTCACCTGCTCCCTTCGCATGTATGCAGCCGATCTTGCGTTCACGCACGCAGTCTACCGCATTCGATGTGAGAGAATTGCGATGGCGGTGATTGACGCAATGTAATGTGCGGCGTACGATCATCAGATGATGGCGAAAACAGCAGCACGGCCCACGGCGGCCGCACGACCGGACGAAGAAAAAACACTCGCCTCAAACCGGCAAGCGCGGTACGAGTACGAAATCCTCGACCGTTACGAGGCGGGCATCGTGCTTACGGGCACGGAGATCAAATCGGCACGGCAAGGGCGCGCGAACTTGCGTGAGGCGTTTGTGCGCGTGATGCATGGCGAAGCGTGGTTGATGAACGCGCACATCTCGCCGTACGAGCACGCGGGCTACGCGACGCACGAGCCGGACCGCCCACGCAAGTTGCTCCTGCACGCGGACCAGATCACCACGCTCGGTGTACAGACGCAGACCAAAGGACTGACCATCGTGCCGCTGCGTATCTATCTGAAGAATCGGCGGGCCAAGGTGGAAATCGCCGTCGGGCGGGGCAAAAAGCTCTACGACAAGCGCGCCAGCCTCGCGGAGCGCGACGCTCAACGCGATGTGGAGCGCGCCCTGAAAGAGCGGTGAGCGAAGGCGGTTTTCCCTTGTCACACGGGGGAAACGGCGGTATACTACAGGCGTTGGTGAACCATTATGAGGTGGTCCAACGAACCTTAACAATGTGGGGATGCGTGGTTTCGACAGGGTGCTATGCTGCGTTGGTGCAGGCCGAGGTTGACCAGGCCTCGTTAAACAAGGTCACGCCAGTAACTGGCACCAATGAATTTGCCCTCGCTGCCTAAAGTGCAGTGAGCGTTTGCCTCCGCCTCGGCCCGGTGGGCGGAGAGCCAAGCGTCGCAATGCCGGGACGCTCCGTGCCAGACTGATCGCTAAGGTACGGCTAAGATAAGCGAACTAGTATCTCACAATCCCGTCGGTGGGAGTGTGAGCCGCGAACGTAAAACGCCGACTACGCCTGGAGTACCAGCCTGTTGATCATTTTGGACGGGGGTTCGACTCCCCCCATCTCCACCACCACTTTTCTTTCATGCATACCGTACGTGTAACCGTTCCCCTTGCCCGCGCAAGGGTTTTTGGCGTGCATATTCCCGCGCGCAATGCTGATCTGCCAAATGGCCGGTTGTCGGTTGTTTTGGCGCCGCCGCTCGTCTGGCAATTGGCCTACCAGGGCTTATGCGTTCGCGGCAGATCGAAAACGCATAAGCCCTGATTGGCCTCCATCGCCCCCTGTGCCGATTCCCGGTGGTGCGTTATAGTATCGCCGATGCGTGCCGTCTTCAGTGGAGGAAACATCCGTGTCATTCCGCCCGCTTCGCCTGCTTACCCCCCTCATGATGCTGCTCTCGCTCCTGACTTCCGGCCTCGGCACCTCTGCCGCCCCGACCGCTGTGATGGAGCCGCACCAGATGTGGGGCGGGATGCTGATGATGCCTTCCAGTTTTACGGTTGATGTCTATGCCTCCGGGTTGAGCAATCCCCGCTTTATGGCCTTCCGGCCTTCGGACGGGATGCTTTTTATCGTGGATTCGGGTGGCACGATCTATACGGTGCCGGAGCGCGGCAAGAGCCAGGTGTTTACCAGTGGGCTACAACTGCCGTCGAGCCTCGCGTTTCACGGCGACTACCTGTACGTCGGCGAAACGAGTGAGGTTGTCCGCTTTCATGTCCCGGACAATGCTATAGTGCCCGACGGGCCGAAAGAAGTAATCATTCCCGACCTCCCGACGAGCGGGTATCACTGGACGCGCACCGTCGCCTTTGGCCCTGATGATAAGCTCTACGTCGCGGTCGGCTCGGACTGTGAATCGTGCGTCGAGGATGACCCCCGCCGAGGCGCGATCAGCGTGTACGACGCCGATGGCTCGAACGGACGGCTGTTTGCGACGGGATTGCGCAACCCCGTCGGTCTCGCGTGGCAACCCGGCACGAACCAGATGTGGGTCACGAACAACGAGAATGACGAGACCGGCGACGATTACCTGAACAGCATCACGGACGGCACCTTTTACGGCTGGCCCTACTGCTACGGCCCGACGCCGAACGCGCACTACGGCGATGCCACTCGTTGCGCGAATGTGCCGACGTATGCCGCAGCCCTCGGCGCGCATTCCACGCCGCTCGGCCTCACCTTTGGCAACACCTTCGCGGCCCCCGCGCCCTACCAGCAAAGCATCTACGTCGCGGAGCACGGCGGCTACGAGGGTGGCACTGGCTACCGGGTAGCGCGCATACCGCTCGTGAACGGCAAAGCGGGCAAGCCGGAAGACTTCATCATTGGCTGGCGTGTGGACGAACAGCAAATCTGGGGACGCCCCGCCGGTATCACGATTGGCCCCGATGGCGCGATGTACCTCACCGATGATATGCGCGGGATGCTCTACCGGATCACGATGCAGCAATAACGCGGGTAGAAAATTCGTTCCTGGGTTATCTAATTGGGACGCCCTCTCTCATGCCACCGGATAGTAGCCGGTAGCATGAGAGAGGATTGCCCACCCGCTTCACGGAAGCTGCTAACGGTACGCGGGATTGGATGGAAAACCATGGTGACCGGCATTGATCGCGAGACGTTCGACGGGACGTTCCCCTTCGCACCCCACTATGCCCGCATCTACGGGTTCGACATGCATTTCGTCGATGAAGGGAGCGGGGAGCCGATCGTGATGCTGCATGGTGATCCGACCTGGGGCTACCTCTACCGCGACTTCATTCCTCCGCTCGCACGACACGGTCGCTGCATCGTCCCCGATCACATGGGCATGGGCAAGTCGGACACGCCGCAAGACCGGTCGCGGTATCATCTTCGGCAGCACATCGCCAATTTGGAAGCTCTGCTCCTCTCTCTTGATCTGCGCGATATCACACTCGTGCTTCACGACTGGGGTGGGCCGGTCGGCCTCGGCTTCGCAACCCGCCATCCGGAACGGATCAAGCGGCTGGTGCTGATGAATACCTGGGCCTCAGCCGCATGGCCGGATGATTTCATGCCGCGCCTGACGCGCCTTATTCGGTCGGAGCGCGGCGAGGCGTTCGTTCTGCGGAAGAACGGCTATCTGGATCCCGCCCTCACCAGCGCGACATACCATCCGGAACGCCTGACGGAGACCGTGATGGCGGCATACCGTGCGCCTTTCCCGACGCCGGAATCCCGTCTTGCACTGCTCTACTGGTCGCGTGACATCCCTGCCCACCCAACCGACGCTTCGTACGCGGAAATGCGGCGAATCGAACAAGGCTTGCCGTTGTTGGCGGAGAAACCGGTCCTCGTGCTATGGGGCCTGCGCGACCCGATCTTCCCCCTCGCCGTCCTGCGTGGTTGGCAAACGCACTTCCCGCACGCGACGGTGCGCGAGATCGAGGATGCGAGCCATTTCCTCCAGGAAGACGCACCGGAGCGGATCGTCAATGCAATTGAGATGTTCCTCGCCACCAGTGCGTAGAACGAAACAGGCGTGAGCGAATAGATTGCGTATTATGCACCGCGATATGTAGTAATTCGAACACCGTTCCACGACCTGTGAAAATACCGCATGGAGAAGGTTCATCACACACTCTCGCCGAGAAACCAGGCGAGGGAATCCGACGCGATTTCGGGCGGCACGATGTGCGGGCCATCGAATTCGGTGTACCGCACGTCGTATCCGGCGCGCTCAAACTGCGGCACGATCCGTCGGCTGCATCGGTCTATCGGCAACACCGCGTCTCGCGTGCCATGTGAGACAAACAGGCGTGGCATCCCCTGCCGCGTTGCGGGTGTGGCAAACCCCGGTGAAAACGCGATCACATGGGTGAACAGATCGCCATTCATCAGGCCGAGCGACAGGGCATACGACGCGCCGTCCGAAAATCCTTCAGCGGCGATGTGCGCCGCGTCTATCGCGTACCGGGCAAAGGTCTGCGTCAGCGCCGCGTTAATGAAAACTCCATCCGGGCCATACTCATCGAGAATCACATCCCAAGTGCGACCACGCGAGTCGGGCGCGAGCAGGATCGCGCCTGCCGCATCGGCGAGCGACAGGAAGGGGGCGAGACCGGAACGCGCGGCACCGCCCGCACCGTGAAGCATCAGAATGAGTGGCGCGGGGCGGTCTGCTCGATACCCTGACGGCACGTACCACAGGCCATCACGGTCACTTCCGGTTCCGAGACCGAGTGGTTGCAGGCCGCTCGAACCGGCGAGGCCACGATCGGTTGGTAATGTGGGGCGGGCAGTGAGCCTGCCTTGCAGACCGGCGTCGGAACCGGGATTGTCATCGTCGCGGCGTGTTCGCATCTCCCTGGCCCTCCATCGTCTCTCACTCCATCACCCCACATCCTTGCAGGGACAGTGCCACTGCCATGCGTTCGATCTGTCGTACGACCACGACGGATTGAAGCGCCAAATATTGAAGGCGAAACGAAAAATCACCAAAATGTGCTGACTTCGAGTACAATACCTCCGAGATAACGCTTTCTCGGACACGAGTGTGATTTGGTATGTGCGACGAGTGAAAATACGCGAAGGGGAATCGGTGGGAATGATTGGGAACGATGTGCAACGGCACCGGTGGCACGCACGCAGGCGCTGGGCGGCATGGAGCATGTTGCTCGTCGTCGTCGCATTGGCGGCGCAGCCAGTCACGGTCGCGGCAGCGAGTGGGACGCACATCGCTTCCAGCCGGAACTGGGCAGGGTACATGGTCGAAGCGGATGCGGTGACGCTCATTCACGCCGCCTGGAAAGTGCCGTCGGTGGTGCATACATCGGGAGATGCGTTTTCGTCCTCATGGGTAGGCATTGGCGGCACGAACTCGGACACACTGATTCAGGCCGGCACCACGCAGTACATCGAGAACGGCACGCCGCAGTACTACGCGTGGATCGAAACACTGCCGCAAACCGCCGAACTGATTGCGCCGCAGAAGCTCCGCGTGCGTCCCGATGACGCGGTCGGGGTGACGATTCGCAATGTGGGCGGCGACCAGTGGCAGATCAAGATCGAAAACGCCTCGGCAGGGCAACAACTCACACGCTCCGTGACGTACGCATCGTGTAAGTGCTCGGCGGAGTGGATCGAGGAAGAACCGACGATTGTTACGGATTCCGGCCAGGGGCTGGCAACCCTCGCAAACTTCGGCTCCGTCAAGTTCTCCGACGCATACGCGAAGGTCGGTAGTGACACGCAGACCCTGCGGCAATTGAGCGTGACGCCGATCACGCTCAAGAACGGCGGTGGGCAGGCGCTTGCAACTCCCAGTGACCTTTCGTCTAGCGGCAACAACTTCACCGTGAAGTACGGGAGCTGACATGCGTATGTAATCCGAGCGAACGGGACGTATGTGTTCTCGCAACTACCGAATCCCCGACGCCCTTGCTATGTGTGAAGACGATTGAACCGCGAATACGCTGTCCTATGCTCCAACGCATACGCCTTGGGAACGTTCTGCCCACGTTATCCGTTTCCGCGACAGATACCCTATACTGGCAACGGGGCGGCAAACGGAGGGTAGCGACGCGATGAGTACAGCGGGGTGGATGAGCGGCGCGCGGCGCATGGGCGCGGTTGGCCTCGTGCTGCTCCTGATCGCGTGCGGGGGCGGGGGCATCACGCCGGTTCCGACGTCGCTCTCCGTGCCAGCCGTCCCTACCACACCCGCAACCACCGGCCCACGCTCGAACAATGACAAAGTTGACGAAGTTTTCTCGCAACTGCTCACCATCTATCAATCACAGGGGCCGGATGCCGCGACGCAGTTCGCGCGCGATCAGGGGCTGCTCACATCACAGAATGAGGTGCGCGTCACCCTGATTCTCGATAGCGACGAGATGAGCGTCACCGCCGGGGTCACGGGCGATGTGATGCGGCTCGGTGGGCGTGTCACGGCGACGGCGGGCGATGAGATGGAGATCGTCGTGCCCCTGCAAACGCTGCTCGATTACGCCAGGATGATGAACCGGCAAAATTTCTTTTCTGATCTTGCCAGCTTCCCGCATGTGCGGGATATTCGTCGTACCCCCATCGCGCAGCCGCGTCAACTCCCCTCCGGCACGACGGGCGGCACGACGGCGAGCGCGGGCGCGACGAGCGAGGGCGTGAAAACGATGGGTGCGGATGCGTGGCAGGCGGCGGGCATCACCGGCAAGGGCGTGAAGGTCGGCGTGATTGACGGCTCATTCAATCATTACACGCAGGTGCTCGCGTCCGCACAGGTGACACCGAAATCTTTCCGCTCTGATGGACTGATCGAAGAGCCGGAAACAAACAACGACACGATTCATGGCACCGCCTGCGCGGAGATCGTGCATGAAGTGGCGCCGGACGTCGCCCTGTTCTTGGTTGCCGCCGACACACCGGGGAGCTTCGCCAACGCGGTCAGCTACCTCGTGAAAACGGCGGGCGTATCCGTGATTACGACCTCCGTGGGCTGGAACACCTTTCAGTTGAACGGCACGAGCGTGGTTGCGAAAGCGGTGGATAGCGCGCGGGCGGCAGGTGTCTTTTTCACGGTTGCCGCCGGTAATGACGCTGGCGGCAAGATCGGCAGCAGTGAGGCATCCGGCCACTTCGCCGCCACCTTTGCCGATAGCGACGGCGACGGCTACCATGACTTTCCCGGCGCGAAAACGAAAAACAGCCTCAGCGTCCGCGTGGGCAAGGACCCAATCCAGATTTTCTTCACATGGGCGGACTGGGATCACCCCCATGTGAACTACGACCTCTACCTCCTCGACCACACGGGCAAGGAAGCGGCACGGAGTACGATTGACCAGAGCCGCACCGGCAAGCCACCACTCCAAGTCATTCGCGGCAAGGTTCCCGAAGGCGACTACACAGTAAAGCTGCGCAAGGTGAACGCGAACGACCCCGACCTGCCATTTGACCTGTTTTTTTACGGGATGCAGTTCGAGCAGACGACGCCGACCGGTAGCCTCGATAGCCCGGCGGACGCGCAAGGCGCGGTCACGGTGGCGGCGGTTGACTGGAAAACATTGACCCTTGAAAGCTATTCCTCGCAAGGCCCCACGGGGGATGGGCGCAAAAAGCCGGACCTCAGCGCGCCGGACCACGTCTCGAACGATGCCTACGCGAGCATCCGTGAGAAATCTTTTTCAGGAACGAGCGCGGCAGCCCCACATGTGGGTGGCGCGGCGGTTTTGTACCGGCAGGCGTTCCCCAAGGCGACGCCCGATGAAGTATTGAATTACCTTGTGAAGAACGCGAAGAAACCGGCCGGGATGCGGGCGGGCGAAAATCTCACCGGGGCAGGCACGCTGTTTCTCGGCGCTGTGCCGGGAGGCGCGAATACGATGCCCGCGCCTGGCACCGTGATTCTCGCCCCGTCTCCGCGCGTGATGACACCGACCGCCGTGACTCGCGTCGCCTTTACCGACCCTTTCACGGCGCCGACCACGGGACTGCCGCCGGGAGGATACATGAATGGCGCCTACCACCTCACCGTGAGCGCAGGCATGGGGCAGACGGCCGCGTACGGCACAAGCCTCGATGCCCCCCGCGTGACATACGAAGTGACGGCACAGCGCGCGAGTGGCGCGGCGGATGCCGGGATGGGCCTCATGGTCCGTCGGCAGGATGCGAATAACTACCTCGCCTTTGCCGTCACGAACGACGGCGCGTTTACCGTCACCGCATCCGTCGGTACGCGGGCCGTGACAGTGGTGCCCGCGACGAAAAACGCCGCCGTGCGTACGAATGCTGCGAACACCTTGCGGGTGGCTGCGGATGGCACGGTCTTCACGTTTGCCGTCAACGATCAGGTCGTGTCAGTGGTGGACATCCGCGACGTCTGGCGTGACGGCGGCTATGGCTTGATCGGCACCGGCAGTTCCTCCGCCGGCGCCGATCTCTCCTTTGCGCAATTTTCCGTGACGACCGGCTAAGACGGGTAAATCACCACACCCCGGTTCCCTCCCCAATGGAAACACCCGTGTCGTGCAGTGGTGCGCGAACGAGCCAGAGCGCCGCGCCGGACGCACCAATAGTGCCAACAAGCAACGCTGCCCGCGTGCCCACCGTGCCACCGAGGACACCGCCGAGCGCGATGCCGCCGAGCATCGCCGTCCAGGTGAGAAACTGAAAGCTCGCGTTCATCCGTCCAAGCAGCGGTTCGGGGGTGGCGGATTGGCGCACGGTCGCGGCGGCGATGTCGAACACGGTGTACGGCGCGTCCCCGAACACCTGCTGCGTCAGGAGCAGTGTCACGGCGAACCACGTCGGCCCCCCGGCAAGTACGATGAAAAACGTGCTCAGGCGGGTGAGAAGAAACGCGCGCACGAGTGTGCGTCCGAGGCCCCAACGCCGCATGATCTGTGGTGAGAGGGCCGCGCCCACAAAGGCACTGATGCCACCGACGCCACCGACCAGACCGATCACGAGGGGCGAGAGGCCGAGCCGTTCGGTCCAATCGAGCAGGATCACCACGCCGATCACGTTGCCGAACAGGCTCATCGTCGCTTCGGCCCCTGCAAGGGCACGGAGCATGGGTGTGCCGAACACGAAGCGCACGCCCGCCCTGATTTCGCGCCATGCATTCGTCGGGGCTTCCACCGACGAGGGATCAGCGACACGCGGCGGTTCCGGCGCGCGAATGAGGCCGAGCGTGACGGCAGACGCGACAAACGAGAGCGCGTCCACGAGAAACGTGCCCGGTGCGGTGAGCAGTTGCAGAAACACACCGGACAACCCCAACCCCGCCACTTCCGCCACGGCGGCGCTCGCTTCCAGCTTCGCGTTGCCTTCCACTAGATATTTGCGTGGCACCAGTGTGGGCAGGTAGGCGCGATAGGCGACATCGAATACCACGGTGAGGACGCTGACGAGCAACGTGACAACGACGAGTTGCCTCAGTGACAGCCAGCCGAAGACTGCCGCAACGGGGAGGGAACCGAGCAGGAGCGCGCGTCCGATATCCGCCGCGATCATTAACGGGCGACGACGCACGCGGTCCGCCATCACCCCGGCAAAAAGGCCAACCACGACGCCCGGCGCGTAGCGTGCCGCCGTGAGCAGGGCGACCTGCGCCGCCGTCGCGTGGAACAGCAGGATCGCGGCGAGCGTATACGGGGTAGCGAGCGTGCCAAAGAGCGAGATCGTCTGTCCGCCCCACAGTTTGAGGAAGTCCGCGTGCCGCCATAAGCCGCCAAAGCGGGGGGCGCGGGAGATCGAGGGAGTCGAAGGAACCACGGTCACGTCCTTTCCCAGCGCGCCCCCGAGTGTGGAGGCGCGCGATCACGAAATTGTCGTGGGGAAAAGGGCGCGGGGCGTGAACGCGGGCGTGTGTTCACGCCACCGGTCGCGTACCACGTACGATTTACAATTGCAGAACCGAAAGGCCCGCGCCCTTATGACGCGGCGGCTCTGAAGCTGGTGGTGAAACACACCTCGTACCGTGGGGGCATTGCATTCTCCGTCTTTCATATTCTCATCTCTACGTAAGAGGATAGAGCGGCGCGCGGCCAGCGTCAATGCATCACGACATCGCATCACGACATCACAAATACTGGCCCCATTCGTGCGACGGACACGATGCGACAGGCGAGGCGCGACCGACACGGCGCACAGATGCACATAAGGGGAACACATGCCGCAGACAACGTTTGCCCTCACGACCGATACACGCACGCTTGGGGCGACGGGGATTGCGGTTTCCGCCATTGGAGTCGGCACCTGGGCCTGGGGCGACACCGCCTTCTGGGGCTATGGCAAGACGTACACGCGGGCCGACGCCAACGCGGCGTTCCGTGCCAGCCTCGACGCGGGCATCAACTTTTTCGATACCGCCGAAATCTACGGGCGCGGCATGTCCGAGCGGTTGCTGGGCGCGTTCACGCACGCGATGGACGCGCCTATCGTGATCGCCAGCAAGTTCGCGCCCCTGCCAAACCGCTGGAATGCCAAGAAAGACCTCCCCGAAATGCTCGACCGCACGCTGGCCCGCCTCGGCGTCGAGCGGCTGGATTTGTACCAGATTCATTTCCGCACGCCCTGGGCGAAAAGCGACGATCTGATGGACGCACTCGCAGCGGTGGTGCAGGCGGGCAAAGTGCGCGCGGTCGGTGTGAGCAACTACACCGGGCCGCAGATGCGCCGTGCCCATGCCCGCCTCGCCACGCATGGCGTGCCTCTCGCCTCGAATCAGGTGCAGTACAACCTGCTCCATCGCACGCCGGAAACGAACGGCGTTCTCGATGCCTGCCGTGACCTGAATGTCGCGCTGATCGCGTACAGCCCGCTCGCGCAAGGGGTGCTGACGGCGCGGTACGCGAACGGCGATACGGGGCAGGTCGTCGGGCCGCGCCGCTTTTCGCGGCAGTGGTCGGAACGGGGGCGCGAGAAACTCCGCCCCCTCATGGATGCCCTTAAGGATATCGCGGCGGCGCGCGGGAAAACGGTGGAGCAGACCGCGCTTAACTGGCTTCTCAGCCGTGACCCGCACATCATTCCGATTCCCGGTGCGAAGCGCGCGTCACAGGCGGCAGCGAACGCGGGCGCGCTCGGCTGGCGATTGTCAGATGCGGAAGTTGCCACGCTCGATGGCCTCACCGAGCGGCACCGGCGCTCGCTCCTGCCGATCTGACCGGCGCGGCTCATGCGATACGGGTGTTATCGCTGCGTGCTGTTCGGCGCGGCCACGTTGTGCCGTGCGAGGTCGGCCTGCACCATCGTGCGCACGAGGCCGGAGAAATCCACCGTCGGCTTCCACCCCAACGCACGCTCCGCCTTTTCCGCGTTGCCGATCAGGTGATCCACCTCAGCGGGGCGGAAGAACTTCGGGTCGCTGCGCACGTAGTCGTGCCAATCCAGTCCCACTTCCGCGAAGGCGCGCGTGGCGAACTCCTCGATGCTGTGTGTTTCGCCCGTGGCGACCACATAATCGTCCGGTTCGTCTTGCTGGAGCATCAGCCACATCGCGCGCACGTAGTCGCCCGCGAAGCCCCAATCGCGCTTTGACGACATGTTGCCCATCACCAGTTCGGTCTGCTTTCCAGCGACAATGCGCGCCACGCCGTCGCTGATCTTGCGCGTAGAAAACTCCAGGCCGCGCCGGGGCGATTCGTGGTTGAACAGGATGCCACTGACGGCGAACATGCCGTAACTCTCGCGGTGGTTCACGGTGGCGTAGTGCGCCATCGCTTTGGCGTAGCCGTACGGTGAGCGCGGTGCGAAGGGGGTAAGCTCGGTCTGTGGCACCTCGCGCACCTTGCCAAACATCTCACTCGAACTCGCCTGGTAGTAGCGGATGCGCGGGTTGGTCTGGCGGATCGCTTCCAGCATCCGCACCGCGCCAAGGCCCGTGATCTCGCATGTCAACACCGGCTGCTTCCATGAGAGCGGCACAAAGCTGATCGCACCGAGGTTGTACACCTCGTCCGGCTGGGTGTATTCGAGGGCGGCCATCAGCGAGGATTGGTCGAGCAGGTCGCCGTCTACGAACTCAAGCGCGGGGATTTGCTGGCCAACTAACTCCTGCTTCGGGTTGTGCTGCCCGCGCACCATGCCGTAGACCTTGTACCCCTTGGCGATGAGAAACTCCGCGAGATACTGCCCGTCCTGCCCCGTGATGCCCGTAATCAGTGCCGTCTTCATGCCGCAAACCCCTCACATGCAACCGCCGCCCAAACTGCCCTGCTTGCCTCATCCATTGAGGGGGAAGTATAGCGCACGTTCACCGCGCTGTGCGAACGGGCGACGCGCCCCGCGCCGCTGACGTACAATACCGGCACGACGCGTACGGCGAGCGGCACAAAGGAGGGGCGACGGATGAGCGGCACACTCATGAACGCGGCGGACGCGGCAAAGCGGCGGGCGGCGGAGCGCGCCGTTTCCCTCGTGCAGGACGGTATGGTCGTCGGTATCGGTTCGGGCAGCACGGTCGCCTTCGCCATTGACGCGCTGATTGCCCGCGTGCGCGACGAACATTTGCGCGTTCGCGGCGTGCCCACCTCGCAAGTGTCCGCCACCCTTGCTGCGGCAGGGGGCATCCCCCTGATGACACTCAACGACGCGCCTGTCATTGACCTGACGATTGACGGCGCGGACGAGATTGACCCGCACCGCAACCTCATCAAGGGATACGGCGGCGCGCTCCTGCGCGAAAAGCTGGTTGCCGTCTCCACGAAGCACCTAGTTATCATCGCCGATACGGGCAAAATCGTGGAGCGGCTCGGCGCGCGCGGGATGCTGCCCGTGGAGGTCATCCCTTTCGGCTGGCAGCGCACGGCAGATCGCCTTGCGGCAATCGGCCTCACACCCACCCTGCGCGTGCGGGACGGCCAGACCTTTCAAACCGACAACGGCAATTACATTTTTGACTGCGCCTTGCCCTCGCGTTTCGAGGCGGCGGCGCTTGCCGACACGATCAAGGCGATGGTGGGCGTGGTCGAGCACGGCTTTTTCCTCAACCTCGTCCAGACCGTGATTATCGGTACAGACGAGAGCGTTAAAGTCCTGACGTGATGACAGGGGAGCAAACCACACTCGTGATACGCCCCTGCGTATTCACGATACTGGCGTTTACAGTCCCGGCACGTACGGGCGGAACAAATCGGTGAGGAAGTCCGGCACGAGGTAGTCCACGATTTTCGTGAAGGTCGCTTCGTTACGAAGCAGACGACCGGGCCGTGTGTACTCCACCCACGCCATTGCGCACCAGCCTGTCGCGCGCAGGTAGACGTACGGCATCCGCGCCTCGACGCGCTCCTCCACGCACCGCCCTGCCGGGTGATCGCCCGCCGCGCGGGCGTACTCCCGCATGAATTCGGCGCGCTGCGCGTCGGTGAGCACGTAGTCCATTTTCCACAGCGTGCTCGTGGGCGTCAGGAAGTGGCAGAGGTCGTACGAGCCGTCGTCGAGCATCGGCTTTTCCCAATCTACCAGCTTCGCTACGGGCGCGGTCGGATCCGCGACAATGAAGTTGTGCGCCTGCACGTCGGTGTGGATGATGACCCGCTCCTCTGGGTGGAAGCGGGCGCTCTCACCCTCGACGCGCGCCGCGAGCGCCATCAGCACCCGCTCGAAGATGCGTACCACCGCCGGGTCCGCTTCGGGGGCCGCGAAGTACACATCGAGAAAGCCCTTCGCCTCGCGCCATGATCCGGTAAGCGGCTCCGGCACGGTGAGAAAGTCGGGGTTGCCCGCCGTAGGCAGCGTGTGTAGCGCGGCGATGGTACGCGCGGCGAGCGAAACGTCAGTCGCGTAATTCAGTGGCACGCCCGGCAGATATTCCTCGAACAACAGGCCGTACGGCACCTCCATGCCGGAACTGTCGAGCAGGTACGGCGCGGGGGTAATGCCGGACGAACGGAGAAAGCCCAGGGCACGGTATTCATAGCCGATTTGGTCGCCCTCGCCGATCTGCGTGCCGGTGTTCACCCGTGCCACAACCTGCCGCCCGCCCGCCGCGACGAGGTAGTTCAGGTTGTACTCCCCCTGCGCGAGCACCGAGACCGCCAGCGGCACCCCGACCGGCAGGCCGAGCGCGGCGCGGCGCGCGGGGTCATCGAGGTACGTCATGATCGCGGGGCGCAAGGCGGTGGCGAGGTCCGTGGCGGTCATCCGGCGACTCCTTCAACCCGAATAGGACACATGCGGAAAGGCTGCTCCAGGCGCGGCGATGCGCGCCGACCGACGAGTGGCGGTGACGCCGATCATGCCGAAGCAGCTATCATACATTGCGGCATCGGGGCGTGTCTGCTAGAAGTTTTCCCGGTGTCCGCTGATCCATTGCGTTGCCGCGTTCAGATTGAGGGCGGCAGAACCACGTTGCAGGCGCGAGACGAGCAACTTGTCGCCTTTGTGCGTCGCCGCCTCGATCTTGTCCACCCACTCCGAGGCGCGAATCTCGCTAAAAACGAGCCACACATTGCGCATCACGCGCTGCGCATTCTCCCTGCCCGCCGCCGCCACGACCACCGTATGGATAGCGTCTGCGGCATCATCGCCCACCTTTGCCGGTTCATATGCGACATACAGAATCATGGTGTCTGTTTCTCCCTTTCGGTCTCATCTTCACGCACGGCGCAGTATAGCAAGAAAGTGCCGCGTACCGCGCAGCGTCAGGTTGCCGATATCGGCATCGTGCCCCGGTATCGCCACTGATAATAGTGCTGACCGATATTGCCGAACTCCACTTTGTAGGGATCGGGGTTGCTCGCCGTATACGTGAGGACGCGCCGCTCGAAGACTTGCGCGAGTACGGACTGCTCCTGCCCCGCGACCTTGACCAGCGCGCGGAATGGCTCACTCCGCGCATAGCCAATCGTGGCGAGGCCCACCCTGTTGCGGTAGGTGACGAACTGGTCGAGGACATTATGTTTTGTCGCGTCGTCGAAAACGGCGATCTTTGGCGACATCGAGATGCCCGCGTAACCACCGCCATCGGAGAGAGTACCGTCGGCAGCAATAAACATCGTGATGTAATTACCAATGCGCGGGGCGGTGGGGGCGAGCAGCGCGGCGTCCTTGCCACTCAGGTCGGCGTACGTCGGGCCGGTGTTATCGGGGTCACCCGCGATGGGAATGGCGGGGGGCGCTTTCGCCTGAAAGTCTCGGTCGCCCACCTGAATTTGCCCCGTCATGATCTCGGTGGCAAGCAGACCATTCGTTACCTTGCCGCTCGCGGGGGCATTGATCTCCATGCGCCCCTTATCGAAATACTGCACGAGGCGCAAGCCCTGCCCCGGATTCGTCGGCCCGCTCTCGGAATAATCGAGCGATGCCTCGGTGTATGGCTCCTGCAATCCTACGGTCGCGTTCCGCAGCGGCCCCCAGAAGTTCGGGGTAATCGCTTCACCCGCCTGCCACTGCGTTTGAAACGCACCGTTGGCGAACGTACTCACCGCGCCCACAGGCGTCACCCACAGAAGCGTGAGCGACACCAATCCACAGATACAACCCCATCGGCGCCAGTCACGCATCGTGTTTCCCCTTCCCGTGGCATGGTGTTCTGCACCGTGATTGTACCATCACTATCACGGCGGAATCCCCGGCTGACAACCCGACGCGTTGCACTTTCTTGTGATACTGCGCCGCACGATGAGAAATGCATCACCGCTCGGCGCTTTCCTGCGCTATTCCGGCTTCGGACGATCCACTGCGCGCGGCGGTCTTCCCCGCTCCCCGCTCCGCCGATGAGTGAGCTTCGGACGCTCACTCATCGGATGTGTTTCCGCGCGTCTCCGGCTCGTACTGTCGCAAGAGCTTGCCGCCCCAGATCGCACTCCCTACCACCCCACCAAAGATCAGGGCGTTGAACACGATCGGTGAGACGGCGAGAACGAGAACGACCGGAAGCGCGAACACCAGCGCGATGCGCAAGCCGAACTCGCCGAGCAGGAGGCCACCCCAGAAGATCGTGCCACCACGCATGGCCCGCTGAAAGGCGGGATCGGGCCAGAGCGCCGCGAACCGAGCCGCTTTCGCGGGGTCGTTGGCGGTCAGCAGTTGCCGGGCAAAGTAGTAGCCGAGCGGTTTCGGCAGGAGCAGGGAGACAAGCAAGACCAGCCCGGTCGCGCCCGTGACGAAAGATTCCCGCAGGAGCAGCAAGCGCTCCCCTCCGCCCAGGAGCACACCGATCCCGCTCACTGCAAGACCGATCAGCACCATCACGCCGAAGATATCCACGCGGCGGTGACGGGTGATGCTGGCGACATTACCGAGTACGGGGCAGAGCGACGCGACGAGTAGCGGGATGATGCTGGACGCGGGAAAGCGCGGGCGCAGGAGGCTGTAGAGAACCACGGTGCCGGCGATATTGAGCACCAGGCTCGGCACGAGTTGCCGCACGCTCGTCAGGATGAATTGCCGCGTTCCCATCCCACCCACGAGTCCATCGGGCACGACGGGGCGGGGCGGCGAGGTGGGAGCATTGTCATAGGGGGGTGGAGGCGGAAGCGATGTCATCATGCGCCGGTCTCCTTTGCGTCCAGGGGAGGGGTGACGCCTGCCATCAGCCAGTGTTCCGTCTGGGCAGCCAATTGGCCAACCAGGCGATCAGTACTCGCCGCGTCCAATACCCGGTAGCCAATCGCCATCAGCTGCGCCATGATCGCCATTGCGGTCGTGTCCACGTCCACATCGGCGCGAAACAGTCCTTCCGCGATGCCCCGGCGCAGGATGCGAGTGAGTTGGCCCTGCCACCCTGCTTCCATGTACTGGAGGATCTGAGCGATGTCCGGGTCGCGCCGGGCACGGATGGCGAGCTCGCCGAGCGCGGCAAACATCGCCGGTGTCGTGTGTACGCGGTACTGGATGTCCGCGAACTCACGCCGCAACTCGCCCACCGCGCCGGTATCGTCATCCGGCACGGGAATGGGGCTGACGCTGAACTCGGAGACGATCTGACCGACCACCGCCTGAATCAGCGCCTCTTTCGTGGGGAAGTGGTAGAGCAACGTGCCGTGCGTCACCCCCGCCTCACGCGCGATCTCCCGCACCCGTAGCCCCTCGAACCCGCGTTCCGCGAGATGCCGGTAGGCGATGCGCAAGAGCGATTGCGTGCGCTCCGATTCCGCCGGACGCCGGGGGTATCCGGCGGCGTCAGTGTCCGTCATTGCCGGGACGCCGGAGTTTCGACCGCTCTATCCGCATCAGGGGTGGCGTTTGGGAGAGCGCGCGCGGTGATCCCGATCTGCACGAGACCGGAGGCCGTGATGAGCGCTACGCGCGCCCAGTGCGTCGAGAGTATTCGTTCGTACAGCGGATCGAGGGAGCCATCCTCCCGGCGCACGTTTTCCAGTTGCCCCTGCCATCGCCCCCACCACGCGCCGGTGGACACCCAGGCCGCCACCTGAAGCAGCGCGCCAAGCCACGCGGCCCAGGCGGGCACCCGCGCTGGTCGCTGCCGCAATTGCGCGAACGATCCCAGAGTTGACAGAATGAAGGAGGGGAAAATCACCGGCTGAATCCCGCGTACGCCGAACCACCATGCGCGGTGATAGGCGGGAAACTCATCCCGCCCAACATGCGCCCAGAGACGCCAGCCGAGCTGCGTCATCCAGATCGTGCCCATGTTGTAGCAACAGGTTGCGAGATTGACGAGCTGGATCCACCATCGAATCTGCATCGTGTCCTCCGATCCTCGTACTACACAATCCGCGCTGCTGCCGACTGTGTCTGACCACCTGGTCAAGAGGCAGTATGACACGCGGCTGTATGGTTGTCAACCAGATGGTCAAACGTCGACAAACCGATCATTGAGCATCCACCGCGAACACGGGAGGTCTGCGGCATGCGGCGCTTTCTTGCTATACTGCGCGGCACGATGGGTGATGCATTACCAGGGAGGCGAGCGCGATGAAACTTTGTTACCACACGGGTGGGTTGCAGTATCTGCCCTTTGAGGCCGTGGTCGCGGAACTGGCGGCGGCGGGCTATGACGGGGTCGGTCCGGCGGTCGGGGTAGGGCAGCATGTAGACCCCGCGACGGCGGACCCGGCGGCGATCCGCGACCTCGTGGCGCGGCATGGGCTGGAAATCCCCATCCTCAACCCGTGGGGCGTGCCAGGACTCGCACCGCACGTCAAGCGCGGGGACGGCATCGCCTTTTACAAGCAGTGCATAGACCTCGCCGTCGCACTCGACGTGCCATACGTGAAGTTCCTTAGCGGTGAAACGGGCAGCGACAGCGAAGGCTGGCGCATCCTGATCCCCGCGCTGCGTGAACTGTGCGTCTACGCCGAGGCGCAGGGCATCGGTCTCGTGATGCACCACCACGAAGACCAGATTCTCGATACGCCCGAAAAGCTCCTGCTGATGGAGATGTGGGTGCAGTCCCCGGCGCTCAAGTGCCTCGTGGATGTCTGCAACATGCACCTGCTGAACTGGGACGTGCCATATACAATCAAAAAACTCGGCAACCGCATCGTGCATGTGCGCTTCAAGGGGATCATCGGGCGCTACCCACACTCGCACTTCATCGTTCCCGGCGACCCCGGCGACGAAACCGATCTCGCCCCCGCGATCACCGCCCTGCAAGAGATCGGCTACGACCGCTACATTGACCCCGTGACCTTTCCGTGGATGCCGCGCGACCACGCCACGGCGATGTACGACAATGTTGCCCGCCGTCTCGCCGCCCTCAATGCGCGGCCTTACAAGCAGGGACAGCCGGGACAAACGGGGCAACCCACATGAGCAGCACAATACACGACCGCCCCCCGCTTACCGTAGATGCACACCTGCATGTCTGGTCGCTGGACATCGTGCGTTACCCCGTCGCGCCGGGCGGCTTCACGCCGCGCATCCCCGGCGACCCCGACACGCTGCGCGCCCTGATGGCGGCGAGCGACGTGGACCGCGCGGTGATCGTGCAACCCTCGTGCTATAGCGCCGATCACACGTATGTCACCGAAACGCTGCGCCGCTACCCCGGCGCCTTCGCCGCCGCCTGCCTCGTCAACCCAGTCGCGCCCGACGCGGCGGAGCAGCTTGCCGCCCGCCACGCCGAAGGATACCGTGGCCTGCGCCTCAACCCCGCAGCGGCGGGCGATGACGCCATTTGGCTGGACGACCCGATGACCGCGCCGATCTGGGACAAAGCGGCGGAGTTGGGAACGATCATTAGCCTGCTCATCCTGCCGCACCAGATGACGCGCGCCGCCGCGATGATCGCACGGTACCCCCAAGTGCCCGTCATCATTGACCATCTCGGTCGCCCACAGGTGGCACTGGGCGAGCCGGAAGGCGTGTACGCGGATACCCTCGCCCTCGCGCAGTTCCCCAATGTCTACATGAAGATTAGCGGCCTGCCCGTGAGCAGTGGGGAAGCGTACCCGTACCGTGATGTCTGGCCCTACGTGCAACTCGCGCTCTCGCATTTCGGGCCGGATCACTGCATGTGGGCGACCGATTTCCCCTGGATCACCGAGCAATGCGGGTACGATGCCTGCAAGCGGCTCGTCACCGAGCAGTTCGATTTCCTCACCGCCGCCGACCGCCGCGCCCTTCTTGGTGAGACGGCGGCGCGGCTCTGGGGCTTTTCCTGACCCCCCGACCCGGTTTCTCGCAGGGAAGGGGAGGGGATTTCAACACAGAGAACACGGAGGAAATGCAAAGGAAACACGAAGAAATTTCTTGTAATTTTCTTTGTGTTCTCTGTGCCTCTGTGGTGAAGTCTTTCTTCGATTGACCGGCCACGTCAGCTTGCCTGCCGCTCCGGTACGGGGTAGACCGTCTCACGGACGAGGTCTATGAAGGCACGGGCGGTGGCGGGCTGATAGCCGTCACGGCGCCAGAGCAGGCCGATCTGCCGCCCGTGCCCCCCATCTGACAAGGGCACGACCGACACCTGCGCCCGCGTGGCGACGCTCAATGTTTGTTCCGGCACGATAGTGATGCCCATACCGACGGCGACGAACGAGCAGATCGTGTCCCAGTATGCGCTTTCGATCACCACTTTCGGCTCGAACCCCGCCGCACGGCAGATGCGCAGGGTGAGATCGCGCACCGCCGACCCCTCGCTCCAGAGAATGAACGGCTCGTCCCGCAGTTCGGCGGGTTGCACGGAGGCGCGACCCGCGAGCGGATGATTCGGCGCAACGGCGATGGCGAACGATTCACGTCCGAGGGGGAGCGAACCGAGGTAGCCGTGCGCGGGTGGCAGGGCCGTGAGGGCGATGTCTACCTCGCGGTGTTCCAGTTGCCGCAACAGGGTGATCGTCGGCGCTTCCCGCAGGTCAAGCTCGATCCCCGGATACTGCGCGTGGTACGCGACGAGGTAGGGTGGCAGCATCGTCGCGCTGAGGGCGGGGAGCGCGCCAATGTGCAGGCGGCCCCGTTCGAGGTTCGCCAGTTCCGCCAGTTCGCGTTCCGCCTCTTTGGCACGGCTGAGCAGGGCGCGGGCGTGCGGCAACAGGTGCGCGCCCGCCTCCGTGAGCGTCACCTGCCCACGGGCGCGCTCGAACAGCGTACTGCCGATCTCCTCTTCCAGCTTGCGAATCTGCTGGCTCAGTGAGGGCTGCGCGATGTGCAGTGCCTCTGCCGCCCGTGTGAAGTGCTGGTGATCCGCCACGGCGACGAAATACGCCAGATGGCGCAGTTCCATGCCCATCCCCCCCGATAGTGTTTCAATATGTGTGTATGCATGTTGTAGCACATCTGGCGAGCGGGGGATAGAGCGGGCGCGAAAACGATTGAACCGCGAAGGCGCGAAGGCGCGAAGGGAACAAAGAAATTATCTCTATTCCCTTGCATTTCTTCGCGCCTTCGCGCCTTAAATCTCCCCTTCTACGCCGAGGAATGATCGAAGATGAGCGACGATTCCTGAAATACGAGACGCGCATTCTCCGTTATGCCCGACAGGAGGGTTGCATGGCGGCACGGCCGACGGGGAGACCGGGGGGACCACCCGGAGATTTCATTCCACAGGTGGGAGGCAACGCGGCGCTATTGCGCGCCCTGCGCTACCTCCTGCCGTACCGGCGCGATGCGGCGGGCGCGTTTATCAGCGTGCTGCTGGTTTCGGCGGCGAATCTGACCGCACCGCTGCTGATCCGCATGGCGATAGACAGCGGCCTCGCTAAACACAATGCACGCGCTATCGCTGCGGCGGCGGGCGGGCTTGTCGGCGTCGCGATTCTGCGCGGGCTGTTCACCTTTCTTCAGGGGTATCTCGCGGAGCGCGCCTCGCAGGGGTTCGCGTACGACATGCGCAATGCCCTGTTCACACAGATTGAGCAGTTGAGCTTCAGTTACTACGATACGGTGGAAGCGGGCCAACTGCTCACGCGCGCGACGAGTGACGTAGAGCAGATTCGCACGTTCGCGGGCAGTGGCATCGTGCAGATGGCGGCGGCAGCGGTGATGCTCATCGGCAGCACGGTGTTGCTCCTGCTGCTGAACTGGCGACTCGCGCTCGTCTCCCTGACGATCATTCCCGCCATCGTGTTCCTGATTACGCGCTTCATCGGCACGATTCGCCCCCTGTTCGGGCAGGTACAGCAGACGTTGAGCCGTCTGAACGCCGTGTTGCAGGAAGACCTCGCGGGGCTGCGCGTCGTGCGCGCCTTCGTGCGGGAGGATTACGAGACTGCCCGGTACGCGACGGTGAACCACGAACTGCTCGGTAAGAACTTGCAGACGATCCGTGCGTCGTCGAACAACTTCCCCTTTGTGCAATTCTTCGGCAACCTCGGCACGTTGCTTGTGGTCTGGTACGGCGGGTACGAGATCGTTGGCGGGCAAATCTCGGTGGGCGAACTGATCGCCTTCAACTCCTACCTCTCGTTCCTGCTGTTTCCCATTCTGACCATCGGCTTTCAAGCGGCGGGCATCTCGCGCGGCGGCGCGTCCGCCTTGCGCGTTTTCGAGGTGCTGGACGCCGCGCAGGATGTGCGGGACAAGCCGGACGCCATCGTGCTGCCGCCTCTGCGCTGCGAAGTGGAGTTCGCGGACGTGCATTTCCGTTACCCTGCCAGCGACCGCGCGATCCTCGCGGGCGTCAGTTTCGTGGCGCGGTCGGGGCAAACGGTGGCAATCCTGGGAACCACGGGCAGTGGCAAGAGCACGCTCGTCAACCTCGTGCCCCGCTTCTACGATGTCACGGGCGGCGCGGTGAAAGTGGACGGCCACGATGTGCGCGACGTGACGCTCGCCAGCCTGCGCGGGCAGATCGGCGTGGTCTTGCAGGAGACCTTGCTCTTCAGCGGCACCGTACGGGAAAACATCGCCTACGGCAAACCGGACGCGACCGCAGACGAGGTCGAAGCCGCCGCCCGCGCCGCGCAGGCGGACGGGTTTATCCGCACCCTGCCACAGGGGTACAACACGGTGGTGGGGGAGCGCGGCGTCGGCCTTTCCGGGGGCCAGCGACAACGCATCGCCATCGCCCGCGCCCTGCTCGTGAACCCGCCCCTGCTGATCCTCGACGACAGCACGAGCGCCGTGGACACCGAAACGGAAGCCCTGATCCGGCAGGCGCTGGACAACCTGATGCGCGACCGCAACCGCACCGTGCTCGTGATCGCCCAACGCATCACCACGGTGCGCAGTGCTGACCTCATCCTCGTGCTCGATAACGGCGTGATCGCCGCCCGTGGCACGCACGCCGAACTGCTGCGCGATAGCCCGCTCTACAACGACATCCTCGGCTCACAAATCGAGGGCGGCCAGCGCGCCGACCTCGCCCTTGTGGCGGGGGATTGAGGTCTAGAGTTAACGTAGGATATATATAGCTAGGTTGTGAATGTTGTCTCTTTTGTGGGTATCTGCTATGCTCTCGGAGAGTTAACAGACTTGGTAAGGAGTACGCGATGTACGATAAACTAGCGTTTGCTCGTATGGCAATGGAAGATTCACATCTTAATACGGACGAGTTCTTTGATGTTGTAGGATTTTTTATATTCTATACTCGGTTAGAATACGCTCTGAAAGAGGCTGGTTACCTCAAGAGAAACGATAATGGAAGTCTCAAGAACCCACCAGAAATTAATCTTGCCAGTTTCTCACGAGAGATTAATAAACCGTTCTTTGAGGAATGGGAACAAGTCCGCAATGAAATTTTCTACCTAGAAGACAGACCACCAATGCAAAGAACTGCAACAGTGGACCACGAGGGTAGATATTACTTGGATTGGACACCAAGCGATGATAGATTCAAAAACCTTCCAGGGATAACTAGCCGGATAGAAGATGTTAGAAACAACTTATTTCACGGAAACAAGATTTATGGAGACGACATCGAACGCGACATGACGTTGATACGTTATGGGCTGGTTGTTATGAACCATTGTATTAGCGTATGCGCAAATTTGCAATATACAAACACAAAGGCTTATCAGGTATACTCCAATTTCACTAAGATGCCTAGTACTACAGCGACAGTTAGCCAGAAGATGTGGTAGGGTGGTCGTGGAGGAAATACCATGACCATCATGACTGCCACGACGGTGCCTGCCTGCTGGACTGCGACCCTCGACCTCTTGCACATC
>JAABUQ010001536.1_pt1 | contig 49132 bp, 39 predicted proteins | sample 5560001 | NCBI WGS metagenome assembly JAABUQ01 (sample SAMN10711888, study PRJNA513371) | rock metagenome | isolation source: Antarctica rocks | place: Antarctica: Victoria Land, Finger Mt nord | collected 2015-12-18
ACCTTTGTTTTCTTGCCGGGGTGCAGGCGGTAGTGACGCAGACACACGGAGCGGTGATCGCGGTGAACGGCAAAACGGCCCGGCGTTCGCACGACCGAGGGGCGGGTCAGGGGGCGTCGGACGGGGCATAGACGACTCCTTTCGGTGAGCGCGTAGTACGGATCGCGCAGTCAGTATGGTGGCGGGTGCGATTGCGCGCCGACAAGCGGATAGGCGAATACGGGAAAACAGCGCCGCGCGGAAATATCCCGCAAATGCATACGGACAGGCGCAAGTGATACTGCGAACCCCAGGAGAAGTTTTTGCAGATTAACCGTCGCTCCTTTCTTTGTCAAGCGTTGCGCACGTACGCAGTTGCACCGCGAGCAAAACGTCCGCATGTCACCACGCCTGCGCAACGGCGGACGTCCCCTCATGGGAGAGAACGACGGTGGGACTGCGCAAGGGGAAGTTGCTCAACACCGGCGCGGTCTCCTGGACACCGGGTTCACGGGAAACGGTTCGGCACGCAGACGACGGGGGCGAGCAAGGCGATGAGGGCGCAGCGACAGACGCCATTCTCCCCCGCGTAGACGAGGGCGGCGGTGTCCCTACGATGGCTGACGGACCCGTCCATATGACGTTTAGTGCGTCGTTCCTCAAACACGATAGACGTAAGTGTGCCTGAACTGGTGTCGTGGCTCCGCAGAGTGGCCCCACAGCAACCTGTGCCGGACTTGAGGAACGACGCACTTAGCGGGTCAGTTGCCATGGGCATCGCCATTAAGAGAATGGCGTGAGATACTGGTGAGGCGACCTTCATTGCCCATCATTACATCCCCTGCGATGATGGGCAATGAAGGTCGCCTGACGTGTGCTCACTGATACGGAACAGGTTGCTCTGGAACAGCTCAGTCGCGCACCCAGTGAACCCGCCAGCCAGGTCATCCGCGCAAAGCGCGTGCGGTCGCGGCGGGGCAGAGCTGCACTGCTGCGGCACACGGAGTCGGGCGGCGCGGGGCTGGGTGGCAACGCTGGTGGCACACTTCAACCGCGAGAGCCTCGCCGCGATCATGCCCGTTCATGGTAGGGGCGCACAGATAGCCTACGGGGACAGGAACGAATGCACGTTCATTATTTCACGATGCTCTTGATGTCCACGCCGATGGCGGGAGGGATTTTGCGCACCTCGTCGTAGTCGTGGTCATCGGCGGGCACGAGGGTCGTGGCGCTCGCGCCCTGGCCCGACTGCACGAACTTCGTCCAGATGGTACTGTCCCGTGGCTGGTCATTGATGCCGATCAATGCCTGCCGCAACACCTCCTGATCGCCCATCGCGATGTCGCCCCGCACGGTGATCGGGCCGTACGGAATGTCAAACGAGGTGTCCACGATCTTCACCTTGCTCTTATCGGCGGCCGGGGCCTGCGCGAAGATCACGTCGGCCACCGCGCCCGCCTCGACCTTTTTGTTCGCCACCGCCTGAAAGGACGCCGGGTGCGACCCCGCGTACGTCGGCTTGTAGTCAGTCTCCTTCAGCCCTGTGCGCGTGAGGATCGTGTAACTCGGCACGAGATGACCGGAGGTCGAAGCCGGATCCACAAACGAGAAACTTTTTCCCTTGAGGTCCGCGAGCGTAGTGATCGGGCTATCCACCGGGGCAATGATCAGGCTGCGGTAGCTCGTGGGAGTGCCATCCGCTTTTCGCGCCGAGACGCGCGCCTGCGCGTTCGCGGCCTCGTGTGCGAGGATGTACTCGAAGGCTCCGAAGGTGGCGACATCCACCTTTTTCGCGCCCATCGCTGTGATCTCCGTGGTATACGACCCCGCGACTACGCCTGTCACGCCCACGCCGAGCGCCTGCTTCAGATACGCGAGTACCGCCTGATTGGCGGCAAACGCGCCGCTCGTGTCCTCTGTCGGCAGCAATGCGAGGTGCAGGGACTTGAGGCCCGTCAGTTTGCCGACGAGGTTCGGCGCTTGCAACCCGGTAATCATGCTTACCGCCGTCACCTCGGCTAGGCCGCCCGCCGCACTCGTCGCGCTCGCCACGCCACTGATAGCAGCGGGGGCCACGGATGCGCCGACGCTGGCCGGGGCGGTCGTCGGGGCAGCGGTCGCGGCGGGCGCGCTCGTTGCCGCCGGGGTCGCGGCAATCGTGACAGCGACGGTCGGTATCACCGCAACGGTTGTTGCCGCTGTCGAGACTGTGGGCGGCGTGGTTGTGGCGGCATCACTGCCACAGGCCACGAGGATCGCGCCTGCTGCCGTGCTAATGACCCCAGAGAGCAATGTGCGCCGCGAGAGGCGCATGTCGTGTCCTGTGTGCATGTGCGGTTCCCCCATCTTTCACTCTTGCTACGGCTACTTCAGGCCGGAACGCACAAACGCCTCGATGACCTGTCGTTGCAGCGCGATGTATAGCGCGAAGATGGGCAACGATGCGAGACTCGCCGCCGCCATCAGCGCGCCCCACTGGTTGCCTTCCTGAGTGAGGAACATCTGCAAGCCGACCTGGATCACGGTGTCCTGCGTTTTGTTTGTGACGAGCAGGGGCCAGAAGTACTCGTTCCAGGTGGAGATAAAGAGCAGGATTCCCAGGGCCGCGAGTGGCGCGCGCAGGTTCGGCACCACGATACGCCAGAGCACGCGCCAGCTCGATGCGCCGTCTATGCGGGCCGCATCGAGGATCGCCACCGGAAAGCCTTTCATGTTCTGCCGCAGAAGCACGATGGCGAACGCCGTCGCCAGTTGCGGCACCACGAGGCCGGGCAGTGAGTTGAGCCAGCCCAGGTGCGCGACCGTCACGTAGTTGGGAATCATCGTCACCTGAAACGGGATCAACCACGTTCCGATGAACACGAGAAACAGCACGCGGTCACCGGGAAACTTCCAGCGCGCAAAGGCGTACGCCGCGAGAATGCTCGTGAGCAACTGCCCTACCGTGACGAGCAACGCCATCGCGAATGTGTTGGCGAGCATCCGCACGATGGGCGTGCGCACCCAGACATAGGCGTAGTTTTCCAAGTCGAGACGCCCTGGCAGCAAGCCGCCGGAGAAGATTTCGTTCGCGGGGCGCAGTGACGTGATCAGCATCCAGTAGATCGGGAACAGGCTGAACAGCGCGAGGGCTGCCAGCACGAGATGGACGAACAGGCGTCCGGGCCGGAGGCGAAATATCGCGCGAGTGGGCGGGGCGGACAGCGTGGACATGATGCGCCTCCTAGGCGTCGTAGAACGACAGCTTGTCCGAGAGCCAGGTGAACGCGAGCGCGAGCACGCCGAACACCGCGAAGAACAGCACCGCCGCCGCCGTGCTCAGACCGATGTTGAAGTTGCGGAAGCCGAACTGGTACAGCAGGTAGTAAATGTTGGTGGTCGCGTCGAGCGGCCCGCCCTGCGTGAGCACATTGACGAGCGGGAACGTCCACTGCGACGACAGCAGCACCGAGAGCATTACCATGAACAGGATCGTCGGCGAGAGCAGCGGCAGGATGATGTATCGGATCGTCTCCCACTGCGACGCCCCATCCACGTTCGCGGCGTCGAGGTATTCGCTGTTCACATTCGTCAGCCCTGCCGAGAAGATCAGCGTGCTGAAGCCGAGCAACTTCCAGCCCGTAATCACGATGATGCCGAGAATGGCGAGCTTGCCATCGCGGAACCAGTAGATCGGCGCGACGCCGAAGGCCGCGTGCAGCCCGTTATTCAGCACGCCGCCGATCGGGTTCATGATCCAGCTCCACACGGTCGCGACCACTACGGGCGCCATCAGCATCGGCGTGAAGATCGCGCTGCGGTATACCGCTTTCATCCGCCCAACGACGTTTTGCATCAGCAGCGCGATCGCCAGCGGCAAGACCACCGAGAAGGGCATCATGCCGACGATATAGATGAGGGTGTTGCGCACCGCGTTGCCCAGTTCGGGCAGCGTCAGCAGTTGGACGTAGTTGTCTAGCCCCACAGCGATCTTTGGCGTGGTTTCCAGCAGGTTCCACTGATAAAAGCTCAGTTGCAGCGTGGTGACCACGGGCCGGTACACCCACACCGCGATCGCGGCGAACGCCGGGAGCAGGTAGAGGTACGCCTGCAACCATTCCGCGCGACGGATACGCGTCCACACACTCAGGCGTGCGGCAGCGCGGGGTGGGGACGCGCGCCTCCCTGTCAGTTGCCGCGCCGTATTTACTTGCTCAACATTCTGGACCATGAATTACCCCCGGTGGAGAGAGGAGAGGCGCCCGCCGAGTCACGGGCGCACATGACGACAGGGAGGGCCTAGGTGATGTCCGCCGCATCAGTCGCATCGGTTTCCGCCGTGGCGGAAGCCGCCTTCAGGTTGGCAACCGGATCGCCAGGGTGATGGTGGTACACCTCACGCTGCGAGCGGGGCAGGGCAAGCGGCGCCGCCGTCATCACGCCATTGCGCACCGTAACGATGTTCACCCCGCCGCCATCGAGAAAGCGCATCCCCTCCTGGGCGGTGACATCGAGCAGGAACGCGGTGCCCGGTGCGGTGACGCTCGGCACGCCGCCGAATAGTTCCACCGCCGACACATGCGTGTGCCCCGCGAGTACGCCGATCACGTCCGTGCCCGCGATCACATCACGCAGCGCATCCGCGTCTCCGAGCAGGTGTCCCGCGAGGGCGGGCACGGGGGCATCGGTCGGTGGGTGATGCACGGCGATCACGGTGCCTTCCGGCGCGGGCGTCGCCAGTTCCGCTATTAGCCACGCGAGTTGCGCGTCGCCAAGCGCGCCGTGGTGCGTGCCGGGTTCGTGCGAATCGAGCACGATCACGCGCAAGCCACCGATCATCGCGGTATAGTGGTACTTTGCCGTGCCGTCACTCGTCGGTTCGTCGAGCATGGCAGTGCGGAAGGCGGCGCGGTTGTCGTGGTTGCCGAGTGCGAGATGCACGACCGAGCCTTCAGCGCGCAATTCCTCGACCACCGCCCGCAACCGCGCGTAGCTCTCCGGCTCGCCGTTGTTGGCGAGGTCGCCACTGATGAGAATCGTCGCCCCCGGCAGCATTCCCCGCTCCCTCAGCAGTGTCAGGGTTTCGTGCAGGCGCGCGAGCGTGTCCAGCCCGAAAAAGGAATCGGTCTCGGTCGGCTGGATATGCGTGTCGGTGAGGTGAACGAATGTCGTCATCGTCGGTGGCGTCGCCGTGGCCCGGCCGTGCGCATCGGCGGGCGCTTCGACCAGCGCGGCCCGCAGGGTGTCGAGGGTGGCGTCGGGCACGCCGATGCTGCGCAGATACTGCGGGATGCCCCCGTATTGTATCTCGATGTCCGCGAGGGTCTGGCGCATCAACTGCGCCGGACTGCCCATCAGCGGTTCCATCGCCGCCCAATCGCCCCCGTTCGCGGTGATGATGCGCTTGCGCTCCGCGACCCACTCCCCCGCGAGGAACTGTTCCGTCAGGGCGTAGTCCGCCACAATCGTTTCGGTCGGCACGCCCGCGACGCCAAGCAGCAGCGCGATGATGATGCCCGTGCGGTCTTTGCCAGCGGTGCAATGCACGAGCGCGGGAAAGGCCGCTGGCTCGGCGAGGGCGGCGAAAATCTCGCGGATGCGGGCGTGGCTCGCGGCGATGATCCCCTCATAGATGGTGGTCAGCGTGCGCAGGGTCGCGGCTTCCGCCTCGTGGGGCGTGCTCTCGATGAGCGAGATGTTCACGTAGCGCACGGCATCGGCGGTGGCGAACACGTTCGGTTCCTGTGCCAGTTCGGTGTCGCGGCGCAGGTCTACCACGGTGCGCAACCCCGCGTCCACAAGTGTGGCCTGCCCCGCCGCCGTCAGGCGATGGAGGCTGTCACCGCGCAGCAGGGTGCGCCAGCGGATCGTGCCGCCGTCCGTCGTGGCGTAGCCGCCCGTGTCGCGCACGTTGTAGGTGCCTTCCAGTTTCAGTAGCCGCGTCGGTGCTTCAGCCATTGCGGTCGTTGCGGTTTGTGCGGTCTCCATTGGTTTCTCCTCCGTACGATTCATCACTGCCAGTCACGGCGACGATTTCGGCATCAATTGCTGGCTGCGATCCTGCGCCGCCTTCAGCGTTGTCTCCGCGTTCGCGCCGTTGTAGGCGACGTCCTCCACCGCCTTTGTTTCAATGTCCACGATCTGGCGGTAGTTGGAGCCGGGGAACGCCACCCAGGGTTCGAGGGTCTTTAGTTGTTCGATGTTGGGCTGCACGAGGGGGTGCTGCTCTGCCCATGCCTTCAGGTAGCGGTCGTCGTCCACGATCCCCGGTCGTAGCGGCAGGTAGCCGATCTTGCTGGTGATGATTGTGTAGCCGTGTTCGCTCGTGACGAACTTCATGAACTCCCACGCCGCCCGCTGCTTGAGCGGGTCTTTGGCGAGGATGAACAACCCGCTGCCGCTGTTCGTCGGTACGGCGGGCTTGCCGGTAAAGGCGGGCATCTTTGCCGCCCGTAGCGCCCACTTGCCTGTGGAGGCGTTAATCAACGCGGCCTGGATCGCGCTCGATTGGAGGTACAAGCCGACATTGCCGCCCGAAAACGCCGTGATCCCGTCCGCCGAATTGAGTTTCGGGTGCGCGCCGCTCTGCACAAGGTCCTGCACCATCTGCACCGCACCCACCGCGTCGGGCTGCGCGAAGGTCACGGTCTTCCGGTCTTCCGAGAGTACTCGCCCCCCATTGCTGCGCACTAGCGATTGGTAGAGCCATTCGCCGTTTGGCCCGATACCCGCGACAATCACCCCTTCTTTGCCCGTCTTCTGCTTGATCTGAAGGGCATACTGCTTCGTCTCTGCCCAGGTGGTCGGTGGCTTGGCGGGGTCGAGGCCCGCCGCCGTGAGCAGGTCGGCGTTGTAAAAGAGCGTGGGCGTGCTGAAGGTGTACGGCACGCCGTACGTCTCGCCATTGAGCGCGGCGAGCTTGAGGCCGTTCGGGCTGAGCGGGTATGGCCCGCCCTTGTACGCCGTGAGTTCGTCCGGCGGCACGAGGTCTTCCACCGCCTGCGCCTTCAGGTCGTTCACGATGAAGTCCAGATCGCCAAAGACCCCCTGCATCACATCGGGCGGCATCCCCGCGACGACTTCCGCCTGCACCTTCGCGGTGAGATCAGTGCTGCTGGTGCCGCGCCCCTCGACCTTGATGTTCGGGTGCGCGGCGTTGAACTCGTCAATCAGTTGCTGAGTTCCTTCTTTGCCGACCCCGGCTCCAGCGAGGTTGTAGCTCTCGAAGACGATGTTCACCGTCGTCCCTGCGGGGATTGGCGGCGGGTAGTTCGTGGTCATTGCGGCGGTGCTGGGCACGGCAGTCGTGCTGGCGGAGTTCGCGGCGGGGGCACCCCCCCCGCCACACCCGGTAACGAGAACGGCGATCGTAAGTGCGATCAGGCACGGAATAGTCCAGCGGCGCATGTTGCTCACCTCCGCGCGGTGCATATGTTGAATGTGGACATCTCTAAAAGACCAGTGACGCCAGCGCTGATTCGGGAGCGATGGCAAGGCGCATCGCGCGACTACGGCGTAGTGTACGTAACCAATGTATGCCACCAGTAACGTACAGGGCCGAAAAGAGGTAAGCATCACATGAGCGCGAGATGAGCACGGAATCACATAGTGACCGGGAGATGTGCGCAGCGATTACAGAGATGACGTTGCCGCGTAGAGAGGAAGATTTAGCGATGCGGCACGTCAAATTCCGCGTCCACTCGGGCAATACTCACAGGAATATTGCACTCGCGACGCGCAACCGACTGAAGGAGATCGCACCACTCGTCAGACTGCGACAGCATATGGGTCAGCACGAGTTGCCGCGCCCCCGCACTCCTGGCGATCTTTCCTGCCGACTGTGCACTCATATGGCGCGATGTTTGTATACCCATAATGTCGTCGGTCGCCATCATCGCGTCACACAAATACAGGTCCACGTCATGCGCGATCGCGTATTGGGCATCGCATATTCCACTCTCACCGCTGTATCCAACTGTCGCGGCGCCATCGGTGATGCGGAAGCCCAGGCACGGACCCGGCCCATGCACTACCGGCCCCAAGACCGTGATGGTGAACGTCCCGATCGCGCATGACTCCCCCGGGACGAACTCGCGAACGACGACCCGTTCTGCAAGGACAGATGCTAAATTGAGCGGAGCATAGCGCAGTGCCGTCGCGAGCAAATCGCGCAGATAGCGTGCTCCGCCGCACGGCAACCATATCGGGATCGCGCGGTGATCGCCGACGAAGATGCCGGAAAGCGGCTCCAGATCGTCCATAAAGGCGCCTACCGCCAGTGGGACGAGGTCGAAGCAGTTATCGAAGTGCATGTGGGAGACCAGCACACCCGCGAGGTCGTGGAGTGGCATGAGGGTGCCAACCGCCATCACGGCCCCCGGTCCACACTCTAAGAGGAGATGATCCTCGCCGCTTTCGAGCAGATACCCCATTGTCGGTACGAACGCCTCGCGCCGATGTAGGGAGGTACCCGCTATGGCTGACCCCAGTACCCGTAGCCGCATTGCCGTGCCTCCTGTCATGCCTTGCTCGGCGATGACGATACGCGCTACATGTGAGAGGAGCGTAAGACTCAGCGACCAAGCGGCAGGGTTGCGTTGGGATCGACGAGATGCGTTTCGTTCCCCTCGGTTCAGTATGGAGCAAGGAGGGCAGCAATCCCTCACTTCTTCGGCAGCAGCGCCGTGGCACGGTCTTGCGCCGTTTTCATCGTGCTCTCGGCGGGCGCGCCGTTATAGACGGTTTGCTCCACCGCCTTCATCATGATGTCCACCGCTTGACGGTAGTTCGTACCGGGAAAGGCTACCCAGGGTTCGAGTACGCTCAACTGTTCGAGGTTGGGCTGCACGAGCGGGTGGGTGTTCGCCCAGGGCTTGAGGTACATGGGGTCATTGACGATGCCAGGACGGAGCGGCAGGTAGCCGATCTTGCTGGTGATGATCGTGTAGCCACGTTCACTGGTGACGAACTTCATGAACTCCCATGCCGCCCGCTGCTTGGCGGGGTCTTTCGACAAGATAAACAAGCCACTGCCGCTGTTCGTCGGCACCACGGGCTTGCCGTCAAAGGCGGGCATCTTCGCCGCGCGCAACATGTACTTATCCTGAGCCGACGCGACAAAGGTGGACTGGTTCGCGCTCGTGGTGAGCACCATGCCGAGGTTGCCACCCTGAAAGGCCACCGTGGAATCCGCTGCATTGAGCGGCGGGTGCGCGCCACCCTGCACGAGGTCCTGCCACATCTGCACCGCGCCCAGCGCTTCCGGTTGCGCGAACATCAGCGACGTACGATCTTCGGAAAGCACCCGCCCGCCGTTCGAGCGCACGAGCGCCTGATAACACCAGTCGTACTGACCAAGGCACTGGATCGCCACGCCCTCTTTGCTCGTCTTTGCCTTAATCGCGAGGGCGTCCTGCTTCACTTCTGCCCAGGTCGTCGGCGGTTTATCGGGGTCGAGACCGGCGGCTTTGAAGAGGTCGGCGTTGTAAAAGAGGGTGGGCGTGCTGAACGTGTAGGGCACGCCGTAGGTCTTGCCATTCAGGGCCGCGAGCTTGAGTCCATTGGGGCTGAGGGGGTACGGGCCACCCGTGTAGGCGGTAAATTCGTCTGGCGGTACGAGGTCTTCCACCGCGTTCGCCTTCAGGTCATTGACGATGAAGTCAAGGTCGCTGAACACGCCTTGCAACACGTCCGGGGGGGTGCCCGCGACCACCTCCGCCTGCGCTTTGGTGATGATGTCGGTCGAGGAAGCGGCGCGTCCCTCGACCTTGATGTTCGGGTGCGCGGCGTTGAACTCGTCAATCAGTTGCTGTGTAGCATCCTTGCCCAACCCGGCAGTCGCAAGGTTGTAGCTCTCGAAGACGATGTTCACCGATGTGCCGGCGGGAATCGTGGGCGGGTAATTCGCGGGGCGGGTAGCCGATGCACCGGGTGGCGTGGTAGCTCCGCTTCCCGGTGTGCCGCCCGTGACGCCGCCACACCCCGAAAGCGCCACGACACTGGCGAGCACGGCCCAGAGCATGATTGTTCGCCGACGCATACCGCTCGTCTCCTTCACGCATTTCCCCAGGGGCACGCAAGAGCGCAACCCATGCGTTAGTGTGCGTACCGTTAATGAGCGCGTTGTAAAGGTTTACCGGGGGGTGTATGAGCATATGGTGAGTAGGGAGTGAGCATGGCAAAAGGTGGGTTTCTTCGGTAATTGGATTTCGCGTACATTGGGGCGCGTGATATGAGGCGGCATCCCAACGTTCGGTAAATCGCCGCCTCACGCTTTCCGTGATGCTAATACCACAGACTGGCGCAGGTGTGGATTAATCCTGCCTCGATGGGTGCGCTACGACATGCTCGCCGCATAAATACACCGGCAATGCACATGATGCATTGTCGGTGTGCCAGACGCAAACGCCACTACACAAAGGACAGGGATGGCGTGAGAAAGAACGAGTCGCTGGGATGGGGGGTGTAGCCGCGCACCAACCCCTTCTTGAACGCCGTGATCAGTGGGGGATGACCAGAAACGCGGCGGGTACGTCGCCCTTCACGATCTCCTGGATTTGCCGTGAAAGCGCCTGCCGCTGTGCCGGGAAATCTCGGTGTGTAACCGGTCGAGCAGGCGTTCAATTGCCGGCGTGTGGTAATCGGCGGGATTGTTGCCCCCGCCCTTTGCGATGAGACGGTTGAAGCAGTACCGCGATCGCCCGAAGGGGCGGTATCGTTCGAGTAGATCGCGGCGTCCCAGTTTCCGCCCAGTTTCGTCACGTCGCGGAATTTCGCCTGACCGAACATCATGCCCTGGGAGATGTCGTACCCCAGCTTCTTCAGTTGATCCTGCGCGCCCACGGCGAGGGGAGCGGGTTCGGGACGGCCATTAAAGGTGTAGATCGGAAAGCGAGCCGCTTGCCGTCTTTCACCCGCACGCTGCGGCTTCCCACCCGCCAACCCGCCGTATCGAAAGGGCGGGACTGGGGCTGAGGATGCGGGCATTCGGCGCGATTTCCTTGACGGTCTTCGCGGCGGCGTTTTTCGCGTAAAAGTCTTTCAGGGGTGCGCTCGTCACGGCAGACTTCGTGCTGGGGAAGTAACTTGTTGCCGTAACCCACTTCGCCCGTTACCCCTCTGTTGCCCCGCCGCGATGAGCACTGTTGTTAACCGTAGTGCGCGGTCGCGAATAACACATCATCACAGTGTGACGCGAAGGCGAGCGGGTTGCGATAGGTCTGCCTGATGCTGCTCGTACCCATTCCGGGGGCCGGGCCGGGTGCCCTCCGGGCGGCAGGGCTTTGCCCTTCCTGACTGCCCTCGCACCTGCGGAACGGGCGAATGCCGCAGCAGGACGCCGGCACAAAACCCCACCGATTGGGCCTCTGGGAGCGGAGACCCAGCGGCAATGGATCGAATAAGCGACGCAATACGTAGCGTTTGCAGCGGTGCAGGATCGTGGATAGAATAGCCACGTATATGTACGCAAATGCAACGTGGGGAGCAGGTGGTAGTGGACATGTTTTTCTTTCACCGCTAATTGCGCACAAAGGAGAAGCGGTGGGCATCACTTCCTATGCGGGGATTGCGCCTCCCCTACGGCAAGCGCACAGGGGTCACGGCGGTAGACCGGCTCAACATCGTCGCGCACGACAAGTTTCAGGAGATCATTGACGAGGCCAACAAACCCGGCTCCGCGATTCGTCTGGCAACGGTGGAACTGGGTGATGCACAACTCGCGCAGAAGACGGAAACGGTCGTCTCGGAGCCGAACCTGGTGCGTACGCTGGGGCTGCACCCGACACACGCGACACATGCGACCGTTGACGCCGCGCGCGATGCAGCACCGCTATTCACCACACCGGAAGCGCAGCAGGTGGCCCAGCTTGCCTATGGAGTGATTCGGCAACTGGAGAACCAGCCACAACGCGTACCGACGGTCGCCCACCTGCAACAACCGGAGATTCAAGCCGAAATTGTCAAGGCGGTTGAGGCACAACGCCCGATAACGCAGCTTTCCCTCACGGGCGTCCCTGTGCAATCGGAAGGGCAACCGCAAGGACAGCCGGACATTGCCGCAATTGTGGCGCAAACGGTCGCACTCGTCGTGCAGCAGACCATCGCCATCCCGCGCATCCTCGTGGTACCGAGAGGCGAGGTGACATCCGGCTTCACGCCGTTCACGCTCGACCTGAAGGCGCTGAACTACGCGCCGGCCTCCGACGAACTGTGGGTGCAGAATCTGCGTACCGGCCAGCGCGACATCGTCGCGCCCGTTGGCGACGGCGTTGAGGAACAGCGACTCGAAGACTACGTGGTGAGCGGCCTGATAGACTTCGACGATATCTCGTATGACGACCACGCCGACCTGCTCTACGACCTCGCCAGCCAAACGGTCGCGCACTTCAGAAACTATCTCGCGGAAGACGAAGCGCGTGGAGTGTTGCGTCACTATCAGCGTAACATTGCGGCCTTCGTTCACAGCCAGATGCAGGAGCACCACTGGGAAAAGGTATCCGGCTACGACGTAATCGTCCGCAAAGGATTCACCGAACTGAAGCCGAGTGCGTACACCTATGCGGTACAAGAGCCGGTTCTCGATTACCGGATCGCGCTTGCGGACAAGAGCAACATGGCAAAGTATCTCTTCGGTGGTTTCGCCCGCTGCCTCTATCCCGTGCAGAAGTTCGCTTCCGATGCGGAGCGCAAGCTCGCGGTGATTCTGGAACGCGATGCGATCAAATGGTGTAAACCCGCCCTCGGACAGTTCCCAATCGTCTACCGCGAGGGCGCCGACCACCCGGAGTATCAGCCCGATTTCGTTGCCGAGACCGCAGAGGCGATCTACATGCTCGAACCGAAGGCGAGCAACCAGATGAACGACTCCATCGTGCTGGCGAAGCGGGACGCCGCAGTGACCTGGTGCGCACACGCCACCGCACACGCGCTCGGCCATGGCGGCAAGCCATGGCGTTATGCGCTCATCCCACATGACGTGATCGCGGAGAACATGACCCTTGACGGTCTGGCGAAGCAGTACGGTGTGATGGATTGACCGAACGCAGTGATTACCCTTCCCGTTGAGCGCGGTTCTCTCATACGAACTACTTCGACTGCCTGGTGTCTCCACCCACCGCCGCACGCACGATCCGTTGCCGTAACTTCTCGCTGTATGCTTTCATGTCCCCTCGTCGCATCCCGTCAACTGCTCTGCACCCCGCGCTAATGCGCGTTCGTGACCGTAGTGGGAGCAGGGCCGCGCGGGTGCGTCAGCCGCCAGCAGATGAGCGGCGCGGCGAGGGCGAGCAGGGTGAACAGGGCGATCACGGCGCAATCGAGGAGCAGGAGCGGGCGACCGGGCAGGGCGCCGTTCGGCGGCACCTGATCGCGCAGGATCGTCCACGCTCCGGCGGCAATCGTCAGGGGCGTGACAAACCAGCGGGCGCGCTCCGGCAGAAACCACGCGATGCCGCTCGCCGCCTCCGCGAGGGCAAAGGTCATCAGCGTAGCGACAAACCACTCGTGTTCCGTGGCCCGCAGCACGAGCAACGGCAGCCAGCCAAACGCCACGGCGAGGGGCGCGACCACCACACCCGCCCAGCGCGGCTGCTCCCGCGTGGTCACGATCACGTAAGCCGCCACGAGCGCGGCAATCACGACGAGCGCCGTCCAGGTAAAGGCGAGGGGCACGAGATGGATCGGCACGGGGGTGACAAGGGCGGTCTGCTCCGTTTGCGCGTGCATCGCCATCAGGGGAAAGAGCAGGGTGAGCAGCGCGAGCGCCACGGGCCACGTCGCGTGCGAGTCCGGCAGGGAGCGGAAAAAGCGCCAGCCGGTGCCGACGACGAGCACGGTGATTACGAGCAGCACGAGCGCTGCGCCCGGCAGCGTCGCGGGCCAGCCATGCTGGGCCACGCCCAGGGCGACGAGTACCAGGGCGTACGGCGTCAGGGCATCCAGTGTTTCCATCCAGCGATCACTCCGCGCGAGCCACGCCGCCAACAGGGCGGGTGGCAGGCGTGGCGGCTTCCGTTTCGGGGGTGGGTGGGGGGCGGGGGGCGCGAGTTCCGGGGACAGCCGTTCCCGCAACCCCGGCGTGGGCGCGGCGGAGGGGCGGCGCACTCCCCGGACGGCCACCGGCGTTATACCAGCACGGGGATCACGGCGGGTGTCTCACCGAGTACCCGCGCCAGCGGCACCTGCACCAGCTTGCCCTGGGCGATGTGGCTCGCGGTTGTCCAGCCCGCTTCCTCCAGCGTGCGCACGGCGGCCTCGATGTTTGTAGCGAACGCATCAAGCGAGTGTGCGTCCGCCCCGATGGTGACATGCTGCCCGCCGCATTCGCGGAAAAAACGCAGGATGTCCGGCCCCGGCATCGGCTCCGTGGAACCATTGCGCAGCGACGAGGTATTGAGGTCGAACCCTTTGCCCTTCGCCGCCATCGCCGTAAAGATGCGGGCAAGCTGTTCGTGGTTGTGCGCGATGTCCATGCGCCCGTTCACCTGATGGTAGCGCTTGCCGAGATCGAAGTGCCCGATGACATTGAAAAAGTCCTCGGTCGTCACGAGGGCTTCCACTTCATCGAGGAACTGGGCGTAGGTCTCGATGCTCGAATGCGTTTTCGCCCGCTCGCCCACGTACTCGCCGTTCACCCAATGCACGGAGGCGATCACGAAGTCGAACTGCTTACCGACGAGGTAGTCCGCGACGGCGGCGGCGGTGCCCCGGTTCCAGTCTATCTCGGCGGCGGCAAGGATCGTCAGGTGTTCGCCATAGAGCGCGCGGCAGGCGGCGATGTCGTTCCGGTACCGCTCGTAGTTGTAGTGCCCACGCGAGCGCACGGCGGGGTCGTGGTCTATATGATCGGTGAACGCCACTTCACGTACGCCGCGATCAATCGCGCGCTCGCAGTATTGCGCCATCGTGACGCGGCTATCCGGGGAGTTCGTCGTATGTGAATGGTACTCAAACATGCCGTGTGATCCTCACTTTCGTGCAAAGTATACCATGTCCTCTCTCTTCAACGTACGCGGGGCGTGCCATCTTCCCCAGGGTGTATGCGTTCTCCTCACCCCGGCTCGAATCTTCCTAACCCCCGGCCCCTTCGGGCGAAGGGAAGGGGTGCCTCACTGCAATGCTTCAATCTTTCCCCAAAGCCTCGCTGCTCCTATCGCACCCTCCCCTTCCCTTCGCCCGAAGGGGCTGGGGGTTAGGAAAACCCATCCCAAAAGCGGCAGGGGCGGCAACGTCGCGCGTTGCTGCCCCTGCCGCTTTGTGTCATGCCACTACGTAACGCATTGCCCGCTCGTTCAGTCGTACCGGCCATTCGTGTTGAGGGACATCGCCTCCTGAAGAGCAGCGGCGACGCGGAAGGGGTCGCTTGCGACGACCGACGAGGCATACAACTCCATCGCGCCGAAGTCGGCGGTACGGTTCATGGGGTCGCCACGATCCACCATGCGCACGATCACCGGGAAATCGGCCCAGCTTTCGGGGGTGGGGTCGAAGGGCAGCATCGTGATCGTCAGGTTAAAGGACGTGACGCCGAGATCGCCCGTCAGGCAGGCGAGGGCACAGTACAGGTTGCGCTTCAAGGCGTCGTTCAGGGACGGCCCGTACAGTACGATCTCTTTTTCCTTGAGCGGCACGATATGCGCCATCAGCTTCACGCCATCGCGCTCGAAGCCGAGGCCGAGGATTTCGTGAACGCGGAAGTAATCGGTGAAGTAATCGCTGCCGAACTGCGCGCGGTACTGCTCCGCCACGCGGCGGGCGAGTTCCACCTTGCCGTAGTGCATCCCCTTGGTCAGGCTCATCTGCGCGTGCCCGTGCGGGATGGACGCGCCGCTTTTCCACAGGCAGTTCCACATAAAGAAGGGGTAGTTCGCCGCCGCGTCCGTTTCGTGCGCCTTTTTCAGCCACGCGACCGCCACGTCAATCGCGCCCGTGACGGAATCTTCGGTGAACGCGAGGGGGTCATGCTCGTCAAAGATCACCACACCATGAAAGCCGTCGTACTTGGCGATGTTGGACGCGGTGATCGCGTTCGCACCCCGCACACGCCCGAAGACGTCTTCGGGCGTGTTCGCTTCGGGATCATCAAAGGGGTCGGGGTGGCTGCGGGCGATTTCCTCCGCCAGCGCGGAGGGGATGCGCGCTTCCAGCGGGCGGTGGGCGCGCAACTCGTTAAAGAGGCTGCTTTCCAGTGTCCAGCGGTTCGTGACCTTGAGAACCTTCTGCTGTCGCACCGCGCTGACCGAGCCGAAATACTTCTCGATCCAGCGATACATCGTCGGGGGCGGGCTGAGTTCACCCACGGTGCTCGTGATATGGAGAAAGCGCTCCACAAGGGCGCGGTCTTCCGGCACGAGGTGCCCAATGGTCTCTTCGAGGGCGACGATCTCGTGCTGCCCTACAACCGTTGCATCCATGCTGCTCCCATGCTCCTTTGATTGCCCACGCGGGGAACGGTGTGCGTGCCATTCCCCCATTTACAACGTCGGCGCGTCCCCGTTGTGACGCCCCGCGCCGGTGGAGCGGTAGACTGCGATATATTCCCGTGCGGATGCCGCCCATGTTGCGTCTCGATACATTGCCCGCGTGATGAGCGCATCCCAGTGCGCGGTATCCCGGTACGCATCGAGCGCACGGGTAATCGCGGCAAAGCACGCCAGGGGGTCGTATGGCTCGAACAAAAATCCCATGCCCATTTCGGTTTGCGGGTCGTACTCCGGTACGGAATCGGCGAGGCCGCCGGTTTTGCGCACGATGGGGATTGTACCATAGCGCATGGCGATCATTTGCCCTAGCCCACACGGCTCGAAGCGCGAGGGCATGAGAAACATGTCCGCGCCGGCGTAAATGCGCTCACTGAGGATCGCATCGAAGGCGAGAAAGGCCGCGACCTGCCGGGGGTGCGTGCGTGCGAAACCACGAAACACTTCTTCGAGCGCCAGATCACCGGTGCCCAGCACGACGATCTGCATCTTCAGCCGCACGAGTTCGGGCAGGATGCGCGCGACGAGATCAAACCCCTTTTGCTCCGCGAGACGCGCGACAATGCCGATCAGCGGCACATCCGGCGCGATCGGCAACCCCGCTTCGCGTTGCAACTCCGCCTTATCCGCCGCTTTGCCCGTACGATCCGTGACCGTGTACGTCTGTGCGAGGTGTGCGTCGCGCGCGGGGTTCCAGATATCGGTATCTATGCCATTGAGGATGCCAACGTAGCGGTCGCCCCGGTCGCGCAGGATGCCGTCCAACCCCTCACCGAGCGCGGGCGTGAGCGTCTCATCGCGGTACGTGGGGGACACGGTAGTGACGACATCCGCCTCGCTGATGCCGCGCGCCATCGGATTTGCCGCGCCACCGGAGCGTGCGTATTCCACGGGCAGCATCATCGTGCCATCGAGATCAGCGAGCGCGAGCAGGTAATCGCCGCCAAAGGTGCCCTGATAGGCGAGGTTGTGGATTGTGAACACGGTGCGCGTCCGTGCCCAGAAGCGATCCCATGCGAGCGTGTAGCGCAGGTAATGCACGGCGATGGCGGTATGCCAGTCGTGGCAATGCACGATGTCCGGCTGCCAGCGCGTGTCGGTACACCATTGCAGGGCGGCACGGCAAAAGGTGAAAAACCGCGCGTGTTCGTTCGGCAGGCCGTACACCTGCGGCGCACCGAACAGTTCGGCGTTGTCCGCCAGCAGCAGGCGCGGGCGCGGCGTACCGGACGGCATGTCCGGGCCGAGGTGGGTGTGATAGAAGCCAAAGGGGCGCGTCGTCCCCGCGAGCGTCACGGGCGTCGTACCCGTCGGTGGGGTGAGGGCAAACCGGGCAGGGTCAATGCTTCCATAGCGCGGCATGACAATGACAACTTCGTGCCCCGCCGCCGTCAGTGCGAGCGGGAGCGATCCCACCACATCCGCCAGCCCGCCGACCTTCGCATAGGGCGCGACCTCGGCGCTGAGCATCAGCACCTTCAGGCGATCTCCCGCCGGGCGATCTTCCGCCAACCGTTTACCTCTCCTGTATTCTGTGTGCGGGGTACGACAACGCGCCGCCTCTCACACGGTTTGCACCGTGGGGAGACGACGCGCCGCCTACCTTCCCACCCTTCTTCCATCCGGACCCACCCTTCCCGCGTCCCCGTGCGCCGTTGAACGGTCGCGCAAGTCCGGTGTCTATCCCCATTAACGAACGAAGCGGGCGGTGGTTGCGCGGGGCCATGCATGTGGCAACCGACCGTAAGCAATGAAGCATATCATCAGGGCGGCAACCGGCGGCGAATCTTCCTAACCCCCACCCCTTCCCTCGAAGGGAAGGGGAGTGTGCCACTGGAAGTTCGCACCGCTATGAGGAACACCGTAACCTTACAACGCCTAACTCCCCTTCCTTTTAGGGAGGGGGCCGGGGGTTAGGGCATTCAACGCCGCAGGCAGCTAAACCCCGTAGCTCCGGTGCGGGAGAAAGCCAAAGCTGTGCCAGGGCCAGATTGCAACCCACGCCTTGCCGATGATGCGACCGCTCTCGATGGGGCCGAAGAAGTGCGAATCCGCACTGGCACGGCGGTTATCACCGAGCACGAAGTACTGGTCAGGACCAAGCGTGATGCTCGGCATCGCTGGCGGAAAGGTGTAATCGGGCGGGTCCTTGATGTAGTTTTCGGAAATGGGCGTGCCGTTGATGAAAACTTTGCCATCGCCGATGTGGATCGTGTCCCCCGGCAGGCCAATGATGCGCTTGATGTATGGCTCACTCTGTGGGGTCTTCGTGGCGAATTGGTTGCGGAAAGAGTCCCAGAAGCCTTCGATGGGGCGTGGTGGCGGGTTAATGACGACGATATCGCCCCGTTGCGGCGCGTGGAACAGGTAGCGGGCGGAACTGCCCGTGCCCCACTGCACGTAGGCGAGGCGATTGACGAGCAACCGCTCGCTGTTCGTCAGGCTGGGTATCATGCTCTGGCCGTCTACCTCGACGCTCGGCACGATCTGCCGCATCCCGAAAAACAGCAACAAGGCGACCAGCAACGTCTCCGCGATCTCCCAGACGCCGTTGCCGCGTCGCTCATCCGCAGGTGCCACGGTGGCGATCTCGTCCCCGGTGGTTTCTACCCCTTCGTCCATTGTCTCGGTGGTATCCACCGCATCCATCGGTAAACGATGCGGGGCACGCTCGCTCAAATCCGCCATAATCTCGTGTTCCCTCGATAGTTTGTGAACCGCCGCCCAATGCCGCTGTTGCCACCGTGCAGCGTACACCCCATAACGTACGCGGTCAATTCGCGCGTTACCTCCATGAGATGATGCCGACAGACAATGGTAATCGCCGCGTGCGACGATGCCCTATGCCATGCAAAGTGCGTGCCGCGCGTTGCGCTATACTGATCTACGGGGTACCTGGGGCGAAGCTGGTGAAAAAAACGGGGAAAAATGGGGAGGCCGCGTGACATACATCGCCATTGGGGAGGCGCAAACGCCCTTCGTGCTGACCATTGATGTGGGCACCAGCAGCGTCCGTGCGCTCGTCTACGACGCGCAGGCCCGCGCAATCACCGACCTGATCGCGCACGCCGCCCACGAAATGACGACCACGCCGGACGGCGGCGTGTTTTGCGATGCCGATGCCCTGGTGACGCGGACATGTGGCGTGATTGACCAGGTGTTAGTGAGCGCGGGGGCACACGCGGCGCAGATCGCGGCGGTAGCGTCCGACACCTTCTGGCACAACGTGATCGGCGTGGACGCCGACGGACACGCGATCACGCCGCTCTATACCTGGGCGGACACGCGCAACGCTCGCGCCGCCGACGCCTTGCGGCACCGGCTCGATGAAGCGGCGATTCATCGCCGCACCGGCTGCTACCTGCACACGATGTACCTGCCGGCGAAGTTCGCTTGGCTCGCGGAGACACAGCCGGAAATCATGCGCCGTGCCCGCCACTGGATGAGTTTCGCGGAGTACTTCGCCGCCCGCTGCTTCGGGCAGCCCGCCTGCTCGCTCTCGATGGCATCCGGCACCGGCCTCTTAAACCTCAATGACCGGACGTGGGACGCCGCCCTGCTGCGCGAACTGCCCGTTTCTCTAGACCAGCTTTCGCCCCTCGTGGATGTGGACCAGCCGATGACCGGCCTGTTGCCGGAGTACGCGCAACGCTGGCCCGCCCTCGCCACGCTTCCCTGGTATCCGGCAATCGGCGATGGCGCGGCGAGCAACCTCGGTAGCGGCGGCACGAACCCGCGCCGCATCGCCGTGAACGCGGGCACTTCCACGGCGATGCGCGTGGTACTGGACTCAAACACGGTGGTGGTGCCCGACGGCCTATGGGCTTACCGCGTGGATGGGCGGCATCCCGTGGTCGGTGGGTCGGAAAGCAACGGCGGCAATGTCTGGGCGTGGATCAAGGAGCGGTTGCGCATAGACGACGATGCGGCCAGTGCGGCGGCAATCGCCGCCGTGCCACCCGACGGGCATGGCCTGACAATCCTGCCCTTTCTCGCGGGCGAACGCAGCCCGAACTACAATGCGAATGCCCGCGCGACCATCGCGGGCATCGGCCTCGACACCACCGCCGCTGACATCTCCCGCGCCTGGCTGGAAGCGATCACGTATCGCCTCGTCATCATCCACCGCCTGATCGCCGGGGATTACCCGCAGGCGCAGGAAGTGATCGTCAGCGGCTCGGCCTTTCTGAAAAACCCCGTGTGGATGCAGATCGCGGCGGACGCGCTCGGCGTGCCCCTCGTGGTCAGCGATGAGGCGGAAGCGACGAGCCGGGGGAGCGCCCTGATCGCCCTTGAACAACTCCATGCGATACCGGGGTGGGATGCCCTGCCCGTGACGACCGCGCGCACCGTGGAGCCGGACATGGCTGCCCATATGATCTATCAACGGGCCATCGCGCGGCAGGAAGAGTTGTACGACCTGCTCCTGCGCAAACGGACGTGACGTACAGGCATGTAAGGGCCAGAGGATGTGCGTCCGGGCGTCAAATGCCCTCACCCCCGGCCCCTTCCCTAATGGGCCTTAACAACTTCATCCGGTAAGGGACCGATACAGCGGCGGAAGGAAACCGGGCCATACATGGTCGAGTGTCGCCAGCCCGTCATTACCGGATCAAGTTGTTAAGGCCCATTAGGGAAGGGAGGTGAGACCTAGCAAAGTTACGATATTCCCTATACGTCTCTGTGTTCCCGTGGTACACTTCCCTTCCCTTTAGGGAAGGGGCCGGGGGTTAAGCCGATTCGACCCCAGAGCGTATCAACCCGGGTAGCGACACAGCATTGCCGGAATCAGCCGGTCGCAGGCGAGGGCACGAGGTGTTTGGTGATCCACGGCCCCGCGCCCGCCGCGCGCGCGCGGGCCATCGTCGCGGCGAGGTCATAGGGGCGGGCAAGGCGCTCGACCGCGAGGGTTTCGGTGTCGAGGATCGCCATGCAGGCGTGGGCTATCGTATCGGTATCGCGCGACTGCCCTACGGAACCGGGATTGAGCACGCACACCGCGCCCTCCTGCCGCACGAGAGCGCGGTGCGTCTGGCCGAGGGCGATGACCGCGAAGTCAAACGCGCTCAGGCCGGTGAGCGCGGGGCTGTCCGGGTACAGGTAATCGGTGAGCGGCCGCCAGGGGCTACCATGCGCGAGCAGCATTGCCCGCCCGCCGATCTCGCCGCCCCAAACGAGCGGCAGGGACGCCAGCCACGCGCGGTTTGCCGCCGTAATTACTTGCGTGGCATAGGCGATGCCCCACGCCACGGCGGGCGGCACGTCCGGCGGGCAACCGTGCAGCAGGAAATGGTCGTGGTTGCCGAGCACGCAACGCGCACCCATCCCCCGCATCATGTCTATCACCTCGTTGACCTGGCAGTAGTACCCGACCAGATCACCGAGGCAGATCACCGCGTCTACCCCGGCAATGGCGTCGGCGAGAACGGCAAGTGCATCCGCGTTGGCGTGCAGATCGCTGAGCACGGCGAGCCGCATCGGGGCGCTACGCGACCGACGCGGCGGCGACGTCCGCCGCGACCGCGCAAATGGACGCCTCGATGTCGTACTGCGGCTGATACCCGAACGCCGCCCGCGCCCGGTCAATCGAGACATCCCACGCGATGCCTTCTTCGGGGTCGGGCTTGCCGGAAAACGTGATCGCTGATGCCGAGTGCAGGACGCGCACGCAGGCTTCGGCGAGCGCGAGATTGGTCGTGCTTTCCGCTCCGGCGACGTTGAACAGCCCCGTCGCTTCGCGCTCCACGCATTGCGCAACCGCGATGGCGACATCACGCACATCCACGTAGTTTTGCCGCCGCGAGCCACGGCCAGCCAGCGTCAATGGTTCGCCCGCCGCCGCCCGCGCCGCGAACACGGACAGGATGCGGTTCGCGGGCATTCCCGGCCCGACCGGGGAGGTCAGCCGCAGGCTCGCCGCACGCAGCCCGCCGCGTCCCACCACATCCACGAGGTAATCACCGTAGGCTTTGGAGGCATGATACGCAGTGAGGGGATGCACGGGATGGTCTTCGGTGATTGGCAATATCTCCGGCGTGCCAATCACCGGCACCCCGGAGATATACACGAAGTGCTTCACCCCCCACTCCGCCGCCAGCGCGAGCATCTGCTGCGTGCCTAGCCCATTGACGAGCGAGATCGTTGGCTCCAGCGAGTTCTTGTCCAGATTCGCGGCAGCATGGACGATCACTTCCGGCGGGGCAGCCACGGCGCGGGCATCCGCCATAAACTCCGGGGTGCCCAGGCTCGTGAGAACCTGCCCCCGTAGGCCCGCGACGCGGCTTGGACGGCGGCTCAACCCGAACACGTCCCAGCCCGCCTCGACGAGGTGCGCGGCAATCGCGCCGCCGACATGCCCGCTCGTACCCGTCACCAGTGCCCTCATACACGCCTCCCATACGGCTCCACCGCCACGCCAAATGCATGGGGGTCCACGAGTTCGCCGGTTTGCCGCAAGATCGCGGCGGCGGCGGGGTCCACGTAGATTTCATTCCAGTAGCGCAACGCGACCCCGGCGGTGATATGGGGCAAATCCGCCGCCGGTTCGTCGAGCACGTAATGGCGCAGCGCGGCTTCCACGTCGTTGAAGCCGAAGTGCGCCCGCATTGGCGTGGTGCCGGAAAAGCGCACGTTGATCTCAAAGCAGACCGGGCGGCCATCGTCCGTGACGCGCAGTTGCACATTGCTCGGCCCCATCGGGCGCAAGGCGGCAGCGATGCGCGCCGCCTCCGCCCGCACCGCCGGGTAGTCACCGACTTCGGCTTTGTAGGTGGTGCCTTCCTGCAACGCGCGGCGCATGGCGATCACCCCGCGCACCCGCCCGTCGCGGTCGGAGTAGCAGCCCGCCGTGTACTCCGTGTCGTCGGAGCCGAGGTATTCCTGCACCAGATACGCCGGTTGCGCCGCCGCATAGGCGAGGTCGGCGGGCGTCCGCAACACGAGCACCCCGGCGTGCCCCTTCCCGGCACGGGGCTTGGCGATCAGGGGAAAGCCGCACGCTGCGACCAGCGCCGCCACCGCGTCCGCGTCCGATGCGTCCGCCGATTGCGGCGCGTGGCACTCATGCGCTGCGAGCCAGTGCGCCGTGCCGAGCTTGTCGTCGCCAATCGCCAGCACGTCCGGGTCGCTGACGATCACGCGCGCCCCCGTTTCGTGCTCGATCGCCGCGCGGTGCGCGGCAAGCACCGTGAGCACGGCTTCCACGCCCGAAAGCACCGCGCGCACGCCTTCGCGGCGGCAGACATCCACGAGCCAGGGCACGAACGCGGGGTCACGCGCGGCGGGCGAGACATACGCCGCGTCCGCCGTGTACAGCCCGTACGAGAGCGGTGAAACGCACGCCCCGACCACGCGGCAGGGCAGCGACCCCATCGCAATTGCCTTGAGAATCCCCTGGCTGACGTTGCCACCCACGCCAAGCACGAGCACGGGCAAGGGCGCTGTCGCCATTATTGCGCCCCCTCGGCAGATGCCGTGCCCTCGGCATCCGGGGTGGTCTCCCAACGCGCCCGCACGACGTAGCTCGGCTTATCCTGCGTGCGCACATGCATCCGGGCGAGGTATTCACCGATGATGCCGAGCGCGAGCAGTTGCGCGCCGGAAAACAGGGCGATGATCGAGGCGAGAAAGGCAAAGCCGGGGAGCAGGCCGCCCGACATGATGTAGCGGATCAACACGTACGCGAGGATGCCCACCCCGAACAGGGTGAAGGCGAAACCGATCAGCGAGGCGAACTGGAGCGGCAGCGTGCTGAATCCCGTGGTCATGTTGAGCGCGTGCGTGATTAGTTTGCGCAGCGTGTAGTTGGAGACCCCGACGCGCCGGGGGTCACGCCGCACGACCAGAATACCGAACCGCTCCGTGGCCCAGGTGAGCAGCACGTCTATCGAGATGAATGGGTTGCGGTACTCGGCGAAGGCGTCGCGCAGGTCGGTGTGAAAGGCGCGAAAGGCGCTGACATTGCGGGCCGTCTCCGCGCCCATCGCACTTTGCAACGCGAGCTTGGTAATTTGCGACGCGAGGTTGCGCAGCACGCCGTGTTGCTCGGCGCGGGGCGTGCCGTACACGACATCGTACCCTTCGGCGAGCACAGCGAGCAGGCGGGGAATTTCCTCCGGCGGGTGCTGCAAATCGTCGTCAATCGTGACGATCGCCGCGTAGCGGGCCGCGCGCACGCCGCAGAGCAGGGCGTTATGCTGCCCGTAATTGCGCATCAGGGAGATGCCTCGCACATGGTCGGGGTGCGCCGTGGCGAGGGCGGCGATCCCCGCCTCACTGCCATCGCGGCTGCCGTCGTTCACGAGGATCACCTCGTACGGCACGTCGAGGCCCGCGAGCACGGGCAGCAGGCGGGCAAGCAGCGGCGAAAGCGTCGCGGCGCTGTTGTATACGGGAATCACCACCGAGAGCGAAGGCACCACCGTCGCGGGCACTTGCCTCTCACCGCGCACGCCGGTCGCGCGCATCCCCCCAATGCCCGTGTCCGCCGCTCCCAAACCATCCGAACCCGTAACCGCGCGCATCTCCGTGTCTACCACAACACCCCTCCCCGCCCGCAACAGATCGCCCCTGCGGGTCATGCTAACACATCCGCTCACCGGCGCAAGACCGCCCGAATGCTTCAGGCAGGGCAGGGGAGGGATTTGAACCGCGAAGGCGCAAAGGCGCGAAGAAATGAAAAAGAGCAAAAAATGATCCTTGATTCCTTCGCGCCTTTGCGCCTTCGCGGTTCAAACGGTTTTGCGGACGGTAGACAATGAAAGAACGCACAGGTAACGGGGTCGTACGGTGTACGAAACGGGTACGTACGCGTTTCGTACGCTACCAGAGGAGAGGAGAGCAAAGTAGAGGAGACTACAGAAGAGGAGTGTGAGAGGGGAGTGTGAGGGGAGAATCGCGTGCTTCGGCCCGCGTTCCCCTCATCGGCCTCGCCCACGTCCTTGCCCTGACGCGACGCATCGTACCCACCGAAGGCTCTCACACACAAGGGAATGAGGTAGTATCTTCTTCACTCGATCACTATCGTCACGCGATTACCCGAAAAAAACCGCTCACCACTGCTCCCAATGCACCATCGTCTCCAGGGACTCGCGTGGCCCCGCCTTGAAATCGGTGCCGAGCGTGTACGCGACGGGGATGAGCGCGGTCTGCATCACGGCGTCATAGGGGATGCCGAGAATGTCCGCTGCTTCGCGCTCGTACGTGAGGTGCAGCGTGGTCCAGCAAGTGCCCAGGCCACGAGCGCGGGCGCCGAGCATGAAGCTCCAGACGGCGGGCAGGATCGAACCCCAGACTCCCGCCTGCACCGCAGCGGGCTTGCCGTCGGTGCGCCCCGTGATGCAGGGAATGACGTGGACCGGCACTTCATGCATGTGGTCCGCGAGGTATTGCGCGGACGAGACGACGCGCGCCTGCGTCGCCTGCCGCTCAGCGCTCTGCGTCGCCGGGGCAGTTGCCCGCCGCGCGCTGTAGGGATACCAGCTTTTGCGGTACAGATCGCCGAGGGCGGCCCGCTTCGCGGCATCGGTCACGACGAGGAAATGCCAGCTCTGGCTATTCGAGCCGCTCGGAGCCTGCTGCGCGAGGGCGAGGCATTCTTCCAGCACCTCCCGCTCCACAGGCCGGGTAAAATCGAGCCGCTTGCGCACGGAGCGCGTGGTTTCGAGCAGTTCATCGGGGGTCAGTGTGAGCATCGGCATTAGGGCGTCCTCCTGGTTGCTGCGTGGGCATTCGTGGTCGCATTTACGATACGGGCAATGCAGGCGCATCGCAAGGACAGTGCGAGTCCAGCGAATCGTTATCCGTCCGAATTGCACGGAAAAAAGCGTGACAATGATACGAACATGTGTTTTAATTGTGTCAACGAACACGCGTACGTTCGCGGGTGGGCGGCTCGCGTGAAATATGTTACAATACGGGGGTAAAAGTCTACATGCGACGACGAGAAAGAGGAACCCTCGATATGGTTGATGGCAGCGAGCGCGGCGTAATCCGCTCCCTGGATATTGATAGGACGATGCGTGAGTCGTACCGCGACTACGCGATGAGCGTGATCGTTTCCCGCGCCCTGCCGGACGCGCGAGACGGTCTCAAGCCCGTGCAGCGGCGCATCCTATACGCGATTGATCAGATGGGCCTGCGTAGCAATTCCCGGCACCGCAAGTGCGCGGGCATCGTCGGTGAGGTGATGAAGAACTTTCACCCCCACGGTGACGCAGCGCTGTATGAGGCGCTGGCCCGGATGGCGCAGGACTTCTCGATGCGCTACCCGCTGATTGACGGGCAGGGCAACTTCGGCTCGGTGGATGGCGACCCGCCCGCCGCGATGCGCTACACCGAAGCGAAGTTCACCCGCATCGCCGAAGAGATGCTCGTAGACATCTCCAAGGATACGGTAGACTTCGAGCCAAACTACGACGGCGAAATGGTCGAGCCAAAGAAAGTGCTCCCTTCCCGCCTGCCGAACTTGCTGCTGAATGGCTCCACGGGCATCGCCGTCGGCATGGCGACGAATATCCCGCCGCATAACCTGGGCGAACTGTGCGACACGATCACGTATCTCATTGAGAACCCGGAGTGCCCACTGTCTGACCTCGTGGAGCGGTTGCCGGGGCCGGACTTCCCGACAGGTGGCATTATCCTCGGTCGTGAGGGCATCCGGCAGGCATACAGCACGGGCAACGGGCGCGTCATCGTGCGGGCACGGGCGCACATCGAGGAAGGGCGCCCGAACCGCTTTCAGATCATCGTCACCGAACTGCCGTACGCCGTGAACAAGGCGACCTTGATCGAAAAGATCGCTTACCTCGTCAAAGACGGTCGGATTGACGGTATCAGCGACCTGCGCGACGAGTCCGACCGCACGGGGATGCGCGTGGTGATCGAACTGAAGCGGGACGCGCAACCGCTAAAGGTGCTGAACAACCTGTTCAAGCACACGCAGTTGCAGGCGGCCTTCAGCGTAAACATGATCGCCCTCGTGGAGAACGGCACGCAGCCACTGACGCTGACGCTGAAGCGCGCGCTCACGGAGTTCATCGAGCACCGGCAGACGGTAATTCGCCGCCGCACCGAGTTCGACCTGCGCAAGGCGCGCGAGCGGGCGCACATTCTCGAAGGCTTGAAGATTGCCCTCGACAACCTCGACGCCGTGATTGACACGATCCGCCGCAGCCAGACCACGGAAACCGCGCGCAAAAACCTGCGCACGAACTTCAAGATGACTGAGGTGCAGGCAGTGGCGGTGCTCGCGCTCACGTTGGGCCGCCTCGCGGCCTTGGAGCGCAAAAAGACCGAGCAGGAGTACGCGGTCGTGCTCAAGGCGATCAAGGACTTCGAGGACATCCTTTCCCGCCCGGAGCGCGTGTTTGCAATCATCAAGGCCGACCTCGCGGAGCTTAAAGAAAAGTACGGCGACGCGCGACGCACGGAAATCCGCGACGACCTCACGGGCGACCTGAGCGAGGAAGACCTGATCCCCGATGTGGACGTGGTAGTGACGCTGACCAAGAGCGGCTACATCAAGCGCACGGCGGGCGAGGTCTACCGCACGCAGGGCCGGGGCGGGCGCGGCATCCGGGGCAGCCGGTTGAAGGACGAAGACGAGGTCGCGCACATCCTGCATTGCAGCACGATGAGTTCGCTGCTCTTTTTCACGAACCGGGGCAAGGCGTTTCAGATCAAAGTGCACGAACTGCCGGACGCGCAGCGCACGTCCAAAGGCACGCCGATCATCCAACTGATCAATATTCAGCAGGACGAGTCCGTGACCGCGCTGCTCGCCGTGCCGGACTTCGGCCAGACCGCGTACCTGACGATGGTGACGAAAAATGGGCGCATCAAGCGCACCGAACTGGGCCAGTTCGCCAGCGTGCGTAGCAGTGGCCTGATCGCCATCGGGCTGGACGAGGGCGACGAACTGGGCTGGGTGCGCGTCACGAGCGGCGCGGATCACATCACCATCGTCACCCGCAAGGGCATGAGCATTCGCTTTGCCGAAACGGACGTACGCTCGATGGGACGTCAGGCGGCGGGCGTCAATGCCATCGCGCTGCATCAGGGTGACACGCTCGTTTCCGCCGATGCCATCCCCGCTGAACCGTCGCGCACGCTCTGCCTGCTCGTGGTGGCGGAAAACGGCATGGGCAAGCGGACGCCGATTCAGGACTACCGCATCCAGAGCCGCGCCGGTCTCGGCGTAATCGCGATGAAAGTCACGGAGCGCACCGGCGACATCGTGTGCGCCGGGGTCGTGGACGTGAAGGACGACATCATCTTTGTCACCGCCAACGGCATCGTGAACCGCCAGTCCGTGAACCAGATGCGCGCCATCGGGCGGAACACGCAGGGCGTGAACCTCGTGCGGCTGGACGAGGGCGACCGCCTCGCCTCCTTCGCCCGCATCCCACAAGGCGCGGACGAAAACGGCCTCGTCACCGAAGACCTGACAGCGGTGCCCACCGCCGCGCCCGTCGCCGCCGACTGAGTGCGCTCCGGTAGGACGTGAGTAACAGGGCACATTTCCCGCCCCCGTGCGTTGCAGAACGTGCGGGGGCGTTTTTGTGTCACACGGGATCTTGTTGGGTGCTGGGGAAACGCGAAGGACGCGGAGAACACAGAGGACGCGGAGGGGAATGGAAATGGGGGACGCACCAGAATTAGATTACCTTTCCCACCCCCCATATTTCTTTGCGTTTTTCGCGTCCTTCGCGTCCTTCGCGTTTCTTCGACCAATCAGGCAGATTGCATATCATATTGCGGGGAGGGAAAAAGCATGGCGGCAATGGCAATGCGCGTCGTATCGGTCAATGTCGGGTTGCCCCGCACGGTGGAATGGCGGGGCAAGCCCGTCTCCACAGGCATTTTCAAGGAGCCAGTCGCGGGCCGCGTCGCCGTACGGTACCTGAACCTCGACGGCGACCGGCAGGCCGACCTCTCGGTGCATGGCGGGCCAGACAAAGCAATCTACGCCTACCCTGCCGAACACTACCCCTTCTGGCGCGATTGCTATCCCGACCATGATCTGCGCTGGGCGGCATTCGGTGAGAACCTGACGATTGCAGGGCTACGAGAGGACGCGGTGCGCATCGGCGACCGCTTCCGGGTGGGCACGGCGGAACTGATGGCGGTGCAGCCGCGCTTTCCCTGTTCCAAGCTCGGCATCCGCTTTGGCGACCCTCACATCGTCAAGCGGTTCCGGGAGAGCGACCGCCCCGGCATCTACTTCCGCGTCATGCAGGAAGGCGACATGGGTGCGGGCGACACGATCACGCGCATCGAGCAGGCACCGTATGCCCTCTCTGTTGTAGACCTCGCGCGCCTCGTCATCGCAGACGCACCTGATCCTGACGCGATGCATGGCGCACTCGCGGTCGCGGCATTACCGGAAAACCTGCGCGACCACTTCACGCGGCAACTCGCGGAGCAGCCCGCATAAGGGGCGCTCCCATAGCGAAGACGATTGAACCGCGCAGGCGCGAAGGGGATCAAAAAATATTCTCAATTCCCTTGCCTTTCTTCGCGTCTTCGCGCCTTCGCGGTTCCAACCTCCCCTTCCCTTTGCGCGGCGGGCAGGGTACACTCTTTGCCAACCGATTCGTGAGCGATTTCACAAGCGTCAATTGGCGGGCGCGGGAGGAGGAGCGGAGTGGCGACAGATACGGCGCTTCCGGAGACAGAGACAGACGCGCGGGCACGGCGCGGGCAGGTGGTGCGCGTCGGGATGGCGCAGGTACGTCCGCATCTCGGCGACCTCGACGCGAACTTTGCCATGCACGAGCGCGTGATTACGGAAGCGCGCGACGCGGGCGCGGGCATCCTTGTGTTCCCTGAACTGGCGCTGACGGGGTACTTTCTCCGCGATCTCGTGCCCGATGTCGCCCTGCACGCGACCGACGACCGGCTACGCGCGCTTTCGGACCTCGCGGGGCCGATGGACCTCGTGCTGTCCTACGCCGAGGAAGACACGCGCGGGCGGTACTACATCGCCGCCGGGTACTGGAGCGGCGGCGCGCTCGTGCATCAGCACCGCAAGGTGTACCTGCCAACGTATGGCTTTTTCGACGACGGGCGCTTCTTCGGCGCGGGGGACGCGGTGCGCGCCTTTGACACGCGCTTTGGGCGCATCGGCGTGTTGATCTGCGAAGATTTCTGGCACCTCTCCACGCCGTACCTGCTCTGGATGGACGGCGCGGACATGCTACTCTTTTGCAACAACCACCCCGGACGTGGCACGAACAGCCACACGGGCGACATCGCCAGCATCGAGTTCGTGCGCGCCCTCTGCCGTAGCTACGCGGGCGGCATGACGGTGCCCGTGGTGCAGTGCAACCGCGTCGGCTTCGAGGACGGCATCAACTTCTGGGGCGAGAGCTTCGCGGTAGATGCAGGCGGCAGCGTGATCGCCACCGCGCCCCCGCTGGAAGAACACCTGCTGATCGCCGAGATTGACCGCGCCGAGACCCGCCGCCGCCGCCTCACCTTTCCCGCCTTGCGCGACGAACGCCCCGATCTCGTGCGGCGCGAACTGGGGCGCATCCTCACCCGCGAACGCGGCGTGTCAGAGCATTTTTAGCGCTGTTATGACTCCTGGGAACCCCTCCCCCGGCCCGTCCCCCTGGCCAGCGGCGGCGGGAGAGGGGAGGGAATTGAAGGCGAGACCGAGATGTACCCCTCACATCGTGACCTTCTGAGGTTCCCCTCCCCTCTCCCGCCGCCGCTGGCCAGGGGGACGGGTGCCCTCAGGGCGGCACGGGGGTGGGGTGGGATTTCAGAGCCGCCGGGTTCAACCGGGCGTAGTATCAGCCATTCTGTATAAACCGTGGGTGTCAATATATGCCGCCACATCGGCGCGTAGCAGGTAGCGGTACGGTTCATTGCGGCGGATGCGCTCGCGGACGCGGCGCGAGGCGATGTCGAGCATCGGGATGGGCACGAAATCGCTTTGCCGCACGATGCCGGGAATCGCGGCGTCAAGGCTGGCGAGGTCTTCGATGCTCACCTTCCAGCCGGGGCGTGTGACCACCGCGAGGCGGGCGAACTCCACGATGCGCTCCGGGGCGTGCCAGTTGGGGATATCGAGCAGGGTGTCTTCGCCCATCACGAACCAGAGGTCCGTATTCGGCTCGCGCGCTTGCAGGATGGCGAGGGCGTCTGCCGAGTAGTGCGGGCCGGGGCGGTCGAGGTCAATCGTGCTCAGTTCAAACAGCGGGTTATCCGCGATGGCGACCTCCACCATACGCTTGCGATGGGCGGCGGAAGTCAGGCCCTTCCAGTGCTTATGCGGTGGGTCGCCCGCCGGCAGGAACAACAGCCGGTCGAGGCGCAACACCGCGCGCACCTCTTCCGCCGCCACGAGATGCCCGATGTGGATCGGGTCAAACGTGCCGCCATAGACCCCGATACGCTGCCTCATTTCACCCCCCGGTAGGACACTCTTCCCCGCTTTGTCTACGCGGCTTTAGCGCTGCTGATCGCGGCTTCGGGAAAGGCCGCGCGCAGGGCGGCAATGGCGCGCAGGTTGAGATCGGGGTACGCGTTATCGTACCAGAACTCAATTTGCATCTCGGCGGTGCCGTCTTTCACGCTGAGAAGCTGCGTCTGCGGCGCGGGCACGGAAAGCAGTTGCAGCGGCTTCAGGGCATCGAGCGCCTGCGTGCTGATCGCGTCCGGGTCGCCCGCCAGGTTGGCGAGCGTGAGCGCGCCGTGCCGCACCCCGGACACCGTGCGGTTCTGCACAATGTCCGTGAAGATGATGTTGTTCGGCACCATCACGATCGTGCCTTCGTTGGTGCGCAGGGCCGTCGTGCGTACATTGACCGCTTCCACCGCGCCCTCCACATCGCGCACGCGTACATGGTCGCCCACAGTGAACGGGTGTTCCACGAGCAGGTAGATACCGGCGATGAGGTTTTTCAGCACTTCCTGAAACGAGAGCGCGATGCCCGCAGTGGCGAGGCTGAAGGCGGTCACGACCGCCGTACTCGGCACGCCGAAGATCGAGAGCAACACGGCAATCATCACGATCACCGACACGAGCGTGACGCCATTGCTCGCCAGTTGCACCACATTGTGCGGCACGCGCGCCCGCGTCATCCCCCGGCGCACGACGTTCCGCAGCACGCGCGCGACCAGGCTGATGATGCATACCGCGATCAGCGCCCAGACGAGGTCCACCAGCAAGGCCGCCAGCCGTTGCTGCCCGTCGAACTCCCGTCGCAGTGTTTGCCAGAACCCGTTCATTGCGCCCCTCACGCCACCTCACGCAATTCGCCCCCTGCAAATGTGCTTGCAGGGGGCGATGATAGCATGGGATTGCCGGTTGTCGCTTGTTGATTGTGACGCGATGCACCAATTACGTCTGGTTTCTCCGGCACCTCACCCCGGCCCTGAATGCCCTAACCCCCAACCCCTTCCCTTAAGGGAAGGGGTTGGGGGTTAGGGCATTCAGAGCCTGATGCACCAACCACGCCTGACTTCTACCGCACGGCGTTTCCCGCATCCTGACGTACACCCCGGCGCGCCCGCGCCCGCACGGGCGTAGCGGCATCCGGGGCATCGTGAGCCGGGACCGTGTTTCCCGCACTCTCGGCAGTGCCGAGCGCGCCATGCAGCAGCACGGCGAGGGCTTGCCGCGCGAAGGTTTCCGCACCCGCGTCCGTGTGGGGCAGGGCCATGCTGGCGATGATCGCGTTGGCGAAAAGCTGCCCTGCCTGCGCCGCATCCAGATCGGCGCGGAACTGCCCCGATTGCTGACCGTAAGCGATCACGCGCGCTGCCGCCACCGCAAGGGGAAAGCCGGCTGTGGCAAAGGTGGCTCGCACGCCGTCGGCGTTAAACAGTTCCGCCACGAGCACGGCAACTGTTGCGGGGTGGTCCATCGCCATCCGACGCAGCGCGGCCCAGAGCCGCGTGATGATACGGTCGGCGGCGACGCCCGCCGCAATCGCATCATCCACCTGTGCCGTGAGGTGGGCGAGCCAGTCGCCCCCCCACTCCACGATCACCGCTTCTTTGTAGCTAAAATAGTTGAAAAACGTGCCCCGGCTCACTTCGGCGGCATCGCTGATCGTATCAATACTCGTTTGATCGTATCCCTGCGCTTCCGCATACTGCATTGCCGCTTCAATGATCGCGGCACGGGTCTGCCGCTTTTTGCGCTCACGCAGGGAGGGGCGCGATTCGACCGTGTTGGGATTGGTATCGGTATTGGTCGTCTTTACATCTTCCTGTGTGTAACCCATGCCAAACCCTGCCTTTCTATGGAGACACTTCGTTCATATCGTACTCCCAAAACAACGTGGCATCAACATGATTTGCCACAAAAAATGTGCATACCATTCATCCCTACGCTGCGGTATGAACGTGGCAGCATTTTCCTCCCAACAACAGATACGAAATTCGTTACGATGCCGTATATTGTTACTGCAAAGCGCACTATATCGCGGCTACCAACCGTTACGGCACCTGCGCTCGTACCGGATCGCGCTTCACATCACTCCCCGGCGGTCAATACGTGCAGCCGCGCCGGGGGCAAGAAAACGGTAAAATTCTCCCCGATGCGCAAGGGATAATCCGCCGGTACGAGGGCGATAAGCGAAACCGCACCGCCGCTACCGTCCCGTGCGGCGCAGGCCAGCGTCACCTGACGGTGCAATCCCCGGTACGTCTGGCTCACTACCCGGCCCGTCACGCGGTTCGGCCCCGTTTCCGTAGGCGTGGAAGGCGTGAGATGTTCCGGGCGAATGCCAATGCAATGCGCTCTCCGTGTCTCGATACCCGTTACCCCGCATGCGATATGGAACGGCCCAAGCGGCGTGTGCGCGGTGGCGACATCGAGCGTGGCGGGGAGCAGGTTTGCCATGCCAAAGAAGCGGGCCACGGCGACGCTCGTCGGCCGCTCATACAAATCTTCCGGCGGCCCGTACTGCTGCAACCGCCCCGCCGAAAGAAAGGCGATCTGTGACGCGAGCGCCATCGCTTCCTCGCGGTCGTGCGTGACGAGCACGGTGGTCACGCCCCGCTCCGCGTGCAAGCGGCCAATCAGGTCGCGCATCTCGTCGCGCAGGCTAGGGTCGAGGCTCGAAAGCGGCTCGTCCAGCAGCAGCACGCGGGGCGCGACCACGAGCGCACGGGCGAGGGCGACGCGCTGCTGCTGCCCGCCGGAAAGCTGCGCCGGTTTGCGCCGCTCATACCCCGCCAATTGCACCGCCGCCAATGCTTCCGCGACCCGCCGCGCCGTCTCCGCCCGACCGAAGCGGCGCATCTTCAGACCAAATCCCACATTCGCCGCCACATCCAGATGCGGAAAAAGCGTCGGCTGCTGAAACACCAGCGTGGTATCGCGCCGCTCGGCGGGCACCGCGAGCACCGATTCGCCGCCGATGCATACGTCGCCCGTGTCCGGCGCGATCAGCCCCGCGATCATGCGCAGCGTCGTCGTCTTGCCGCACCCCGACGGCCCAAGCAGCGCCACGAGCGCTCCCGGTGGCACTGCCAGATGCAGATCGTGCACCGCCCACTGCCCCTCATACGCCTTGCCCAGCCCCGTGATGTCCAGTGCGGCACCGCTCATGGGCGTCCCGGCATTGTTCATACGCGCGCACCGAAGGCCGTGTCACCCCGCAGGGTGCGGGCGGAGATGGCGAGGGCGAGCAGGGCGGGCGCGACGAAGACCACGGCGAGCGCGGCGGCAACGGGCGTGTCGCCGCTCTGTTGAAAGGCATACACGAGCAGGGGTAGCGTGCGCACCTTGCCGCCACCGATCACGAGCGTGGTCGTGTACTGGCTCCACGACACCAGAAAAGCGAACAGCCCGCCCACCACGAGGCCGGGGCGCAAGGCGGGCAGCGTCACATGGCGGAATGCCTGCCAGGCCGTCGCGCCCAGGCTGCGTGCCTGCTCCTCCGCCCGCGTGCCCGCGTTCACTACCACGCCGGAAACCGCGACGACGACGTACGGCAGGGCGGGCATGACGTGCGACAACACCACGCCGGGAATCGTGTCTGCGAGATGCAGCCGGATGAACAGGATTTGAATGCCCATCGTCACCGTCAGCCCCGGCACCAGAAACGGCGCGAGCAGCACGAGTTCCACGAAACGCTTGCCCCGAAATGGCCCGCGACCGACGGCGATCCCTGCCGGTGTGCCGACCACGAGCGCGACGGCGGTCGTGATCGCCGCCACAAGCACGCTGCTCACCAGCGCCGGGCGGACCTCCGTGGTCGGCGCGAACACGAAGGCCCATGCCCGCCCGCTCCACTGCGACGGCCAGACATCGGGCCAGCGCCACGCGAACGCCCCCGACCAGATCGCCAGCGGCACCAGCGGCGCCAGCGTCAGCGCGACCCAGAACCACAGGAGCGCAGAGCGCGCAACGCCGGACGCCCGATATGATGCCATGCGCCTTGCCTCCCTGTCTTCCTTGCCCTCGCCGCTTCCGTACCGTCGCACCATCGCATCGTCACAGGCCCGTGATCGAAGCATCACTCTGTTGCGGCGGCGAACTCCGTTTCGTACCGACGGAGCCAGGCCACCAACCGTTCCATGTCCGCGACCCGCCCCGTGCCCTTTTGCGGGGTTCCGGCACGGTTGCGGCCCGCCCACCAGATCGTCCCCACCACCTCACGCAAAAGCATCAAGTGCGGGAGCGACGCCCGCTCCGTTGCCGTCAGGCGACCACGGCGGCAATACCCCTGGGAAAAGCATCGCGCCATCGCCAGCGCCGTGGCATCGTCGCGCTCCCACAAGCGCATGACATGGGTGAGGCCGCTCGCCACGTCAATCGCGCGGGCATCCGGCATCGCGAACTCGAAATCAAAGATCGCGGTGATGCGCCCGTCCTGTGCGAACACATTGCTCGGCCCCATATCACCATGAATGACTTGCCGGGGCAACGCTCGGTATGGCCCATCTATGAAGGCGCGTGTCGCATCCAGCAGCGCGTGCCACCGCCACCGCACGTCCTCGCGCCCCGCGTCGGCGCCCGCCGCAAGCTCCGCTTGTGTAAGGGCATACGGGTCGGGAACGGCGGGATGAATTTCGTGCAACGCGGCGTACTCGGTGATGCCGGGCGCGGGGTCCATCGGGTAGCGTTGGAGTGCGCCGTGCAATTCGGCGAGCGCCGCGCCGAAGGATGCGATGAGCGTGCGGTCGTTCAGATCGAGATGCGCGCCGGGGAGATACGTGAACAACGCCTGCCAGTGTGCGTCGTCCGGTGTGCGGCAGAGCGTGTCACCGGCCTGCGTCGGGAGCGCATGCGAAGTAGCGAAGGGCAGCGTCTGTGATGCCAGCCACGCGAGCAGGCGGTGTTCGTAGCGGATCGCCGCCGGGCTACGGTGGGCGAGATACGTTTTCCAGGCGAACGTACCCGCACTCGTCTGCACCCCCCGATTGCGGTTGTTGATGCCGCGCGCGTCTGGCAAGGCAAAGAGACGCACGGGTGGCCGGAGATTGTAGGCGGCAAGCGCCTCAACGGTGGCATCAATAGCATCGTTCGCACCGGTCACGCCTCACCCCGTTTCCATCATTGCGTCTCGCGCAGGCCCCGCCGCAGGAGCGCTGCATAGACCACCGCCACGCCCACCGCGAGCAGGGTGATGAGCACGCTCACTGCCATCGCCTCCGGGCGCTCGTTGAGGTCTACATTCGTGAATCGCTGGTACGCCCAGACGGGCAGCGCCTTCGGGTACGTGCGGCCCATCAGGTACGGCACCTCGAACGCGCCGAGCACGTACGCGAACACGATCAGCGAACTGGACAGCATCGCCGGGGCGAGCAGGGGCAGCATGACATGCCGAAAGCGTTGCCACCCCGTCGCGCCCAGCGTGCGCGCCATCTCTTCGACGCCCTCACCGATCCCCGTGAGCGCCGCGAGCAGCAGCAGCGTCAAGAACGGCACCTCTTTCCAGACATAGACGAACACGATGCCGATGCCGAACGGGTCGCCGACGAGCAGGGGAAAGGCGCCACGGTCCGGTAGCAGACCGGCGGCGTGCAGCAGGCGCGCGACGAACCCGCTCTGCGCCACCAGCAGCGTGATCCCCACCGCCCCGACGAGGTGCGGCACGGGCAACGGCAACTGAAAGAGCAGCCGCAGCGGGCCGTCGCCGCGCCCCGCCCGCCGCAGGAGCATCGCCATCAGGAGGCTGATCGCCAGCGCAACTACGGTGCTCGTGAATGCGAGGCGGAGCGAGAGCAACGCCGCCGCGTGCAGATCGGGGTCGGTGAGCAGGCGCGCGTAATGCGCGAGTGTCAGGTGCGACTCACCGAGCAGCGCGAACGCCCCCAGGCTTTGCGCGAGCGCGAACCCCAGCCCACCGATGAGGAACAGGCCGATGATCGCCAGGCTCGGCAGCAACATCCAGAATCGCGCGGTGTGCGGCATCCGACGCGGGGCACGGAGCCGAACCGCTTGCATGACGAGATTACCTGCCGCCCCACGGCTTACCACGTTGTCACTCCGCTTCCCATCGTCGTACCGCAAATTGAAAGGGAGATACACCCCACCCCCCGTGCCGCCCAAAGGGCACCCGCTCCCCCTTAGCTTCGCACGGTATATAGCACCGGGAGAGGGGGAGGGGAAGGGACTCAGGGCGAGGCTGGGGCGTACCTCTCACATCTCAATCTCGCCCCATTTCCCCTCCCCTCTCCCGCCGCCGCAGGCCAGGGGGAGGGGCCGGGGGAGGGGTCTGCTCCTGAAAGCACGCCGCCCTCACTTTTTCAGTACATTCGCCGCCCAGTCCTTGTCAATGCGCGTCACGTACGCCGAGGGCAGTTCAGGGACGGCGTGCATCGAGAGTTCGGCGTTGGGGAGCGTCGCCTCATCGAGGGGAATCGCCTTGAGCGCCATCTTGTCCGCGTCCGAAAGGGCGTTGAGGTTTAGCACGGTCGCATCGCCGCTTTTGGCGATGATCGCGCGGCGCGTTTGCGCGGCGGGCGAATCAAGGAAGTCCGCGAGTACGAGCGCGCCCTCCTTGTTCGCCGCGTTGAAGGGGATCGTCACGTACGAGACATTCGCCACCGTACCGGCATCGAGGGAGAAGGTGCGCGTTGTCTTCGGAAACGTGCCTTTGGCGATGCCGACGCTCGCGGCGGTGGTGCTGTAACTCATCGTGAAGTTGATCTCGCCGTTGGCAAAGAGCATGTCGAGCTTCGGCGACCCCTCCGGGTACGTCTCGCCCTTCTGCCAGAGGTACGGCTTGATGCGGTTGAGGAAGTCCCACGCGGCGGGCGATTTCGCCGCGTAGACGGCCTCATTGAAGCTGCCGCCATACTGCTGATAGCCGCCCGTGGTCTCATACACGACGTGGCGCACAAAGGCGCTGCCCGTGAAGTCCGGGGGCGCGATGTAGGTGAAGGTGCCGGGGTTTGCTTTCACATACGTTTCGAGCGCCGCCATGCTTTTCCAGGGCTGCTTGGTGCGCGCCGTGTCGTAGAGAAACACGAATTGCGCGAACGCCCACGGAGCCTCGCGCGCATTCACCGGCACGCCGAAGTCGTTGGCGACCACCGGCGCGTCCCACGCGATGTACTTCGCGTTCGGCAATGCCTTCGCCCAGCCGGTCAGCACGATGTCCGCGTCCGACATCGTGCGGAAGTTCGCGCCGTTGATCCAGATCATGTCCACGCTGCCGCCGGTAGTCTTGCCCGCCTGCTTTTCCGCCAGCACCTTGTTCACAGCCTCCACGGTATCGCCCAGGGGCGTGGGCTTCACAGTGATGCCATACTGCTTCGCCATTTCGGGGATCACGTACTGGTTCAGGTAGTCATTCGTGGTCGTGCTTGCCCCGTAAAGAAACCAGTTGACCGTGCTGCCCTTCGCCTTTGCCAGGATTTGCTCCCACGTCTGTCCCAGTATCATACCGCTGCCGAGGCCCGCGCCGCTGCCACCGGTACCGGCTGCAGTGGTGCCGATGACCGCGCCGTTCCCTGCGGTCGCTACGGCAGCCGCCGTCCCCGTAGTGGCGGCAACTGGCGCACTCGTCGCGGCACTCGTTGTGGCAGCGGGCGCGCTCGTTGCTCCCGTCGCACCCATTGCAATGGTGGGCTTCGCGCCGGTGACGGCGGTCGTCGGAGCAACGGTGGGCGCGACCGTGGCGGCGATGTCACCGCACGCGGCAAGGATCGCGCCGCCTGAGGACGCGGCAACGCCCGCGAGAAACCGGCGCCGGGATAGTACGGACAACCGAGGCATGGGGGCATCCTTTCCGCGTCATTAGACGAAAGCGCCAGGTGACAATAGCGAATCCCGTCGTCGTTATCAACACTGTTACGCGCAAAAACGTGAATTGGACGTTTCCGGCATTGACGCCATCGAGCATTGCGTATACATTGATGTATATCACTTCGATGACAATCAATACGTGAGGGCGGCATGATGGCGACAGTTTCCGAACGAGTACCAGCACACACAGAGACACGACCTCTGTTGCACCTCGCGCCCCTCGCACAGGCGTGCCTTGCAGAGGGGATCGGTACCTTTGGTCTCGTGTTCGCGGGCACGGGGGCAGTGATCAGTGACGTGGTGACGGGGGGCGGCGTCACACATGTCGGCATCGCTCTGACGTTTGGCCTGATCATCTTTGCAATGATCTCCGCCCTCGGTCACATTTCCGGCGCGCACTTCAACCCCGCCGTCACGCTCGCCTTCGCCTCGGCGGGCCACTTCCCCCGCCGCCATGTGCTGCCGTACATCGGCGGGCAGGTCACGGGCGCGCTTGCCGCGAGCGTGCTTCTGCGCGCATTGTTCGGCAATGTTGCCCGCCTCGGTGCGACCGTCCCCCACGGGTCCGATGCACAATCGTTCGCCCTGGAAATTGTACTGACGTTTTTCCTGATGCTCGTGATTACTGCCGTAGCGACGGACGCGCGGGCAGTGACACGGGCGGCGGCCTTCGCCATTGGCGGCACGGTGGGGCTGGAAGCGCTGTTCGCGGGGCCGATCAGCGGCGCCTCGATGAACCCCGCTCGCTCCCTCGCGCCCGCCCTCGTCAGCGGCGATCTCACCTCGCTCTGGCTCTACCTCGTTGGCCCGGTGATTGGCGCGCTGCTCGGCGCGTGGACGTACCGCCTGCTCACCGAAAGGATTGAAAACCCATGACTGTCACAGACACCGCACCGATCCGCGTGCTGTTCCTCTGCACCCACAACTCCGCCCGCTCGCAGATGGCGGAAGGGTTGTTGCGCTATCTCGGCGGCAACGAATTCGCCGCATTCAGTGCGGGCACGGAAGTGACGCGCGTGCATCCCCTCACCATCGTGGCGATGCGGGAGATCGGCGTGGATATTTCCGGGCATCGCTCGAAGTCGTTGGCGGAGTTCATCGGGCAACCGTTCGATGCCGTGGTCACGGTCTGCGACAACGCGAATGCCACTTGCCCCACCTTTCCCGGCAAGACGCGACGCCTGCACTGGTCGCTGCCCGACCCCTCGGCGGTAACGGGCACGGAAGCGGCGCAACTCGCGGCGTTCCGTGCCGTCCGCGACGAACTGGCGCGGCTGCTCCCGCCATTCATTGCAGCGGAGCGGCAAGCGCGCCATTCCGCCCACCCTACGGCGGTGTTGGCATGACCGGGGGGGCGAATGCACAGACGGACACGCTTGTGCCTCTCCCGCTTGCGGACGATCCGACCTGCGCGCCTTCAGCGACGATTGTGCGGCCCGCTCCCGAAATCGTCGCGCGTCTGAAAGCACTGGCAGACGAAACACGCCTGACCCTGCTGCTCACGCTCCTGCACGCGGGAAACGCGGTCTGTGTGTGCAACCTCCTACCCGGCCTCGATGTGGGGCAAGCCACCGTCTCACATCATTTGAAAGTGCTGCGTGAAGCAGGCCTCGTCACGGTGGAGCGGCGAGGCATCTGGGCGCACTACCGCGTCGCGCGGGACAATGAGGCGTGGCTACGCGCGGTGCTCGACTACGAAGCCGAAGAAATGCATTGACGATTCTCGATGTATCTGGTAAGCTCATCTCGCAAGGAGGCGAAACACGATGGCACCAGTGACCGCAGAGGCAATGATCGCGATTCCGGTAGCCGGGGCAACGTGTTGTACCCCCGTCGCTCCGCCAACACTGACGGAAGCCCAGGCGGCGGAGTATGCGGGATGGTTTCAGGCTCTCGCTGACCCAACCCGCGTGCGCATCCTCAACCTGCTTGCTGCCAGCTCCGAACCCGTCTGCGTCTGCGAGATCGTGCCACACTTTGATCTCAAGCAACCCGCGATCTCGCACCATCTGAAAGTGCTCCGGGACGTGCAATTCATCACCGCCGAGCGGCGCGGCACCTTTATGTATTACGCCGTCAACCGCGCCTGCATCGCCGATTTCCCCGAAGCGGCACGCCGCATCATGGGACTGTAGCAACCGAAAGGAGGGAGGCCATAATTCTTTTTGCCCTGTTGCATCGAACATCATCAATGTTGAATAAAAGGAGCATCACATGACAGGCATGGCACAGACGGCAACCACTGATGCAGCGAATATTCATGAGGCAGTGCGCAAGCGATATGCGAATGCCGCAACGCAAGTGGCGAACGGAACTGCGGCGTGTTGCGGTGACTCGTGCGGTTGCGGTGACGACACCACCGTTGACGAGACATGGGGCGCGGTGATGTACGCCACGGACGACCTCGCTGTGCTTCCCGACACGGCGGTGCTGGCCTCGCTCGGTTGTGGCAACCCGACCGCCCTCGCTGATCTCCACCCGGGCGAGACCGTGCTGGACCCCGGCAGCGGTGGCGGGATAGACGTGTTGCTTTCCGCGCGCCGCGTTGGCCCCACTGGCTTCGCGTATGGCCTCGACATGACCGAGGAGATGCTTGCTCTCGCCGAGGAAAACAAGGCGAAGGCGGGCATCACGAACGTCGCCTTTCTCAAAGGCCAGATCGAGAGCGTGCCGCTCCCTGTCGCCTCGGTGGATGTCATCATCTCGAACTGCGTGGTGAACCTCTCGCCCGATAAAGACGCCACGCTGCGCGAAGCGTACCGGGTGTTGAAGCCGGGGGGCCGCGTGGCAATTTCGGATGTGGTGATCCGCGACGCCGCACCCGGCGAAAGTGAAATCCCCACTGCGGTGCGCCATGACATGGAATTATGGGCGGGTTGCGTCGCCGGTGCCCTTGAGGCCCGCGAATACCGCGACAAGCTCGCAGCGGCGGGATTTACGGCCGTGGAGATTCAGGAGGTGCGGCGATACACCGCCGACGATCTTGGCGACGGCACGACGATCACGGATGCCATCGCGAGCCGCTTTATCTCCGCCTTTGTGCGCGCGGTCAAACCCGGTGCCGCGTCCACGCTCGTTGCGCTTCCGATGATGGCAACCGAAACCGCAGGTGCATGTGGCTGTGGTGATGCTCCCGTGGCAGGTGCGTGCTGCGACGACAAGGCCACCTGCTGCGGTGAGGGTAGCGCGTGCTGTTAGCGCGATAAACCGGCAATCCTCACCGATAGCCTACCGGACAGGCGGCGCAGTGACGACAACGCAGGGGGCACAGAGTCTTTTCTCCGTGTCCTCTGTGTCTCTGTGGTGAATGCTTCCGATTCATCTTCGCCATAGGCGGTGAAGCGTATTTACCCACCCCCCGGCATCAGCGCCTTTGCCGTCATCGCAATGCCGAGCACCGTGACCCCAAGCGCACTCAGCACGGGCAGGGCGAGGGCCATTCGGCCACGGAATGGCAACCGCCCCATCAGCTTGCCGCCATGAACGAAGAGCAGGCCGATGCCCGTGAGCACCGCCGCCAGCCCGATGCTGAAGGCAAAGATGAGCGCGATACCGAAACCGACGCGGTGCAGCGCGATGGCGCTGAGCATCACGACCAGCGCGGAGGGGCAGGGGAGTATCCCCCCGGAGATTCCCAGGGCGAGCAGGTTGCGCCACGACACCGGCGCGTCTCCCGGATGCGAAAATCCCATCGCGTGCGTGTGTGATCCGAATGGGCCATGAGAGTGCATTACCCCATCCTCGTGCTCATGGGCATACTCAACGGGCATCACCGCCGCAGTCCCCGCCGATGGACGCCGGCCGCCACGCCCATACGGAGTGCGCCACCGGCGGCGCGCTTCGCGCAGGCGATGCCACAACAACGCACCGCCCATCACCACCACGAAGATTCCCGATGCCGCACCGAGCAACGGATAGAGTTTTTCCGGCAAAATGAACCGGGAGGCGAACAGCGTGATGAAGCCCAACGCGAACACGCTCGCCGTGTGCGTGATCGTCACTGTCGCGCCCAAGGCAAGCGCATGTCGGGGGGTCCCGCGCGCTCCCACGAGATATGCCCCGACGAGCGTTTTCCCGTGACCGGGCGTCAGGGCGTGGCCCGCGCCAAAGACGACTGCGGCACAGAGCGCGAAAAGCACCACGGGAAACGCCGTCAGGTCGCCGGCAATCAAGGCGGCAAACCCGGCGTCACTCTTGCCCGTTGCCTGCACCGGGGGCGCGGCATGGGTGATGCCGCCTACACCGGGAGCAAAGCGAAACTGTGCCTGCGAGAGGTTCAGCGGGCTTTGTAGCAAGTCCTGGGGGTAGTTGCGCAGTTCGTTGGTCGCGTCTTCGGTCGGCGCGGTCGTGGTAGTGAGCGCGATACCGGGGAGCGCACGGACCACGATTTCCTTCCACCCTTGCCGCTCCGGGTAGGTATCGTCGTGGAAGTCGGCGGCGCGCTCGCGCTGTGGCGGCGCAGTCGTGGCGAGGTAATGCACGGTGAGCCGAAGCGTCGGTAGATCGGCCTGCCCGATGGGAAAGGACAGATCAACCGCGTCCGTCGCCAGGGCAACGGGCGTGCCATCGAGGGTGAGCCGGAGCTGTTTGCGGAGCCGCTCGGCGAGCGTAGTAGCGTAGCGCGTGCGGCCCGCAGCGTCTTTGGTGATATCGGTCGGCAGGGCGCTCAATTCCTGAAACGTGGGGATTTCCGCCATGTCGAGGACGTAGACGACTTGCACGCGCTCAGGACTGACCTCAATACGGCTGTAATGATTCACCGTGAAGTTGCCGAGCGGGTGCGCCTCAACCGTTCGCGGCGACAGGCACCAGAGCGTCAATAGCGTTAGCCCTATGAGAAGCACACCGCCCACCCGGCAATACGGACGGAAAGCCCGCAGGATGTGCCCCGTCATCCTTTCGTCCCCCCGGCCTGTACTGCCGCAAGCGTTTGCTTGGCAAGCGCGGCGTAGCGCACGGAAAACTGCGGGTTGAGCGCCATCACCCGTTCAAGGTACGTGCGCGCGGCGCTCAGCTCACCGCGATGATAGGCGATCATCCCCGCGTGAAAGAGCATCAGCGGATCCTGCGTACCCAGGTGCAGAGCGTCCTGAATGACCGGTTGCGCCGCCTGATAGTCGCCGCTTTGCGCATAGGCCCACGCGAGGGCATCCGCCCCTTTGATGCTGGGGCGGCGTTCCCGCGCCGCTTTCGCCAGGGCGAGCGTGGCGGGCGGATCGAAGTTGTGGTCGGCATCGAAGAGCGAGAGTTCCACGTCCACATCCACGCCGTTTGCCGTGAACAATCGCTCCTGCACGCGCGCCAGGGCAAATGAGCGCGCCGCTTCGGCGGGTTTGCCCGCCGCCTCCTGCACGTCTCCCAGGGCGATCACGTATTCCGGCAGCGGCATTTGGTCCACTGCCTGCTGGTATCGCCCGATCGCATTGAGGTAGTTGCCACGGGCCGCGTCCACCTTTGCCAGACCGGCGAGGGAAGGGGCGTACCTTGGCAACAACCGCAACGCGGCGGCGTTCATCTGTTCCGCCCCCGTGAGATCACCCCTGTTAAACATGATGTTCGCCAGTTGGGCGCGCAAGTACACCGTGTTCTCGGTATACGGTCCGCCTGCGACAATCGCCTTCTGCATCGCGTCAATCGCGCCATCGAGATCGCCATAGAGTTCGCGGGCATAGGAGACGCGCGCATACGAGGAAAGATCAGGGCGGGTATCTACCATCGTCTGAAACGTCGCCACCGCTTCGGGGTACTGGCCAAGTTCGATTTGCGCGTCGCCAATCACGCCGTAAATGCGGGCCTGCGCGGGGTTGAGCGCGTGCGCGCGCTGGCCCCATTTGAGCGCATCGAGAAACTGGTGTCGGGAGAGCGCGAGCGATCCCAGGCTCGTCATGGCATTGAAGTTTTCCGGTTCGCTGGCAAGCGCCCGCATCAGCAACGGTTCCGCTTTCCCGTAGTAGGTCGGGTCGCCGGTTTCGCGGGCTTTCTGGAGGTAGCCGTCTGCGAGGTCTACCTTGGCCTTCGTGTCGTCCGGGACACTGCGTAACCGTTGTTGCAACTGGGTGATCTGCATGTCCGTCGGCGACGCGACGGGCCGCGCCACGAGGGGCGGCGGGGACTGGTTCGCGGAGCGGGAGCGATAAATACCATATCCACTCCCCACCGCCCCACTCAGCACAAGAACCGCGACGCCGATGAGCAGGATGGGATGTCGTCGAATCTGCACGCTGCGCTCTCCCATACCGAGTGTGAACGGCAAATGACCGTGCCCCGCAATACGGCGGGGCACGGTCAGCCATGTACCGCTTATCGAATTATGCCGTGAGTGCGGGCCGCAGGTTACGGCCGGCCCGCAGGAACACCGGGGCGATAATCGAAGCCGTTATACGGTAGCGCCAGGAACGGGAACACGTTGCTCGGCTGTACCGCCGGACCGTCTACCCCGTCACCGAGCTGGTTGTTCGGTGCAACGTTGAAGCCAGGCACGAGCACGCCCGCGATTGCCTGCAGCGAGATGTCGGTGATATCGTCATTGAGGCGACGACCGTTCGGGTACCCCTGTTTATCCCCGCCAAGTACACCCATCCGGTTCGGGTTCGCACTCGGCGGAATGGCGACGTTCAGGCGCAATTCCTCCGAGGGCACCACATTTGGCGGCTGTGTCAAACCGGGAATCCCCGTGAGGAAGACCTGGACGAGGTCGTTGCGCGGCGCAGGCGGCACATTGATTTTGAAGATAGCGTTGAAGAGTCTGCCGAGTTCCGGGTCCGTCACGTATTGGAGGAACTGGGCGTCATTGACCGGGGAAGAGGCGTTGAACTTGTCTTTCATACCGAGGGGAATGACCACTTCGTTGACGAGCGGGCTACCGAGCCGCGAGACCTGGATGAATGGGGCTTCGGGGACGCCCGCGACATCAACGTCCGGTGTGAGGCCGTGGCGGGTCTCCGCGAGCGGGTCTTTCGTCACGTCCTGGGGGGCGAACGCCGTGAGCGGGCGCACAATGGTGGTCGTCTGGCGGCTTGATGTCGCCCAGACACCGATCACTGCCGCACCATTATTCGGGTCGGTCGGCTGGCTACCGTCCTTTGTCAACCGGGTGATCGGCACCTGAATGGCGATGTACTGAAGGTTGAAGTTGGCGAAGTTATTGACACCACCGCCCGCGTTACCGGGGAGCTTGCGCACTGAGAGGAGGTCGAAAAGCGCCCCGATGTCTGTGAAGAACGGATCGGCACCTTGCCCGGCAAAGACTGTCTCACCCGTGGGCAGGTTCGCGATTCCCGTGCTGGCAATGGCGGCGTAGTTCGGAAACGAATTACGCCCCACATTGGAGGGCGGCGAGAACAGGTTGGTCGCCAGAACGGTGCTACCGGTGCTATCCACACGGGTCACCGAGTACGTCTGCTTGATGCTCAACTTCGGATCGGCCAGCAAGCTGGCAGCAGTCGTGTCGGTGATCTGGCCCGTGTCGTAGAGGGCAGTATTCGGGTTCGTGATCAGGGTCGAGAAGCGGAACTGGTAGACAATGTGGTCGCGCGCGTCGCCCACGTTGTCCACATGAATCTCGTAGAGGACGTCCGTCGAGAACTGGAAAAAGGTCGGGCCACCGGATGGCAACTCAAAGGGATACCAGTCACCGATCAGGGTCACGGTGTTCGGCTTGTCCGGGCTGACAAAGGCATAGGTGTCCGTGTTGTCCGCCGGCGCGTCATTCGCGATCAGCGGGGCTTCACGATGGCTTGACGCCTGGACCACGGGGGCCGGGGCGCTGAGTGAGACGATGAGCGTGCCGATCAGGGCAACGACCATTCCGAGAGAAACACGCCGATACCAAAGCGCAGGTTTAAACACAAGCCCACCTCCCCCTACAAACACTTCCAGCCGCGCTTTACGGTAGCATGAATTGGCGGCAGATGCAAGAGACTGAATCTGACATCAGGGCAGAACGCAGTGGAGGCAGTGGGGGTAGGAAATTTGTTGGCAGGCATTATTGACGACTTGCCCACTGCCGCTTGCCTCCCGTGCATCATGCCCCAGGTGTCTCTGGACATCGGTGAGGAAAAAATTGACATCGGCGATGCCACCTGCTACCCTAAAGTGGGCATGGGAACTGGTGGGAAAACGCATCAAAACAGGGGGAGTGCGGCATGGTGATCGAGACGTTGAAAAGGGCGGCGACACGGCGGGATGTGATCAAAACGGCCTTGAAGGCGGGCGCATATGCAGCGCCGGTGATTGCCGCTTCGGCGATTCCATTTGCGGCGGGTGCGGTGACCGCCCCGGCCACGGGGGCCACCCTCTTTATCACGGGCACCTTCAGTGGCGCTGCGGCGATTCCGTTGGGCGCGGTCTTCTCGCTCTCCGGGCGCGGGTATACCCCCGGCGCGACGGTCTATCGCGTGCTCGTGCGCACCTCGAGCGGCGCGGGAAACGGCAATTTCTCCTTTCTCCCACTGATGGTCTTCCCGGATGGCTCAATTCTCAACAACGTTGACACGAATGTCACCTCAACGGTCATCGCGATGTTTGGTCCGGGCAACTATACGGCCCTGACAACGTACACGATGCCCACAGCTGCGGGCTTCACCGGCCAGTTGGCGAGCGTGTCGTTCACCATCACCGGCGCCGTACCCATGGCGCGACCTGCCTCCGCAGGCGGCTCTGCAGAGGGGTAAAGGCGAGACCGCCTTCCGCCGGTATTTTTACCGCCACATTCGCACCCATTACCGCAGCAACGCGAAGCGTCTGCGGTAATTTTGGGTGCGTGGAAGATCATTCGTATCGCGCAGCGTGCGATGAGTTTCCGAGGCACGTTGTGTCAGGCATCGTTCTCGCCTTTCACATACCTTGCGTGGCAAGGGGGAGAAACTGCACCGCGAGGGCTTCCGCCCAGCGTTCGTTGGCGTCTCGCGTGCGGCCCGCGATGTGCGGCGTATGCACCACATTGGCCCGGCCAAGCAGGGGGTCATCGAGCGGCAACGGCTCGGTATCCCAGACATCGGCGGCGAGGCTCAATTCGTCCGCGAGCACGCGGGTACGCAGCGCATCGGTATCGCAGACGCGCGCCCGCGTCGCCAGCACGACGAGGCAACCCTTCGGCAGGGCGGCGATATGCGCCGCCGTCACCAGCCCGCGCGTGCCTTCCGTCAGTGGCACGAGCGGCGCGAAGATTTCGGCGTCGCGCACGAGGCGGTCAAGGTAGTACTCGCGGCGCGACCCGGCGCGGTGAAACGCGGGTTCAGCGGCATAGGGGTCGTACACCGCCACGTCCGCGCCGAGCATCGCCATGAAACTCGCATAGCGGCTGGCAATGTTGCCCGCGCCGACGATCCGCACGCGCTTGCCCGCAATCGTGCCGTTCGTGAAGCGTGGGTCATCGCCGAACTGCTGCCCCCGCGCTCCCGGCCTGCCGATGCCCCCCGGCGGCGTGTAGTCCCACGGCGATTGATCCGTCAGGATGGCGTGATGCAACTGCGGG
>JAABUQ010001537.1_pt1 | contig 49113 bp, 47 predicted proteins | sample 5560001 | NCBI WGS metagenome assembly JAABUQ01 (sample SAMN10711888, study PRJNA513371) | rock metagenome | isolation source: Antarctica rocks | place: Antarctica: Victoria Land, Finger Mt nord | collected 2015-12-18
CAGGTCGAACACCGCGTGCCCGCTATGCCTGTATTCCGTCATCCTCCCTATTCTCGGAGGAAACGGGCGGCTGAAAGCCGACCGCCTAAAAGGCGGTGGGATTAGACCGGGCGGACGGAGCTAAAGCGGACACGTCAACGCCTTCCGGATGAGTCCCTTTGCACGGCTGTTCCAACTGCTGTGGATCGCCGAGTAACACGATACTTCTTGCGGCCTGAGATACCGCTAAGGCATCAGCCAAGGACATTTGGCCCGCTTCATCGATAAAGAGGACATCCAGTTTCTCGAAAAATTCTTCCCGAGACCACAGCCAGCTGGTACCGGCAACAACTTGAGCATCGCGGCACTCAATAGCGGCAAGAGCCTCCGCATTGTCGGTGGTCTCTACAATGCCGGCAGGAAGATCCTCATCGGACCTATCCGTTACTTTGTGTAGGCACACCATCGGCGTTACGCTCTCTTGCCCGGCAGCGATGACGACCTCTTCAAGCAATTTGCGAATCACTCGATGGCTGCACGCCGTCACCCCAATCTTCTTGCGCTTGCGGATGAGATCGCAAATCATCCGAGCACCTGTAAACGTCTTACCTGCACCGGGCGGCCCTTGCAGCGCCAGAACTGAGTCGCACAACGACGAGCAAATGCGTTTAGCTGCATCCACCGTCGATTCTCCGGGCTGCAGAAGTGCTCCTCTACCGGCCCTGAGCCGGGGCGACCGGCAAAGAAGCAGATCAATTGCGGCCTGATAGCGGCCGTGCTGCTCTAATCCGTGATCACGCACCCAGATTCCGAGCCGAAAAAGAGCGTCTGCCTGTTTATCATCGGTCGGACCTCTTGAATCGACAAAGATGGATGTCGGATGACGATGCGAAGTCTTCTTGCTTCGTCTTATGTCAACGGTACGAGCCGCGATGTCGATCTTAATGACTTCGCCGATCTTCTCTTCCCTCTCGCACATGTCACTTCCGGGGCGAATGTTCGTCTCTTGCTTTTCAAATTTGTAGCCGTCAACGGGATTCTTTTTCGGAGCGACGGTGCGGGTTAGGAATTCGAGCCCTGCCAGGGCCGATCTCTCTTCCAGGAGTTCTTCCTCTCGCAGATCCCGCAGGCGGTAGTACTCCCACCATTCAGCCTTCTTTTCACGGCGATGCCAATCAAGCAAGTTAGACAGCACCCAACGTGCGTTCTCCTCGGCTGTGCGTTGTTCATGATCAGGGTTGATGCCTCCCGTTAGCTGTTCGGCAAGGTGTGCGACTCCCTGCTGACGTTCGTCCAGCTTCGTGCTTGGGGCTCCATCAGTAACAGTTGGCCTCGGTATCGAAACACCTGTAGATTCCAGAGCCGTCCGCTCTCTTTCCATCCACTGGCGCAGCGAGCGGGCAGACAAACAGTCGTCAGCGTTGTACTCAGCTAACTCCCGCTGCAGCGGTTTGTCAATCGCGGCGATTTCATTCAGTTCGAGCCTGTGTTGCAGCCTGCGCATCGCATCGCGAGCGTTCTCGAGTGGCATCACGCGCTCATACTCGTGGAAACTCTCAAGCGCCTTCAATGAATACTGCTCAACACTGGCTCGAATTGCTCGTCTAACCACCTTGTGCAAATCTACAAATCGCTCGGAACGCAGCAACCGGTCGATCTCGTTCTCTCGCGTTGCGTGCCTCCCCATAAGCCGCTTCAGCGCCGCCGGTTCGTAGGGCGCAAAGTGGTAAATGTGCATGGCGGGATCAGCGGAAAGGCACGCCATCAAATTGTCGACAAGCCATTCAAATGCCCGCTTTTCTTCGGCTTCTGTCAGCGCCCATAGACACTCATAAACAGGAGTGCCGTCAGGATATTCACTGACGAATCCAAACAGATACTCACGTCCGCCGACGCCTACGAAGGGATCGCCTTCCAGGTCGAAAAATACATCTCCCTTGGTTGGCTCGGGCAAAAGACAAAACCCGTGATCTCCCGAGAACGGAAGGACCTCATGCACGAGTCGGTTCTGCCGACGCGCTTCGACCTGCACGCGAGCTTGCTCACGCACCTTGACGTACGTTTCTCTTGAACCATGTTTCGGACGCTCCCGAAGAGGCAACGGCAGCGCCGCTAGCTGCTCGACCGTTTTGATGTGCCACTCTGTTAGCTGCTCACGTTGCATCTTAGTGATTCCCGCCACCAACGACAGATGATCTTCTTTTCTCCAGTGGGCGTCACAATCAGACCACCAACGGCATATTTCGCAATGGGAAGTCGGCTCAGCAGCGGTGAGGATCGATTTATAGCTTACGACAGCGTTCTCAAACCCGGCTTTGACGTAGCGATAGTAGGCAGAATAATCGAGAACTCTGTAAGGCTCGTCTTTGAAGCCCACGTCCGGAGTAATCACATGCATCCATCCGGGAACAGTGCCTTGAATACTGGCCAGCAGGTCTGAATACAGGCACAATTGGAGGATGGTTGCGCCCTTCGTCTCGCGGGCCAGCTTACAGTCGTAGACCTCGTACGACCATGGTCCGAACTCGCTTGGTTCCTCCACGCGCCGCAGCACGTCTGCACGTCCAAACCAGGGGTCTACGTTTAGTGTTCCCTGAGCGATCACTTCCGCGCCCGCACGCATCGCAGAAAGCGTCCGCAGATAGGCCTGTTTTTCATCATCAACCTCGTTCAGCGCGACAATTTCTAAGCCCTCGGAACGAAGATGCTCTAGGTATGCAGATTCGTGCGCTAAGCCGCGCTGCTGCAAAACCCACGCATCCGGTGATCGCCATTCAGGCGCAGGTCTCTCACCAGCGGCTACAGATAAGTCCAGAGCCGTCAGATGGCGACATGCCAAGTGATTGCTTAGATCGCTGGCCGAGAGGCGGATTTTTCCGGCATTTAACTTCATGGGACGATGGGCGAACCTAAGACGGAGTGACTGCGGGACAGGTATATTCGCCAACGACTGATCGGTTCAACGAAAAGCGCTGCCAAACGCCACAGCAAATCATGTCCACGAATCGGAAAGTGTTCCGCCGAGCTGAGTCGATTGTAACGTGTTATATAAATTACTGATTTGTAAGTTCCTCAAAGCAACGAGGCCCTTATATTTAATGCGGAGCTTGCATCGAGTGATCACGGCTGAGATTACTCACATTTTGCTCCTACTATCTGGAAATGTGGAAGAGTTCGTGGGCAAAGCTTCGGAGATCTTGGGAGGACGGATGGAAGCAGGGCTTAATGCAGTGATGACTGGTCCAGGGCAAATTGGATACCGACCAACTTCGTCAACCCGGGTCTTTAAAAGGGAGACTGAAGACCTAACCCTCGCCTACAGCTGTGTTACCAGCCATATCGCTAGGGTGGAGGCACCCTGTGCTTGAGATTTTCGTCGGGTTAGTCCTAGTCGGCATTGTCGCGATCATCTCCCTGCAGCTGGCGTTCACGCGACGGATTACGTCTCCTGTACTAGCCCCGGAAATTGCGGAAATCCGGTCTGGGCTCGTGAGAATGCAGGGAACCGTTGATTTGCTGGAGCGTGGAGGCAAGGAAGACTTCTCCCGCTTGCGACTGGAGTTGGCCGGTCAAAAACAGGCTTTCAAACCAGAAGTGGCGGCTGCTTTAAAGCAGATTAGCGACTCGATGTTGCAGAAGTTGGACAGCTTCACCATTGACGGGACCCAGAAGATCGAATTGCTGCGGAAGGCGATCGGCGATTCCGGTATTCAGTTGCAGTCCCAGGTAGGTACTGAGTTGGAGAGACTGCGGCTAGGGGTTGCGCAAGCGAGCCAGCAGACCCGAAGCGCGATTGACGAGCGGCTCGAGCAAATGCGGCAGACGGTTGACGAAAAGCTGCAGAACACGCTCGAAACACGGCTCGGCGAATCCTTCCGGACGGTCACCGAACAACTCAATGCTGTTCACAAGGGGCTGGGTGAAATGCAGTCGCTTGCTTCCGGAGTTGGTGACTTGAAGAGGGTCCTGACCAACGTGAAGGCACGCGGGACTTGGGGCGAGGTGCAGTTGGGCAGTGTGCTCGAAGAGATCCTGAGGCCGGAGCAGTACGGCAGGAATGTCGCTGTAACAGGGACAAATGAGCGGGTCGAATTCGCCATCCGGCTGCCCGGCAGTGAGGATGGTCAGCCGCGCTGGTTGCCTATCGACGCGAAATTCCCAGTCGAAGATTATCAACGCATTCTGGATGCCTCGGAGAAGGGTGACGCGGCGGCGGTAGACAAAGCCTGCCGTGGACTGGAGTTGACACTGCGTGGCTGCGCAAAGGAAATTCGTGAGAAGTACATCCTTGAACCACGGACAACCGATTTCGCTATTCTATTCCTGGCGACCGAGGGCCTCTATGCAGAGGCATTGAGGCGGACGGGACTCGCCGAAATGCTGCTGCGAGAGTTCAACGTGATGCTTGCCGGTCCGAGCACCTTTGCCGCGCTCCTCACGAGCCTGCGAGTCGGGTTCCGGACTCTTACGATCGAGAAGAAGGCAGGCGAGGTGGCCGAACGACTTGGCGAAGTCAAAATGGCTGTCGCCAAATACGCTGGACTTCTGGGCAAAGTGAAAAAGAGGCTGCAGCAAGCAAGCAACGCGGTTGAAGTCGCCGAGAAGGGTACCAATCGCCTCCAGAAGGTGCTTGGCGGAATCGAGGGCGGAAGCGAAAGGGTTCTTCTGGATGATGGACTAGAAGATGACGAAGATGACGAACTCGCATTAGCCGCTGCGGGTGAGGCTTAATGGCAGACCTGGAGCCGGTCTTTCTAACCACAGATGCTTCGATCACAAAAAAGCTTGAGCGCGCGCGCGACGAACTGCTAGATCTGTCGGCGCGAAACCGTCTGCTGAACATGCCTCGGCAGTCGCGGACGGCGCGGTCTATCGAAGTGGTGGATGAGAGGGCTACCGAAATTTATCGGCTTCTAGTACGAGAATGCAAATCCTTCACGTTTCTGCCCGGCAGGGCGCAAAAGGGTTCGGCTGACGAAGAAGACTCCGAAGAAATCGATGAGCTTTCACAGCCGGACGATGACAGCCGCGATGAACGTGGTGTACTGAACAGGCACGCGGATACGAAGCTTCAGACCAGGCTCACACCTGCCGGTTTGCAGAAAAGACTGCTAGAGCTCTATCTGGATGCTCGGACACTTGAAGACGAGCAGGGCGTCAACATTCTATATGTTGCGCTGGGCTCATTGCGCTGGGTGGATCCACACAACAAGGAGTTGGTTCGGCATGCTCCGCTACTTCTCGTTCCAGTGTCGTTGGAACGCGCAAGCGCCAAAGAGCGCTTCCGGCTGAAGTGGCGACAAGAAGACTGCTCGGCGAATTTGTCGCTCGAGATGTTCCTCGACCGGGTTCATCTGCTAAAACTCCCCGCGTTCCTGCCTATCGACGAGTTTGACTACACGGCATACGTTACCGGCGTAGCGGATGTAGTGGCAATGAAGGAAGGCTGGTCCGTGCAGCCGGACGACATCGTTCTCGGATTCTTCTCTTACGCGAAGTTTCTGATGTATCGCGATCTTGACTCGGCGAACTGGCCGGGAGACGGAAAGCTGATAGATGCCGGATTGATCCGTGCTCTTCTTCAGGATGGTTTCCCGGAGCGGCGCGAGCGCATCAGCGATGAAGCGCACCTAGATGAGGTCATCCGGCCTGCCGACATGAGGCACATCCACGACAGCGACAGCTCTCAAGTACTTGCGGCCTATGAAGCAAGAGCGGGCGAAACTCTGGTTATTCAGGGGCCACCCGGAACAGGCAAATCACAGACCATCGCGAACATTATCGGCGAAGCCGTGGCAGATGGGCGGAAAGTTTTGTTCGTATCCGAGAAAATGGCGGCTCTGGAGGTCGTCAAACGGCGTTTGGACCAGGCTGGTGTAGGTGATGCATGTCTAGAGCTGCATAGCAACAAAGCGAACAAAAAGACCGTGTTAGACGAGTTGCGGCGGACGTGGGAACTTGGCGCGCCCAAAGGCGCAGCAGCCGACACGGCCGATGTTGCCCTTGAGAATTCGCGGAATCTGCTGAATCGCCATGTGTTTCGTATGCACAGGGCGCTACGAGCGAGCGGCTTGACCCCCTACGAGGTGATCGGAAGGCTGTCAGGAATGCAGCGCCTGAACGGTGCGGAGGGTGACCTGCGGTTGGACGGCGCGGAAGACTGGAACGCGGAAGAGCGGAATGAGCGCTTCCGGCTACTTCGGGAGATAACTCGCTGGGTCGTGGCAGAAGGACGACCCTCGGATCACGTGTGGTGGTGTGTAACGCTCGAGTCCATATTGTCTCCGCAAGCCGAGCGGCTCTCCAGGACAGCCGCAGAATTGGCCAGCGCGCTGAAAGAGATTCTTGAGGAGCAGGTTCAGTTGGCGCAAGATCTAGACATGGACGAGCCCGAGAAATTTCAAGATTTCGCTTTCATCGCGTTACGAGCCCAGAGGGTGAGCACGGCTCCACCCTCTGTTGGTGCGAGTCTTGCCGCGGCGGAATGGGAGTGTAAGGAAGATGTGCGCCACCTTCTGGAGGCCGGAACTCGGTTTGCAGAGTTGAGCTCCACCCTGCGGGATCGTGTTTCGACGAGCGGCTGGCAGTTAAATACAGACAGTGCACATTTAACGCTGGCGTCGCTGCCGGGCCAGTTTAATGGCGAATGGCTGGCACGCGCGGAACGGCTCCATCGCTTGATTCCGCAACTGATCGCAGGGGCGAACACCGTCAGTAACTGTATAGGAATGGCCGCAAACAATGCGAATGCTGCTGCGATAAGACGAACGCTGGAGACAGCGCGGCATGTGGCGGCAGCTCCACCAGCAGCACCGGAGACGTTTACGGCGGCGGTGTGGGACCACGGCGTCGAGCGCGCAAGCGATCTGGTGGGTGCGGTTGCGTCGTTGGAGGCGGCGCGGCAGCAAATAGGAGATCGCGTCGCGGATGCCGCGTGGGAAACCGACTGTGGGGCGTTGCGGCAGACTCTGGCGGCGCATGGAACGGGACTACTGCGGTGGTTGAGCCCCGAGTGGAGGAGAGCGGATCGAACGGTGAAGTCGTTCCTTCGAAATCCCGCGACTCCGCTGTCGGACGCGGTGAAGCTGCTTGACGAACTTGCGAAGGGACAGCGGGCGCGGATTCTTATCCGCCAGGGGGACGAGTTCGGGGCGGCGGCATTCGGCCCACAGTGGCGAGGGGAACGATCGAGTTCGGCACCGTTGAGAGCGGTATCGGAGTGGGCGCGAGAGTTGGGCCCGCGATCGCACCAAATTCGGGGAATGGTTGCGCGAGTTTCGGACCTTACGCAGGTGCGAGTCGACGTGAGCTGCCTCGAGGCGATCTGGACAGAATTCGCGGCTCTCCTTGAAGAGGTAGCGGTAGGTCTAGGATACGAGTCTGCGGCGGTGGCTGAGCAAGTTAGTCTGGACGATCTGAAGCACCGGATGGAATCGCTGGTCGCAGCGCAGAAGATCTGCCACCAAGCGTTCGTCAGTGTGCCTGATCTCGTGTCGGAGCGAGTACGGCTACTCGAGGCACTGAGTTCCCGGCGGGTCGACGAGAGGGTGCTTACCCAAGGCGATGAACTGGGAAGGCGATGTTTTGGTCAGCTATGGAACTGCGCCGATTCGGATTGGAACGTACTCCGCACTGCGGCTCAGTGGGTCACGACGAATGCCGACATACGGCATGTGGCCGCGAAGTTCGGCAAGCCTAGCGACGCACTTGCGCGAAGTGAGCGAGCGACCGTCCGCCTGGAGGAAGCTGTCGGCGCGATCGAGCAGCTATTCCGAGACCTTCAGTTTGACGGTGGCCGCCTGTTTGGAACGTGCGAGATTCGCGATATAAGGTCCACGGAGCTACGTTCCCGATTGGAGCGCTGGGCTGCCGCCCAGGAGGCCTTATCCAAGTGGACTGAATACTCCCGGCGTGCAAAGCGGGCACGACTGCAGGGACTTGGTGAGGTTGTCGACAGATTGGAGTCCGGTAAGCTCGGCCCGGCAGAGGCACTGATAGAGACCGAACGAGCCTATTATTGGGCGGTGCTGGTTTCGGTGGCAAACGAGGATCCGGAGCTGGCGCGGTTCGACGGGAGTGCCCATCAGGGCCACGTCGATGAGTTCGTGAGACTAGAAGGAGAGCACAGACAGGCTGCGCGCGTAGCCGCCATGCGGTCGCACTATCAACGTATTCCTCACGGCGGAGCGGGGCCAGTCGGGGTCTTGAAAGCTGAGATTGCGAGGAGACGTGGGCACATGCCCATTCGGCAATTAATGTCGCATGCGGGGCCAGCGATTCAGGCATTGAAGCCGATAATGATGATGAGTCCCTTATCTGTAGCACAGTTCCTGCCGCCAGGCGAATTGAAGTTCGACTTATTGGTAATGGATGAAGCTAGCCAAATACAGCCCGTGGACGCGCTCGGAGCCATTGCGCGGTGCCGGCAGGCGGTTGTGGTTGGGGACGAGAGACAACTGCCCCCGACAAGGTTCTTTGCACGTATGACCGGCGGTCAGAGCGATGACGACGATGCCGAGACAACTCAGGTGGCGGATGTCGAAAGTATTCTTGGGCTGTTTCTGGGTCGAGGCGCCCAACAGCGAACGTTACGGTGGCACTACCGAAGCGAGCATCACTCGCTGATTGCGGTATCCAACAGGGAGTTCTATGAAAACAAGCTCTGGATTTTGCCGAGCCCCTACACACACGAGGCAGGCCGGGGGGTGCGCTTCAATCAGGTAACGGGGGGCGTCTACGATTCCGGCAATACACGGACCAACGCTGTAGAGGCGCGGCAGGTGGCTTGCGCGGTGATAGATCACGCACGGCGGCACCCTGGTCAAACGCTGGGAGTGGGCACCTTCTCCGTTGCGCAGAGACGTGCCATCCAAGATCAGGTCGAGCTCTTACGACGAAGTGAACCGGACACGGAAAGTTTCTTCTCGGCACACCCACATGAGCCGTTCTTCGTGAAAAACCTGGAGAATATTCAAGGCGATGAGCGGGACGTAATTTTTATCTCCGTTGGATACGGAAGGAATGCAGCTGGCCAGATGAGTATGCGGTTCGGGCCGCTCAGCAACCAAGGCGGGGAGAGGCGGCTGAATGTTCTGATTACGCGAGCCAAGCGACGTTGTGAGATATTCACGTCAATAACGGACCAGGATATCGATTTGGAGCGCGCACCAGGTAGGGGCGTTGCTGCCTTTCAGTTGTTTTTGCGCTTCGCGCGAACAGGCCAGATGGATGTCTCGGGTGCAGAGCCGCGAGAGGATGCGACTCGGGTTATGGAGGAGGACATTGCGTCCGCGTTGCGTGGGCGGGGGTACGAGGTGGATACCCACGTCGGTGTGACCGGCGCATTCGTTGACATCGCGGTCCTGGATTCCGAGCATCGCGAGCGTTACGTCCTGGGAATTGAGTGCGATGGGTTGTCGTATTCGAGTGCGAGGTCCGCGAGAGACCGCGACCGATTGCGACGGCAAGCGCTCGAACGGCAAGGCTGGAGACTGCAGCGGGTGTGGAGCATGGACTGGTATCAGCGCCCCACGGAGCAGTTGGATCGCATCATTGCGGCGATCGAGGCTGAGAAGCGGCGACTCCAAGTCGAGGCGGATGAGGCCAGTGACGTGTCACTCGGAATCGCGATAGAACGTGATGAGACCGCCGATGCTTTCGCGAAAACCCAAAGCGATGTCGTGACGTATGTGGAGGCCGTTCCTAGCAGGCCCGTACCAGGAACTGACCTCCTAGATACCCCGGTGCAGGCGATTGCGCTGATGGTGGCAGAAATCGTGGATGTGGAGGGGCCAATTCATCAGGACGAGGTGATCGTCCGGGTGCGTAGCGCGTGGGGGCTGCAGCGGGCCGGTACGAGAATCCAGGAACACGTGACAAAGGCGATTCGAGCTGCGCGTATTTTGCGAGGCATCGAGCGCGAAGGTAAGTTCCTGAACATGCCGGGGCGCCCACCGCGGCTGCGGAACCGGAGTGGCGTTGTTTCGAGAAGTTTAAGGCAGCCTGAGATGCTGGCACCTGCTGAAATTCGCGCCGGGGTTGCGGACATCGTGCGTGAGAACTTCGGAGCGCGTGAAGAAGAAATTATCAATGCCGTGCTGCGCCGCCTCGGGTACGCCACGAGCAGCGCCAACCTCCGCGATGTTGTTGAGTCAGCGGTTCAAAAGATGCGAGCTACTGGTGTGCTCGCAGGGCACGGCGATTTACTCATGATGGTAGACGCAGGCACTAAATAAAGCTTTGTCGGTCGCTGACTCATCGAAATCGAAGCGGCACGGAAGGATGCTTCGGTAGCATGCTTACTTCAATCCTGGTGGGAGACGGTCGTATCAGCGTCCGAATGCTTCGCGAGGAGTTATCAATCGCTTTGGAGGGCCGCAATTCGCTCAGGTGCGGGAAGGTCATTGCGGAGCTCATCTGGAAGTGACGAGACAATCCTGTACGTCGCGACGCCGACGCTTCGACGCCTCTTTCAGCGCATATTCGACAATCGTTCGGTTCTTCGATTTGCAGATAAGAATCCCGATCACTGGATTCTCGCCTTCGAGACGCGACGTGTCATCGAGCACGGCGAGATAGAACTGCATCTTCCCAACGTGCTCGGGCTGGAATTCTCCAATCTTTAGCTCAACGGCGATGAGCGATCGGAGTCGGCGATGGAAGAGGAGGAGGTCAATGAAGTATTCCTTGCCTCCGACCTCCAGCCCGTATTGACTGCCGATGAAGGAGAACATCCCGCCCATTTCGAGGAGGAAGGGCTCGACCTTAGCTAGAATTGCCTGCTCAAGTTGCCGCTCACTATGTTCGTCGGCGAGTTCCAGGAAGTCGAAGGTGTACTCGTCCTTCACTGCGAGCTTCGCTTGGTCGCGTATGTGCTCGGGTGATTTCGATGCCGAGATCTGGCCCACTGTGATGGAGTGATTTGGCCCACCTGGAAACCTGGGATGACAAGATCCCGAGATGGATAGGAGAGCCAAGGTGGAGTTATTCGAAGAGATTCGGCGTGGACATGCGGCAGGAGAGACGGTAGTTGCGCTCTCCCGGAGATATCAAGTCCATCGACGGATGGTGAGGCAAGCGCTCGCGAATGCAGTACCGGCCGAACGGAAAAAGCAGGAACGCATCTTTCCGAAACTGGGTCCGTTAAGAGAGTTCATCGACAACATTCTGGAGATGGACTGCGGGGCGCCGCGGAAGCAGCGCCATACGGCACGGCGTATCTGGCGCCGTTTACTTGCGGAACAGCCAGAACATCCGGTGGCGGAGTCCACGGTGCGCGAATATGTACGCGGACGAAAACGAGTCATGGGCTTGCCCCAGCGCGAGGTGTTTGTTCCGCAAAGTTATGCGCCCGGTCAGGAAGCACAAGTTGATTGGTTCGAAGCGCAGGTAAAGCTGGGCGGCGAAGCTCGAACGCTGCAGTTCTTTGCGATGCGCAGTATGAACAGCGGCGGTGCTTTTCACCGCGCTTACACGAACGCCACACAACAAGCTTTTCTGGAAGCGCATGAGCATGCGTTCGCTTACTTTGGCGGTGTCTTCCGAACACTCCGTTATGACAACCTCGCAGCAGCAGTAAAGAAGATCTTTCGTGGCTACGAGCGCCAGGAGACCGAACGCATGATTGCCTCGTGGACGGATATGGTCGTGTGAAGGTCAAAGGCAACTGGTACTCCACTCCGCTCTACCCTGGTTCCCGGGTCACAGCTCGCGTGTGGCCCGCGCACATTGAAGTGCGGCGCGACGGCGAGCTCGCGGCGCGGCACGAACGCAGTTATGGGCATGGCCGCCACATTCTGAATCTGGAGCACTATCTGGACGTGCTGGAAAAGAAACCGGGAGCCATGAGGAGTTCCACACCTTTACAACAATGGCGTGCAGCAGGCCGCTGGCCAGTGTGCATGGATAAGCTTTGGCAACAGCTGGAAACCCGCCATGGCCGAGCGCAGGGCACGCGCGAAATGATCGCGCTGGTCCGTGCCGGCACACCAGACAATGCATGGCCGCGCTTGATTGCCGCTGTCGAAGAGGCTTTGCGTTTAGGTATCAGCGACACCGCTGCCGTGATGCATATTCTGCAGATGCCCGATGCGACGGAGCGCAAGCGCTCTGCCTTGGTCTTGGCGGAAGAGCTGCAGCAGTTTGAAAGACCCATGCCGGGGATGGACGAATACGACGCGTTGTTGAGTTATCAGCCGACCTCGCGGAAAGAGGTGATTCAATGACTCACCCGACAGAGGCGCTGGAACAAGCCAGTATCCGGCAATCCTGCAAGGTGGTTCGTACACCTGCCATCGCAGCAAACTTCATTCCACTGGCCGGGCAGGCACTGAAAGAGCAGCACAGTCATGTTCGCTATCTGGAAGCCTTATTGGCTATGGAGTGCGAAGAACGTGACCGTCATGCGATTGCCAATCGCATCCGGGATGCGCAGTTACCACGGATGAAGACGTTGGAGGAGTTTGACTTCGAGAAGGCGCCCCAGATTGCCGCAGCGAAGATCCGCGATCTGGCGCAGGGTGGTTACATTGAACGCAGTGAACCCATCGTCTTAATAGGTGATTGCGGTACAGGGAAAAGTCACTTGGCAACCGGGCTTTGTTTAGCAGCATGCCACCAGCGGCGACGCGTTCGATTCATCACAGCGGCCGCCTTGGTGAACGAACTCATCGAGGCGAAACAGAATGGTCAGGTCAAGCGGCTCATGATGCGATGGATGAGATACGACCTGATTGCGCTCGATGAGGTCGGGTATGTGCCACTCGCCGACGTCGGCGCCGAGTTCCTGTTCCAGGTCATCTCCGACCGAGCGGAACGAGCCGCTCTCATCGTCACGACGAATTTACCGTTCTCCGAATGGACATCGGTGTTTCCTAATCCACGGCTGTGCAAGGCGCTACTGGATCGGATCACCGATCGCGCTCACATTATCGAGACCGGCACCGAGTCGTTCCGCTTCAAGCGGACCATGGAAGGGAGGAAAAAGAAATGAAAGCTGCCGGGGCACCTCGTGACACCTCCGATCGGAATGAGGCAAACTAGAAACTACCCAAGTGGGCCAAATCTGCCCATCACTAGTGGGCCACGCCAGAGCATCACAATCAAAGCGTGCCTCTCGGAAGTGTCTCAAAATCGGGGTTCAGTCCAAGTTGCCAAACGCATTAGTACTCAGCTTCAGAAGTTCGTGACGTATGTTGACCTGTCAAGCCACCGGAAGGGTATCACCCCAGGGGACACCCTGCACGGTCTGGCGTGCTGATTGGGTCCGAGCTTGCGCAGTTCCACCCGCACCTGCAAGGATTCTAGAGTGGGTGATGGTTTGCGTACGCCGTGATTTCGCGCCTGATGAGAGTCAACTATTTTTCCCGATCGTATTGCCTCAGCTGAAAATGTTACCGAATCGTAGATGTCGTTTTGAGGCATCATGATGGCCTAAACCCTTCTGTCGATGATTCTCAGCTACACTGTTGCTGACGTTAGCTGAGGATAGAGCTCCGCGGGGACGCAACTCGAGCGCCGACCAAGGGCCAGACCAAAAGGGGCGAGATAGCTCGCCCCGTCTGCCGTGAATGAAAGTCACATTTGCGATGGCAGAAAGGCGAAAAATCCTGGGGGCCCGGGGGCAAAGGCCCCCGTCAAGCATGATTCGATCCTCAACGGTTGGGTCTGTGTTGATCCCGTCAGGCACTACCTGTGACGGCGCCGGAATTGCAGCCAAGAACCAATCGCCGTGCGATTGCGGTTCGCCAGTCTTTGGCTTGCCGCTGAAGAGTTCGGTACTGACCTGGCTTAAACCGATTCGGCATTTCAGTACTGAGACGGATAAACAAGCCCTTCGCAGTTGTGTTCGGTTCATCGTTCAGCCACTGCTGGAGCATAGGCCAGACCTCTTCAAAAGGATCCGGACGCGTGCGCCAGATGTGAGGCTTTGCATCGGCACGCCGCTTCTTGTACGGTGCACGAACCTCGCCGTGCTGCCAGACGATTGCCAGACTCCGAACGAATTGGTCCAGTTGCACACCCGCGTGATTCGATTCTTCAGTAGATTCTCCCGATGCGAGACATGCCCTCTTGTGCTTGCCGGATCTGGTTTAGGAACTGCACCGGGTCCAGTGCTGCAAACTGCTTTTGAAGCTGGTCCTTGACAAGGGTTCCCACTCGATCCTCGGTCAGCAACTGCTCGCAGGGAGTGGCCGGAGCGTGATATTTCTTGATCACCTTGCTGCCTTCGCGAGTTTTTGGATTTCAGCTTAAAAGAGGGTTGAAAGAAGTTCACGTATAAGCGTGCCACTTTGTGCAACTCAGCCAGAACAACAGTGGAGTCAGCACCTTCCAGTCGGCCGTAGCCGACCAACTTTCTGATGACGGCTCCGTTCTTCTGCTCGATCCAGGCTTGATCGTTCTTCTTGTACGCCCGTGATCTTGTCAGCTCTAATTCGCGCTTCCTGCAGTAGCCAAGCAGTGTTTCGTTGATGAAAGCGCTGTCGTTATCAACATCTAAGCCAAGCATCGCGAACGGCAGTCGGGATTGAATCTCATCGAGAGTCACGGTAATCAGGGTTTGTTCTCGTACGATCAAAGCAGCGGCTTCTGTCCAGCCGGAGGCGATGTCGGTAAGACCAGACTGTGGATATGATTGCCCGCCACCGAATTCCCGCATTGAGCCACCATGTCCACCTCGAAACAGCCTGGCGGTGGATTCTTCCAATCCTCATAGGTCCGGATGTTGATACTCTTCCGCAGCCGTGTATTCAGAGATGCTCTCCGTCGGCCTTGTTTGGCACTCGCTCGAACCGGATGCAGGAGGCGGTCAATCGTTGCTGCGCTCATTCTGAGTAACCGTTCCCGCACCTCCCGATCCAGGAGAGATGCCCGTGGTGCTCCATCGACTCCACAAAAGTCGTCAGTACTGCTTTGAGTCGTTTCCCACAGATTCGGTCTGCAGCTTCCCAGATGACTGTCGGAGCCGTGATCACCGCCTCGTTATAGATTGCTCGCTCCGGTCGCGGCGAGCGGCCGGGCGCGTCGTGGAATTCTTCGCGGCGCAAGATCAACAACGACAATAAACGCAAGGGGTACCTGAATGCCATGCGGCGGTTCTCGGCCTGGTGCGAAGGGAAGGCAATTGCCCGGCTCGCCGACGTGCAACCCATCCACGTCGCCGCTTTCCTGAAGGAGCTGCAGGGCGACGCCGCGGTTCTTGATTGGATCTGCCAAACTCAATGGACTCAACCCGGAAGCTTATCTCCGTCATGTGCTCACGCGCATCGCCGATCATCCCATCAATCGCATCGCTGAGTTACTGCCCTGAGACATTGATCTAGCACCCTCCGCCGATCGGCGCCGCTGCGCTTAATCACTCACTCAATAACTTGTCTATGCGGCCTTGACCGGACGCTTACTCTTGCCCACTGTGGCGCGAATCGGTTCTTGTGAGATCGTAGCAGAGCGTTGCAAAAGGGCTGAAGCAGGTAATTTCGTGAGCACAATTGCTCAGACACCTGGATTGCTCCTGTGGAACAATCCAGCACAGGAGAACAAGCAGGTGAACTTAACTGAGCAAGCAGTTGGACCTTCAATCCCAGGATGGATACGCACCGGGTCGGTTCTAGCCGCTGTAGGTCAAGGCGTGTTGAGATATGGCCTCGTTGCTATTCTGCTCCTGTTCGGAGTCCAAAAATGGACAAAGCCGGAAGCAGACGCGATTCAGAGTTTCATGGCCAATAGTCCCTTGTTCTCCTGGCTATATCACTTTGCAAGCGTCCAAAGTGCATCCATCGTGATCGGAGTCGTGGAATTAGTATGTGCGATTCTGATCGCACTCCGCCATTGGCTCCCTTTGGCTTGCGCCGCGGGCAGTGCGATAACGATTGGCATGTTCCTAAGTACGCTTACTTTTCTGGTGACTACTCCTCACATGGACGCGAGTACACAAGGTTTTGTCATTAAAGACATTCTTTCGTTAGGGGTCGCGCTGTGGAGCACCGGCGAAGCCCTCCTCGCAACTCAATTTCGCACAACGCGGAGCGTCGCCAAGGCGTATTCTTAGCAAAGATTTTACGCACCACAAAGGAGCAGTGAAATGGAAGCTACAATCGCCACGAATGTGGATACGCCCACTTGTTGCAAGGAAGAGTACGCGCCCTTGGCGGAGACTGCAGGCGTGTCGCCCAGCAGTGAAGAACATTCTCCGCAGATATCCGCGTGAAGATACAGAGAAGTTCATCGCTTTCCGATCCCATTAGCGGTTTGCCAGCGAGTTCTGCACCCCGGCGAAGGGGCACAAGAAGGGCAGCGTGGAATGAGAGGTCTGCTACTTTCGGCGGAAGCGTTTGGTGCTCGTGCCAAAGGCGACGAACCTTGAAACGCTGAACGGTCTGATGCTGACAGCATGGCGGGAAGATGGTTGTCATTGAGCGAGAACGAGTCAAATAGAGCACTGCTTTTAACAGAGACCCTCTTTGGCGTCGGATCTTTGATAGCCGTCCTCATCGAGGTGAACGATGTTCTGGTCCTGAATGCGAATGGAGCCCTCATCAGGCTTTAATGAGCCGATCATCAGTTTTAGTGTCACGCTCTCGCCCGTTCCGCTACCTCCTGAGACACATGAGGCCTCTCCCGGCGCAATCTCGAAAGATATATCCTTCAAAACTGGTCATTCGCCGAAAGCTCTGGAGACTTTTTCAAACTAGAACCGCCGTATAGCGGTAGCCGTGAAGAGAAATAAAATCGCTTTCGCCAGCAACTCGTCAGCGACGATAATTCGCAGGAACGACAGTACACGCTGGTGGTGGATGCCCGGCCAACGCCGCTAGCGCCTTCGTTCGTTGTATAGCCTAAATTGGAAGAGACGAGGCCAATGATGAAGCCAAGTACTGCCGTTTTCAACGTGGGAGGAACAGATGTAGCCCAACCGACCTGATTGAAGGCGCGTGAGCTAAAGCTGTAAGGAGAGGTGAGAGTTTCCTCCTTTTACCAAGTATCCTCCTGTAAGTCCCGCGACATCCATGAACACTGTAAGGATGGGAAGGACCATGGTGCAGGCAATGGGGCGCGGGATCACTAGGGTTTGAACGATCGATAGGGAGAGCTTCGATCGTATCCATTTGCTCTGTTACACGCATATTGGCAAGCTGCGGCAATTTCAGCTCCTACGCGCTAAAGGAAGTGTTAATACGACTTCTCCGTCTGCCATAGTAGCCGTGACGTGCTCCGGGTCAATCTCTACCGGAAGAGAAACAATGCGCACGAGTCTGCGCGCGCTTTTCTTTTCAGATGGAGGCGTATGTTGAAGAATGAACAGGAGAACGCTTGTTGGCGAGATGCTAAAAATTAACTCGGGCGATAGTAGCTCATCAGCGGGAACACGCAAGTTTAATACTTGATCCGTCTGGGTCAATTCAAATGCTGGTTTAAGAGCCGCAAGCTCCCGCTCTGCTCGCAACCGATGCTCTAGATCAGATCCGTCCTGCAACGCTTCCGATTCGTATGCATAAGGATCTCCTAGCAAAGGCCGCTCGTATTCCGTGTTCATGGTCCAATACTCCTGAAGCTCTCCATCTTTCGTAATGCGAACCGCAGCTTTGCATTTGCGAAATGCCCGAATATTTTAGAACGCTTACTGGATCTCTTTTGTCCAGGCATGAGTCTTGAATGTTTGCCCGTGAGGGGGCGGCGGCAGTGCCGGCCTTGCGATTGCCTTCGCGAGAAGTCTTCCGGGTGCTCATGGCGTTTGAAGCGACACTCCTTGCGTCGATAATCCCGGCTTCAGAATTCTTCTGCGTCGTTCCGTCAAAAGGATTAGCTCAAAGGAGTGACAGTGCAGTGAACGCCCAAACGTGTTGGAGGCCAGAAGTGTGAGTTGGGTGCTCGTCACGAGTATCCCCGTATTCTCGTTTTTTCTTCGCATTGTTCCGCACATGAGCTCTGGCTTGAGCCTCTCACGTTTTATGATTATGGTCTGGCTAATATTGCTCACTCGAACCATACGCAAGCGGAACTCGCTGCTCTGGATATATCTCCTTGCTGTTCTAACAGGTCCGCTACAAAGTGGCGAGAGTGTCAGATCTGTGAGGAAAGTTTCAGATCCCTAGAGGGTGAAGTGCTACTTAGTCGCGATCAGAACCGTACAATGACGTTGCACGGAAGCTACGGGGATCAACTCCGTAGGTAGCGCGAAAAGCTTGCGAGAAATTGCTACGACTTGAGAAGCCGACGTTGCGAGCAATCTGCGCGACGGACAAGTCTGTGGTGACTAGCAGTTCGCGCGCGCGGCGTAGACGGGTCGACTTCAGGAGATTCATGGGCGTTCGCCCGAATGCCTGAGTGAAACGTGCAGCAAAGGCGGAGCGGCTCATGCCGGCCAGCCGGGCTAGCGTCTCTACCGTAAACCGTTCTGAAGGACGCTCGAGCATGGCTTGTAACGCTCGGGAGAGGCCCGGATTAGTCAATGCCGTCATCCAAGGGACTGCGACTTCGCCTCGTTCAAGGTGCCGGCGTAGAAGCAAGATAAGACACTGCTTTAGAAGTGCCTCGGTGAGTGCACGCGTGCCTACTCCCGGCCGAGCAGACTCTGCCAAAAGATGGATGAATCGATCTTGCAACCGATCCTCCACGTCAAAGTGCTCGACCAACGGCTTGTCCAAATGGGCAAACAGATCCGGCATTTCCTTGCCTTGGCTGCCGATTTCACCACAAGCCGACAGGATGCCAAGATCGCCGTCACCGGCCTGAATTGTGGGAACACTCTCGTAAAAGCCCGGCACCGTCACGAGCCGGTGCGGTAGGCTGCGCTCCTCGTGGTCGTTGGCTCCGATACTGTGGACGACCTTGGGTGGCAGTAGCGCAAAGCTATGCTGCCTCATAGCAATGACAGGTCCGTCTCTAAGCCTTATCTCCCCGTGACCTGCCAAACAGTAATGCACGCTGGCGGTCGCGGGGGCGTTAAAGGTCAGCTGGTGTCCGAGACGAACATCGCACAAGTTGAAGGCTCCGACCCCAATCTCCATATTGGCGAGAAGTCGATCTACCAGCTCCATAGACACGCTTCCTCGGGGCGCTGAATCCCTGGACGAATTAGCACAAAATCAAGACCATCCGGCACCGTTCCTCTTTCTATCATGGTATGGATCTGAACTGGTTCATGCGAAAACCTGTGCCTAGTAACACCACATTCAACCTTGCAGACTTTCTTGCGACAACCGGATTGGGACGCAGGATCGTTCGCTTGGAAAATAAAGAAGCGTTCTTCTCACAAGGTGATGCGGCTGAGTGTGTCTTCTACCTTCAGGCAGGGCAGGTGCGGCTTACCGTTGTGTCGGATCGTGGTAAGCAAGCGACGATCACACTCCTCTCGGCCGGTGATTTTATCGGGGAGGAAGCAATTTTGGGCGCAGCCGGACAGCGCTTGGCGACGGCGACAGCCATGAGCAACTGCACCGCTCTTCAAATCGAAAGGGCCGAGATGATTCGTGTCGTCCATCAAGAGCACGCCTTTTCCGATCTGGTCTTGAAATTTCTTCTTGCCCGGTCCATTCGAGTCCAAGCCGATCTAATAGATCAGCTCTTCAATTCCAGTGAGAAGCGACTAGCACGAATCCTTCTGCTCATGGCAGAATTCGGCCAGCCTGGGGAACCGGAACCTTTGATCCCAAAGGTCTCCCAGGAAATCCTCGCCGAGATGATCGGCACTACACGGTCTCGCGTTAGCTTTTTTATGAATCGCTTTCGGAAACTCGGCTTTATCACGTACAACGGGAGAGTGCGAGTGCACAAATCGTTGCTCAATGTAGTCCTATACGATCAAGCCTCTGAGGCGCGTTCTTTGCATGGCCCTGCTTTGAACACCCCCGATCGTCTATCGAGAGTTACTAAACGCGGCACTGTTCTGTAAGCGCCTCCGCCGATGTGGAGCTAGGGTACGACTTGTAAGGTGCTTGCGATGTTCACTATTGCTCACTGCGAGTACTTTCCGCTCAGAATCATACGCGGCATCAAGGATGATGCCGACGCGCGTGCGAGTGTTCCGGTAGGTCGAGCGAAAGCCTTTCAGACCGAAGCTGATCCGCTCTCGACTCCGCCGACGCGGCGACACTTAGGACTTGCAGATTGTTGTCGCGCGCGGAAGACAGACAATGTAGACCTAGTTTTGGCGCTCAACGAGAGATGCTGAATTGTAATTGAATTCTCTGATAGTCAGCAGACGATATAGCTAAGTATGTTGCGAAATTGACGCGTTCAGCGGCCCCTCGCGTTTCGGGCCGCTCCACCAGAAGTCGGCATTCTGCACTTAGCAACATCCCGATGCGAGAGGTACGTACGTATCAAAGCAGTGCCGAAGCATCAACAGCGCTGCGGGTTAGTTCACCCGATGGATTGATAGAAGGGTAGGCGCCCAAAAATTCTACACTGTCAATTCAAGAGAATGGAGAGGCCGCGCGAGTGGCGTTAGCCTCGCCATTATCAGTGCAAACCGCCTCTTCGTTGATCAGCAGGAGAGCGCCGCTTCGTTCAATGCGCGTTCCGCTCTTAGCCAATCCTCCATTTGGTCTCCCGCACCGTCGGCTCTTTGCTGGCAGTACTCGAAAGCGAGCAGGGCGATCTTTTCGTGCGATGGTCTTGAGTGGGCCGACAGGAAAGTTGAAGGAAGCTCCGTTCCATTGAGTTCCGCTGCGGTTGATCCCTTGAAAACAGATTTGTCGGTCTTTGTTTCTTGAGGCATTTACTTACTTCCTTTGCGATTAAATTGCCTTTCCCGAGGGAAAGGGCCGTACACTCATTTCTCGTTATAGTGTCTGCCATATCCCTGGGTTCATGTATCCCAGACGCGAATGTTGTCGTCATGCTGATTTCTTTCAACGCAATGCGTGAAGGGCTGACATTGTGAAACCCGCCTCCGGGTAGTAGGCGCGGAATTAAGGTTCGCGGGTCGTCCGCCTCTGCAGGACCAGAATACGATGTGCAAGAGGTTCGCGATGTTCACTATTGCTCACCAAACATATCTTCGGCCCAGAACTCGCGCGCGGTTGATCTCAAGTCACTCAGGAGTGTTGGTCGAGATCACGGGCATAAAGCAATCTAATCGTTGGCTTCTTCATGAATTGCTTCAGGAGTCCGGTTCCTCGACAATAAGCGAGGAATCGCGTTCACAAATCCGGGCTGAAAGGCTGCTCCGGACCAGATGCGATGCGCAATTCCGAAAGTGGCTGTCCTAATCCAAGAGTCGGCTCATGGATGAACAATCGAAACGCCTGTGTTGCTAATGAGCAAGATTGCTCAGACAGGGAAGCTACAAGGTGAGAATCTTTGCAGGAATCTCGGTCTACTTGACGAATGAGCAGATCTCAGCCAGCGCGGTTCGGCCTGGGACAGGTTTGCTGTCAGTTAAGAGGCCCGGGTAAGCAGAGAAGCGTCGAGGTGGCATTCGGCGTCAACCTGCCATCGACGATGAAGCTGCTGAAGGTGGGCGGCACGGTAGCGGTCTATGCTTCAGAAGGCAGGCCCGAAGCTGTTATTCCAGTGGAGGACATGGTCCGGCTGGATGCGACCGTACATTTCGTGCTCGTCTACAGGATGAGTCTTGAAGCCCATGAAAGCGCTATTCAGGCGACCACAAAGGGGTTAGAGCAAGGCTGGCTGAAGACCACGATTGCATCTCGATTCTCGCTGGAGGGGATTGCCGAGGCTCACGAGGCGTCTGAATCGGGAAAGTCTGTGGGCAAGGTTGTTGTACTGATCGACTGAAGAGCGACGGCAGGTTGCTTTGACCCATAAAGATGGGCGAAGGGTCCCTAACGGCGTGAGAAGAGAGGAAATGATGGCTGCTTTGATCGATAGAAATCTGGATGCGCCTACGCGGGCGCGGGCAAGGGTGCACGCCCTTGGCCCCGTTGTTCTGCGCTACGGATTAGTGCTGGTCATCGTATGGTTCGCGTGCATGAAGTTCACTGATTTCGGGGCGCTGGGAATCCACCCGCTCGTTGCGAAGAGCCCACTGATGGGGTGGATGTACCGCTTTCTCTCGGCGCGGGCGTTCGCCGCCGGTTTGGGATCAGTGGAGCTTGTCATCGCAGTGCTGATAGCACTGCGTCCATGGTCTGCGAATGCATGTGCAGTGGGCAGTGCGGGGGCGATAATGATGTTTCTTTCCACGTTGAGTTTTCTGTTTTCTACGCCCGGGTGGGAACCTAGTCTCGGAGGCTTTCCGGCGCTCTCCGCTGCGGGCCAGTTTCTGATCAAAGATATCGCGCTGTTAGCCGTAGCCCTGTGGTCCTTAGAAGAGGCCTGGGCGGCAGTGAGACGGTGAGCTTGGCGAGTCTCGGCGACGTTCCTACGAGGGATCGTCGCCTGTGCAATTGGCTGAAGCTCACGGTTGAGGGGCAGATCGAGATCCTGGTTCTTCTTGGGTCGTTGCCAGGAACTCCGGAAGTTGACTATGGATGGACCACCTGACAGGAGTAAGTGAGTCTATAAGAACTTCCAAACCATGAGCTGGCAGTTCCCCTCTGCGAGTGAGCAAAACTGCTCAGCTAACAAAGGCGGGTTAGTAACAAACTCTTGGATGTCAAGGGATGAAGAGAACGACGTGTTCCTATGTGCTGGTTGAAGGTTGAAGCATAGATCACGGATCTCATCTTGAGGCTTGGTTCAGACATCCGGGATTCTATCTCGATTGCCACGTGTTCGGATTTACGTATACTGACAGTTGCGTTCATATTAGAAGCCTAATCAAAAGAGTTGCCCAATTTTGATGGCTACTAACATTAAGCCGAAAACGCGCCGCGATCGACCTGGATTGACTGACCTGTTATGCTGCTCGCCAGTTCGCTAGCCAGAAACAGGTAAGCGCCCGAGACGTCATCCGGTTCGATAAAGCCCGGCAGAGCTTGCGCAGAAGTAACTTTCTCAAGAAGGGCTTCCTTAGTCTCACCAGTGAGGGTCACCAGGTTGTCGAGCGAGCGTAACGCACCTTCCGTGCGCACCCATCCTGGAGCAACAGCATTGACTCTTATACCGCGCGGAGCGAGTTCCTTAGCCCAAGCGCGCACTAGTCCCAATGTGGCGTGTTTAGAGGCGGCATAAGCGGAGAACCCCGCCTCCGCGGTTCGTGACCAGATTGATGCTGTGCAAATGATCGAGCCGCCACGCTTAAGTTTCGGGATGACCGCCTCCGTCAGGCTCCAGGTCCCTGTTACGTTGATGCGTAAGATGCGCTCCACCGTGGCGAAAACCTCGGAGGCCCCATCGTCGATCCAGGTCAATCCTTCCAAGCCGGCATTGTTCACAAGAACGTCTATAAAGGGGAGTGCGGCCGCGGTCGCCTCGACGGCGGCTCGGTCAGTGATGTCGCAAATGATGCCTTCAACCATATGGCCTGTTTCTGCCGTTAGCGTGCCTGCCGCCTCAAACACGCTTTTGCTTTCTGACAGGATGTGAACATCGGCACCGGCTTTCGAGAAAGCCTTTGCGACGGCGTACCCGATGCCCATATTGCCGCCAGTGACCAGTGCACTACGTCTATCAAATCGAAGATCCATGTGACTTGCTCCTTTGAGTTCGCTGCGTTCACGCGCCCGTAAAGTATCAATCTGCAAACCGGCACGTATGGGACCGTGGATGCGATGGATACCCGCGAGTTTTGGGCATCTACCCGCAGAGGACACGCCGACGACTATGTCGACACGGCTGCGACTGCGGGCTCCTACGTAGTAACTACGGTGCAGGGTATATGCGATTTTCCTTCGTCAGGCCGCTTTACTGGCGACGCCGGCCAAGGCAAGTTGCGGCAACGGCAGCGCTCCCAGTTGGAAGAACAGTCCCAGCGTGTCTTCGTGGTAATCGTATTCAACCACTTTTCCGTTCTTGAACCGGAACATTTCTGCCCCGTAAATATCGACCTTCCGTCCGGCAACAGGAACGCCGTAGAAATCACCCCGATGAGTACCGCGAAGCCGGAAGAAGCTCGCAACCTGCTCGCCTTCGGCAACTAGTGCCGTTGGATCCTCTTGAATGTCGGGAAAAGCATTGCGCCAGAAATTAACGAGCCTCTTGAAGCCTTCTCGTCCGCTGGGCCATCCCGGTGGGAATTGTCCGTGCCGAACATTGGCATCGAAAATCTCGTCTATGGCATCCATGTTGCCCTCATTCCAGCAAACCGCATAAATACGTGAAACCGTCGCTTTGTTGCGTTCCTGCTCTGTCATTCGATTACCTTCTTTTTTGAAATAAACTACTGCACTCGAAGATCTTGAAAAGACGTCCGCGTAAAGACTCTTCTGGAGATTGACATTAATAACTGGAGAATCCCCCCAAGCCGGATGACGCGCCCTGAGATTAAGCGACCCGGCGTATCTCTCCAGAACACAATTCCCACATCTCGAATATGGCCTCAACACTTCTGCCTGTCTGAGCAGAATTGCTCAATCGCATTCCGAGGTCGGCGGCGAAACCAAACTTCTGGCCGCGGATGGATCAGCCGCCCATTATGGTAGGGCTGACTCCGCCCCTTCTAAGTGTGCGGTGGTTGCAGGAGGGACCGTCGAGAAAAGCAACCCTAGAGACTCAAGGAGCGTGGGATGTGTCAAAATTGCATCCCGTATGGAGGTGTACGGAAGGTGCGCAATCATCGCAATTTGTACGGCACCCATAATTTCGCCTGCTCCTACCCCGAAGGCTGTAAATCCAATAATTTCGTCGCTATGTAAAGCGATAAGCGCTTTGAGAAATCCACGTGTCTCGGAGAGAGTTTCGGCACGAGACACAGAAGCCATCGGTAGCTTGGCGACGCGGTAGGCAATGCCTAATTTGTTTGCTTGTGTCTCATCAAGGCCGATTTTGGCCAGTTCGGGGTCCGTGAACAAGCAGAAAGGAACCTGCCTACCCGTAGTAACGCGGGCTCCGCCAGCAAAGTTTTCATGGATAACCCGAAAGTCATCGTAGGCGATATGGGTGAACGCGGGACTACCTGCACATTCGCCGATTGCCCAGACGGAGGGTGACGTAGTTTCGAGCCGCTCATTCACCTTGATATGACCGCTCGAAGTGACTTCGACGCCCGCAGCTCTAAGACCTATATGTTCCGTATTGGGCATGCGACCCGTTGCAACAAGGAGGTGAGTGCCTTCGACAACTTTCTTCAGCCCATTCTGCGCTATCTCTAACCTAACGTGTTTCCCTGATTCTCCTGAAACACGCTCTACATGGGCACCCAGTAAGATCTCGACGCCATCGTCTTCCAACAGTGCACGAAGCGCTTCGGACACATCCTCGTCTTCGTGAGATAACAAACGGCCGTCCATCACAATAAGAGTCACGCGGCTCCCGAATCTACGCATCGCCTGTGTGAACTCCAGGCCGACATAGCCGCCCCCTAGGATCAGCAAATGCTCAGGAATCAGATCAAGCTCCAACGCCTCAATGTGTGTCATCGGCTTGGCCTCTACAAGGCCCGTGACCGTCTCCAACCTAGCCCGCGTCCCTGTCCCTATAACGACTTTGTCTCCGTAAAGAAGCCGTTTAGACCCGTTCTGAAGAGTAACTTGTAACGTCTTCGGGCCGACAAACGTACCCGAACCGATAACGAGTTCTGCGCCGCTTTCGAACAGGGCAAGATGTACGTCTATAACACGTGCCACCATTTTGCGTTTGCGGTCCCGGACCGCCGCCATATCGATTGTGTAATTTGCTTTCGATATCCCAAATTCGCTGCTCCGTTGAAAGTATGAAGCAACTTTTGCGCTATGGATAACGTTCTTACTCGGTAAACAAGCAATATTAGGGCAAGAGCCGCCGATGTACTTCCGATCAACAACGACAACTCGTTGTCCCTCCTTAGCTAGGGCCCAAGCAAGATACACCGAGCCTTGACCACTTCCAAGGACCAAGAGATCGTACGACTCAGGCTGGTCAACTGCTTCTGATCGATTACGTGAGGTTTCGATCCCATTCAGGTGCAAATGCGAAGTCATGCGTCTCCTTTTTACTTGCGTTGGTAACACCAAGCGCAGCGGCTTTGAGCAGGATTAATGTGCCTCCTCGCTAGCTGCTTACGGAGTTAATCCAAAAAAACTAGGGATAGACAATTGCCATGGAGTGCAAAAGTGAGACCGCCGGGCTTACTGACCTTTACTCCAGCTACTTTAGAGTAGTTTAGGAGTTCGGTTAACCAGCAAGCAGGAAGAGAGTTGGTATTCATTTGTTACTGTGTTGATCCAGATTGGCGGTCGCGATCGCCTCGATCTCGATCATCGCTTCAGGCGTATATAGGCCGGACACTTCTACCAGGCTGTCCGCCGGATACGGCTTGGTAAAAAACTTTCGACGGAGCTCAACTACTTCCTTGAAGTAAGCCATGTCCGTCACAAAAATAGTTGCTTTGACAACTCTTTCGAGTCCGGAGCCACCGGCTGTAAGGGTCCGCGCCAGGTTTGCAAATGCCTGCTCACCTTGCGCTCGAAACCCACCCTCTACAATACGGCCATCGTCTGCGTAACCTGCATGTCCAGATAAGAACAAGAGATTCCCCACCCGTGTGCCTTGGGACAAAAAAAACGGTTCGTATATATCAGGTTCCATCACGATCTGTTTATGGCTCATCGGTTCTCCCGGGTTGACAACTCCTTAGACTCGAGGCCTACGGAACACATAACAACCACTAAAATATAATTACCTCTTTGGGCGCAGCCCTGACTGTTCACTACTGCTCACTCTGAGTTCGTTTTTGGATAACGTCACTGATCTTCCTTGGCATCGGAAGGTTGTTATATTCGTGCTTTCCTCCTTAGCTTCTCGGAGGTCCTCGCTCTCTCCTTTTTGAATGAGGGATGTGAACGCACCGGATGTCGATGTATTGCGGGGATAGTGGTAGAACAGTACGGCGGTATCGAACGGCTTCAGACGATAATCGCGCACTTGCGGCGAATCCATTTCGGCCGCAAGGCGGAGAAGATCGAGCACGATCTCAACGGGCTCTCGCGCCGCTGATCAATACGGGTCGTTTCGCCGCAGACTTCCGCTGATGGTCAGCACGGTGTCGACCGGACGCTTACCAGTACCTGACCCGCCTGCAATCAAGGATAGAGGTCTGTGCTCACTTGCCGGCCAAGTGAAGTAATCCCCACTGAGCCGCGGAGCCCAAAGATATCACCTATTGTGGCAATGCTGACAAGAAATCGCTACACCTCACCTGATTGCACATGCTGAGCCGTGACGTAGATCCTCGTACTACTGGGGCCGATCCGATCCAATAACCGCGCTGGGCCTGATACCGTCGGGCGCTGTTAATCGTATGTCCGAACGTTGCCCCGCTCCGCGTCCCGGCCAGCCGGGTATATTCAATATCAGCGTGGAGGCTACTATGGTCTCGCGACCGATTCCACACACGGTAGCTGTACGCCAAGGCAGACGCTTGGAGCTAGCCTTCATTAATCATCTCCCCTATAGGGCTGCTTTCGGAATGGATCCCCATACATATGGTAGCCGCGCGACTCCCAAAAGCCAGGCTGGTCCTCATCCACGAATTCAAGTGCTCGCACCCACTTAGCACTTCCAGAAATACAAGTGACGAACCAGGAGGCGCGCCGGGCCGCCGCGCTCGGGCATCAACTGCAGACCATCGAAATGCGTGGCTATCATGCCTCTACCTGCAACCAGATCAGCGACCCGCGAATGTGTTGTAGTCCGCCGTCACAATGAGCGATGACAGACGTGTTGGGTTCCGGGCGGAAACCGGCCGCTTGCAAAACGTTATCGAACGTGACGCCGCGCCAGCATGAGCTTCGTTCCTAGAGAGAGACAACGTCCATTGCTCGAGAGAACTCTTAAAATTAGTGAGGCGCAATGTTTGCATGCCACCTGTCTCGTAGATCGTCGCTCGGCCCGTTTTGTACTGTGTGCCGCACTTTGGGTGCGCTCACGAGGCCCCGATTCCTCGATGACAAAGCCAGCCTGATCGATGGCGCGCTTCCAAGCGATGTGTTCTGCGAAGCGACGTCACAGTCTAAGATCCCGAGCGCACCTCCGAATGCTAGTAGGAGCCTCGGGCATCCTGTCGCTCGGGGTTGAACATCGTCGTCAGAACTGTCGTCAAACCTGGGTTGGGATTCTCGGCGAGATGCCAACTCGTTTAAAATACTGGAGCCACCCGCCGGGATCGAACCGGCGACCTGCTGATTACGAATCAGCCGCTCTACCAACTGAGCTAGGGTGGCTTGGACTTTCTCAGTTTAACCCAGCACCGTGGCCACCCATGCGCCGCGCCAGGCGTGCCGCTATCGTAAAGATGTATCACCTCGAACACGAAACTCTGATCCTTTGACGGCCCTATCCTAAAACGCTTTGCCTGAACTGCCCGAAGTTGAAACCGTCGTCCGTTCCATAGCTCCGCATATCGTAGGACGCACAATCGAACACGCTGAACTGCACTCCCATCGCGTTACGCGCGGTGGTCTCGCGGAAACCGCAACCGCTCTCGCCGGCGCCACCATTGAAGCAGTCCGCCGCCACGGCAAACAAATCTTCATCGAGCTCGACAAGGGTATTCTCTACGTTCACCTCGGCATGACGGGCAAGTTGCTTTGGAACGCAAAACCAGGCAAATACACGCGTGCCTATCTGCAATTGGATCGCGGCGCGCTGGTCTATGACGACATTCGCCAATTCGGTCGAGTTGAGTTTTTTCCCGCTATGCCGTTGATCTTTCAGCGAGTGGGCCCCGATGCACTCAAGATTACTTTCGAGGAATTTTATCAGCGGATGAAGCAGCGTCGTGTCTCAATCAAAGCACTGCTGCTGAATCAGGCATTTGTAGGTGGCGTAGGCAACATCTATGCGGATGAAGCACTGTTTGCAGCAGCCATTCATCCCCGTGCCTCAACTAACCGCATGTCGCCGGCACGCGCGCGCCGCTTGCACGCTAACATTCTTGAGGTACTCCACTTAGCGATTCACCACCGGGGCTCATCTATCTCTGACTATGTCGACGGCGCGGGCCAACGCGGCGGCTATCAGCAGCTTCATAACGTATACGGCAGGGCCGGCCAACCCTGCCCGCGTTGCGGATCATCCATCCGTCGTATTGTTGTTGCGCAACGCGGAACCCATTACTGCCCGCGCTGCCAGCGCGTTTGAATTACCGGCTGTTCCTCGTCCTCAGGTGTGGATTGCCGAATCGCATCCACCACCTCTGCCACAGTCTTCATTGCCTTCACATTGTGCACGCGCACGATATGCGCACCGTTCAGAATGCATGCCGCCACTGCACCCGCCGTAGCGAACTCTGTATCTTCTTGCTGCTCTTTCTTCAGGAAAGCCTTGCGCGACGGGCCAATCAGAATTGGCACATCGAAGCTCCTCAGCAGGCCCAGCTGCGCGATGATCTCGGAATTTTGTTCCCGCCGCTTACCAAACCCAAGGCCCGGATCAATCACCAACTGATGTTTTTGAACACCGGACTGCCTTGTTCGATGCACCGCCGCCTCTAGATCCATGCTGATCGAACGCATCAAATCTTTCAGCGGAGGCAATTTTGCCCACGTCTCCGGACTCCCTCGCATGTGATTTATAATCAGCCCCGCATCATACTTTGTCACCACTTTTGGTAGCTGCAAATCCAAGAGGATTCCGCTCGAGTCGTTGACGATTTCCGCACCATGCTCGATCGCCTTCTCGGCAACGCCCGACTTGTATGTATCCACCGAAATGGGAATGCTCAGCTTGCCCCGCAGGCGCTTTAGCACAGGAATCAACCGCCGTAATTCTTCTGCTTCGGGGATTCGCTGCGAGCCCGGTCGAGTTGATTCCGCACCCAGATCCAGGATGTCCGCGCCCTCATCTTCAAGTTCAAGGGCACGCGCAAATGCGCGGTCCGGATCTGAGTACTGCCCTCCGTCTGAAAACGAATCCGGCGTCACGTTCAGTATCCCCATCAGCAACGTTCGGTCCCCCAGCAAAAGTTCACGCTGCTTCAACTTCCACTGATAACGCTTTTCCATTTCTTAGACTATGAGTGTGGCAGACGCGCCAGAATCTATTCCGTTGATCGTCCCCAAGGATGTTTGCCGTGATTTCGAACGCGCCTCTCGTTTGGAATGGCTCGACACGAATCATACAGGCGCCTACGCCATGGGCACCGTGGCGGGACTAAATACCCGCCGCTATCACGCACTGCTGATCTCTTCTTTAAAGCCCCCAGCGGACCGTTATTCCATTCTCCCGCGTGTAGAGGAAGTAGTTACAATGGACAGCGCCAATTTCGAATTGGCCACTGTTCAGTACCCCGGCGTTGTCCAACCGCGCGGATTTCAGCTTCTGGACGAGTTTCGAATCGACCCTTTCCCTGAGTGGCGCTACAACTGTAATCTCGGCTCAGTCACCAAGGCCGTATGTTTGCTCGACCAGCAGCAGGCCGTACTCGTTCGATACCGAACCACCCGCTCTTGCACACTAACGATTCGGCTGCTCACCTCATTCCGCGATTATCACTCGCTCGCTCATCGGAACAGTGACATTTCTAAGAAGGTGGACGTAACTCAGGGCCGCATCTCTTTCGCGCCGTACCAGCAGTTGCCCGCTCTCTCTGTATTTCATTGCGGAGCCTTCCAGAACGATGCTGAATGGTTTCTCCGCCATCAATATCTGCGTGAGCTGGATCGCGGGCTCGACTTTGAGGAAGACTTGTTTTCGCCAGGCGCCATTACATTCCAAATCAGCGCGGAGCGAGACGCGTGGTTCCTCGCAACACTTGCACCCCGTCCATCTGCATCGCCGTTTCAGGATACAGATATAGATTCGATGATGGCCGCGGAACGGAAGCGCCGCCAGTTCGATAGTTCGTCCCAGCTTGAGTCCACACTAACGCGAGCGGTTGATCAATTTCGCATCCATCGATATGACGGAAGGCCGTCCTTGATCGCCGGCTATCCCTGGTTCACTGATTGGAGCCGCGACATACTCATTAGTCTTCCGGCTCTTTCGGCAACCGGTTTTGCACCGGGTGAAACCAGAGAAATTCTTGAGATGCTGATCAGCCAGCGCTCCGAAGGATTGCTGCCGAACCGATTTTTAGACAAAGACTCCCAGCCTGAGTACAATACAGCGGACGCAAGCCTATGGTTATTCATTGCGGCTAAAGAATACTTGGATCGAACGCAGGATGTGACATTCTTGCGCGACTTCCTGTATCCGGCCGCGCTGGACATCATCAACTGGCACCAGCGCGGAACAAAATACGGGATACACGTGGATACTGGTGATCATCTGCTGTGGGCGGGAGAGCCTGGAACGCAACTCACGTGGATGGATGCCAGGGTGCAGGGTTCCGCCGTCACCCCGCGTGTGGGAAAGCCGGTCGAGATCAACGCCCTCTGGTACAACGTACTCCGAATTGTTGCCGAGTGGTCTGCCATGCTTGGCTTTCAGCAACAAGCAGAAGACCTAACAGCGGAAGTGGCCGCCATGCTTGCGTCTTTCCTCACAGCCTTCTGGAACAAAGAACGCAACTGTCTCTTCGATCTCGTCGCGGGCGATTCACGCGACGCTCGTGTCAGACCCAATCAGCTTTTCGCGCTGTCTTTGCCTTATCCCCTTTTAGAACCCGAGGATGGCCGCCGCGTCATCGACATAGTAAGAGAAAAACTGCTCACTCCTGTAGGCCTACGAACCCTTGAGCCCGGCGATTCGGCTTATCGGCCGCGCTTTGAAGGTCCCATGGCTGAGCGCGACGCCACCTATCACCAGGGCACTGTCTGGCCTTGGCTGATTGGTCCCTTTGTCTCCGCCTATCTCTACTCCTTCGGCGAAACGCCGGAGCCGATTCGTTTCTGTCGCGAGTTGCTCAACGGCTTTGAACAGGAGTTACTCGCCTGCTGCGTGGGCTCACTCACCGAAGTGTACGATGCTGAATCGCCCCATCACCCGGGTGGATGTCCTGCTCAGCTTTGGAGTGTGGCTCAACTAGTCATGGCTAGGCGCCGTCTGGACGCTTTGAAGCTTTCCTAGCGCCGGCAGCCGCAGTCCGTTGCCGGACGCTAACTTAGGAGCCTCGTGGCCCGGCAGTTACTTACCAAGTTAGTGAGGGTCTTTCGCCTTCATTCGATCACGTGCCCAGGGTAGTTGCTCATCTACCACCTTCGCAATCTCTGGACGGCTTCGGCGCAGTGTTTCGAAGTAAGTCTCCGCCGTCTCCGGCAAAGCTTGCGTAAGAGGACCGCCCCAACTTACTCGCGCGCCCTTCAGAAAATCTCGCAGGAGCTTCTGCACCATCTCCTCCAGGACAGCTGACAAGTGATGTCCCGAAAGGCCGCTTCCCCGCAGGGCCTGCTGTGCTGTAACGAGTAACGGCATCGGCAGGGCAGTCGCCAGTAACTCTCCCGCGAAGTAAAGCTCCTTGGTACCCGGCCTGATCTCGGCAGTCCGCACATCATTATCTTCCAGAAAACGGCGCGTCTGCCGGACCGCTGTAATCTGCCCTTCAACCATAAACCATTTCGGGTGAGTACTGGGGAGTCCAAGAAGCGTTGCAACAGAAGCACCCCGTGTTCTCAGCGGCTCAAGTGCACCTGCCGTGAGCCAGCTTTCACAAAGCACAAAGGACAGATCTTTTAAAACAAGTTCAGACGCGCATAATTCATCCACGATTCGGGGCACCGCAGTGTCCGGAACACTCAGTAAGATGAGCCGGGCTGCCTGCAACTCCTCGTACTCGGCTACCGCGTATCCTGCGCGCAACATATTGGACAAGCGGCGCGCGATGCGCAACGCTCCTGACTTAACAGGGCCCAGATCCTCCGTCAGTCCTGGCAGCCGCAACACAGCCGAGCTGCCGGAGTTACCCTCGACTACCAAGCCGAGTTGCACCTGCTTCTTCATACAAGACGTTCGCCTTTAATGCCTTGATCCTATCCCGGAATTGTGCCGCCTTTTCAAACTCAAAACGCTTAGCTGCCTCGCGCATCTTTACTTCCAGCTCCGTAATGAAAGCGTCACGTTGCTCTTCACTCAGCTCCACCTCCGGCTCTGGGTCCATCTCCAAGGAAACAGTGACGTAGTCGCCTTCAGCAACGGCAACAAGGCTCATATCGATTGGTTTAATGATGCTTTGTGGAGTAATATCGTTAGCTTCGTTGTAAGCCTCTTGGATGGCGCGGCGCCGGTCAGTCTCACGCACGGCCCGCTGCATGCTCTCCGTTAGTACATCGGCGTAAAGAATCGCCCGGCCCTCAATGTTTCGCGCAGCGCGACCAATCGTCTGGATCAACGAGCCGCTAGACCGTAGAAATCCTTCCTTATCGGCATCGAGTATCGCCACCAAGGAAACTTCAGGAAGGTCCAGCCCTTCGCGGAGCAGATTGACTCCGATGAGGACATCATAAACTCCGCGGCGCAAATCACGAAGGATTTTAATGCGGTCAAGAGTATTAACCTCCGAATGCAGATAAGCGCACTTCACCCCGACTTCCGCATAGTACTCGGCCAGGTCTTCAGCCATGCGTTTCGTCAAAGTTGTGACAAGCACGCGCTCGTTTCGTTCAGCCCGCAACCGGATTTCGTGTAACAGGTTGTCTACCTGGCCCTTGATGGGACGGATATCGATGGGCGGATCTATCAGGCCAGTCGGGCGAATGATCTGCTCCACCACAACTCCTGCTGCCTTCGTGAGTTCGTAGGGCCCCGGAGTTGCGGAGACGTACACGATTTGGTTCACCCGATTCTCAAACTCTTCGAATGTGAGTGGCCGATTGTCTCGTGCGCTCGGAAGACGAAAGCCGTAGTTCACTAGAACGTCTTTTCGAGAGCGGTCGCCATGGTACATGCCCTGCAACTGCGGGACCGTTTGGTGGCTCTCGTCGATAAATAAAAGCGCATCGTTCGGCAGGTAATCGAGCAGCGTCGGCGGCGCTTCGCCCGGCAGGCGCCCGGAAAAGTGTCGCGAGTAGTTCTCCACCCCGTGGCAATATCCGATCTGTTTGATCATTTCAAGATCAAACATCGTGCGCTGGTATAGCCTCTGTGCTTCAATCAGCTTGCCGTTGGTTTCCAGTTCCTTGCGCCACCATTGCAGCTCGTTTTCAATGCTCTGCATGGCCTGCAGTCGCGTCGGTGCGTCCATCACGTAGTGCGTCTTGGGGTAAATGGGCAGACGCAGGTAAGTCTGTTTCACTTGCGCCAGCACGGGGTCGATCTGGCTGAGTGACTCAATTTCATCCCCCCACAGTTCAATCCGGTAGGCATTGTCGTCGTAAGTCGGATACAACTCGATAACGTCGCCCCTCACGCGGAAGGTTCCGCGCCGGAAATCGTGGTCGTTCCGTTCGTAAAGAATCTCAACCAGCCGCTGTAATAGCTCCTTGCGGGTGATCTTTTGCCCCTTTTCAAGCATCAGCAACATGCCGTAATAGGCTTCTGGCGACCCCAGCCCGTATATGCAACTGACACTCGCGATAATCACGCAATCGCGCCGCTCAAACAGCGAGCGTGTCGCGGAAAGTCGCAACTTATCCAACTCCGCGTTGATCGTGGCTTCCTTCTCGATGTAAATATCGCCGGACGGGATGTACGCTTCCGGCTGATAGTAGTCGTAATAGCTGACGAAATACTCAACGGCATTCGTGGGGAAATAGGCCTTGAACTCGTGATAAAGCTGCGCGGCCAGCGTCTTGTTGTGAGCGAGAACCAGCGAAGGCCGGTCAAACGCCTCGATGATGTTGGCCATCGTGAAAGTTTTCCCGGATCCGGTAACTCCCAACAACACCTGGTGTTTGTCACCATCCGCTATTCCACGAGTCAGCTGCTCAATAGCGCTGGCCTGGTCGCCGCGAGGTTGATAATCGATGCCAAGTTTGAACGGCACACCTTAGTATAAGGAAACTTGGGCGGCAGCGAAGCCATGCGCTCACGCCGTGTTGTTAACGTTGCGGCAGCACGGGCATCGAAGCAATTCGTTCGCGCTCCGCGTTGAATTCACAACCGACCAGCGCAATGCAGGCAATTAGGTAAAGCCAGATCAGCAGAACTATAACTGTTCCGATGCTTCCGTAAAAGATGTTGTAGTTCGCGATGTGCCCCACATACCAGGCGAAGGCCCCCGTCACAAGCAGCCACAGGACGGTGGAAACGAAGGCCCCGGGCCATACCCGCATGAAACGCGACCCGCTTGTTTTCTCCAGCCAATCCGGTTCCGGCCGGTGGTTCGGCCCAAAGAAGTAAAGAAGCCCCATCACAAACGTCGTTGTGCAGAAGGCCAGCACATACCTGGCAATGCGCCATGCGATGTGGACAGGCGCCGTGATTTCCGCTACTCCCAGCCAGTGAATAAAAGCCGCCTCGCCGCGGTCGCCAAAGATAAGCAATGAAGAGGCGCCTACCGCCGGAAAAGCCGCAATCAATACCAGGAAGATGGCCATGGACCGCTGCTTCAGGAACGGCCGTCCGGAGGGCACGCGATAAGCCGCCTGGAATCCGTCCATCAAACTGATCATCGCTCCCGATCCAGCCCACAGCGACAGAAGAATCGCAACCACCGGCAGTGATATCGGTCGCGCGCCTCGCTCTCTCAGCCGTGACAGAACAAGGTCCTCTGTACCGGGCGGTACCACCTGCCGGACAAATGTGGCGATCACATGCACCACGGATTGCGCATTCACCTGCACCAGGATCGACGTGATCGTCGTCAGGACAGGGAAGAGCGACAGGAAGAACGAGTAAGCCGCTCCCTTCGCGATTCCGAAGCAGTTGTCTTCGTACGCGGCCACAAACGCCCGCCGAAGCAGCCAGAAAGTTCGCGCCGCGAAACCCGGCTCAATGACAACGAAATTAGGCGGCGCCGCCGGCGTGGTTTCCGGATCCACCTCCACGCTATCCGGCATAACCACGGCTCCGCGCCCACTCATGGTAACCAAGTTTCTTCACAGTATTGGTATTCTGTTATTCTTACAGGTCTTTCTCCTCCCTTTCGCGCCTCTCACGCTTCGCGCAAGCCTGAGGCCCACCAAAACGAGCCATGCAAGTTTTTGAACTCACTCGACGACTCGTCGATATTGAATCCATTACGCCTAACGAGCGCGAGGTGGCGGAGCTTCTCTGGCATACCCTCTCGGAACTGGCGCGACGCTTCGACGGTCACATCGAGCGCATGGCTGTTGAGGAGCATCGCGACAACCTTTTCGTCCGCTTCGGAGATCCGGTCGTCGTGATGTCGACGCATATGGACACCGTGCCGCCGTTCATTCCGTCGCGCGAAGATAACGAATATATTTGGGGCCGGGGCGCCTGTGACACCAAGGGCATCATCGCGGCCATGATCGCCGCGGCTGAGCAGTTGCTTGTCTCCGGTAAGCGAAATTTCGGATTGCTCTTCGTCGTAGGTGAGGAGCGCAACAGCGCCGGCGCCCACGTTGCGGCGCGGACGCCGCGCGGCAGCAAGTTCATCATCAATGGCGAGCCCACCGGCAATAAGCTCGCCCTCGGCTCCAAGGGCGCGCTGCGCTACGAGATCGTAGCTACGGGCCGCATGGCTCATTCTGCGTATCCGGAGCTTGGCGAGTCCGCCATCGAAAAGCTCTTGAACGCGTTGGAGCGAATTCGCCGCATCAGTTTGCCGTCGGACCAGGTGCTCGGAGCAAGCACGCTCAACATTGGCACCATTCAAGGTGGCCGGGCGCCGAACGTGATCGCAGATCAGGCGAAGGCTGAGGTTTTTATCCGTGTGGTGGGCGACGTCACACAGCTTCGTCAACAGATGGAAAGTGCTGCCAGGCCCGACACCGCCGCTAACGAAATCTTGATGATTCCGGCTGTACATTTGGGTTCATTGGAAGGCTTTGAGACTACCATCGTCGCGTTTACTACCGACATCCCGGCGTTTGACGGTGCCTGGGGCGAGCCTTATCTGATCGGGCCGGGCAGCATTCACGTGGCGCACACAGCGGACGAGCGCATCCCGAAGTCCCAGTTGCTCGAAGCCGTAACACTCTACCAGCAGCTTGTGGAGAGACTCGGATGAGAGCGATCGAAGTAGGTGTTCTGGGCGGCACCGGCATGGTAGGCCAGCACTTTATCCGCTTCTTGCAAGGCCACCCCTGGTTCAAGTTGACGTGGTTGGGCGCAAGCGACCGATCGGCCGGCAAGAAACTGAAAGACGCGACCGCCTGGCGGCTCGAGGGAGACATGCCTCTTTCCGCAGCCGGCATCGTGGTATCTGATTCGAAGCCTGACCGTGCTCCGCAACTTGTCTTTTCAGCCATGGACGCCTCCGTTGCCACAGAGATCGAGCGGGAGTTTGCGCAAGCCGGTCACGTTGTTGTCTCGAATTCCCGCAACCACCGCATGGAGCCCGACATCCCGCTGCTGGTCCCCGAGATCAACCCGGCGCATCTCTCGCTCATACACTCGCAACAGAAGAATCGCGGTTGGAAGGGCATGATCGTTACCAATCCGAACTGCTCGACCGTCGTACTGACGATGGCGCTTGCGCCGCTGGTACGGTTCGGAATTGACCGCGTGATCGCTGCAACTATGCAGGCCGTCTCGGGCGCGGGCTATCCCGGTGTTTCGTCGATCGACATTCTCGGTAACGTCATCCCCTTCATCGGCAGCGAAGAAGAGAAAATGCAGCAGGAGACGCAGAAGATTTTGGGAAGCGTCTCCGACGGAAAAGCCGCCCCCCTCAAGGCTCGCGTCAGCGCGCACTGCCATCGCGTCTCCGTCGTGGACGGACACACCGTCGCCACGTCGGTTGAGTTTCACTCGAAACCGGCGTTGGATGAAGTTCGTGACGTGTTGAACGCCTTTCGCGGTGTTCCCCAGGAACGCAATCTGCCCAGTGCGCCTCCCCATCCTGTCATTTACATGGATCAGCAGGATAGACCGCAGCCGAGGCGCGATGCCGCTCGTGAGAACGGCATGAGCGTTTTTGTCGGGCGGGCGCGTGAATGCCAGGTTCTCGACCTGAAGTTCGTCGCTTGTGGACACAACACCATTCGGGGCGCTGCGGGCGCCGCTGTGCTGAATGCCGAGCTCATGGTTTCTGAAGGCTTTCTCGACTAGCACTCATGATCGTGATGAAATTCGGCGGAACGTCCGTCGAATCCCAAGATGCCATTCGAAGAGTTGCCGGCATCGTTCAAACTCATGAGGAGCGGCGTCCGATCGTGGTGGTTTCCGCCATGGGGAAGACGACGAATAAGTTGCTCCAGGCTGCCCAGGAGGCCGCCGCAGGCCGCCGTGAACAGGCGCTGGCCCTGGTAGATGAGCTTCGCGCTTATCACCTGACGCAAGGGCTTCCGCTTGCCGGGCTGGCGGCGGCAGACCTCGACCGCTACATCCGCGCGCATTTTGAATGGCTTGACGAACTGGTAAAGGGACTTTCAGTGGTAGGCGAACTCTCGCCTCGTTCTAAAGATGCGATCGCAAGCGTGGGTGAGCGCCTGTCGAGTCTAGTCGTGACATTCGCCTTTCAATCCGCGGGGATCAGAACACAGCACGTTGACGCGCGCAAGGTGATTGTCACGGATGACCGGTTTACACACGCGCAACCTCTGCTCGGTCAAACGTATAGCTCGCTTCAGGAGTATGTGAAGCCGGTGGCTGAAGATTCCGTCGTCGTGATGGGCGGTTTCATCGGCGCGACCAAAGACGGCCAAACCACTACGCTCGGTCGCGGCGGCTCTGACTTCTCGGCCTCCCTCGTCGGCGCTGGAGTCGATGCACAGGAAATCCAGATCTGGACCGATGTCGATGGAATGCTGACGGCGGATCCGCGCATTATCTCCGGGGGCCATCGCGTGAAAAGCATCTCGTTTGCGGAGGCGGCGGAGATGGCTTACTTTGGTGCGAAGGTGCTCCATCCGGCAACCGTTCTACCCGCCTTTGAAAAAAACATTCCTGTCCTAATCGTCAACTCCAAGAGACCTGAAGCGCAAGGCACCAGAATCACCTCCCGAGCCGTACCGTGTAGGAACCCAGTCAAGTCGATCTCCTCGAAGACGGGCATCACCATCCTAAATATTCATTCCACACGGATGCTGATGGCACATGGCTTTCTTCACCGCATCTTCGCGATCTTCGACCGCTACGGAACGAGCGTCGATATGGTTGCAACCTCCGAGGTGAGTGTCTCACTCACCATCGACAACCACGAGCATTTAGATGCCATCTGCTTGGAGCTTCGTACTTTTGCCGAGGTCAGTACCGAGGATGGACAGGCAATCATCTGCCTGGTGGGTGAAAACATCCGGCACACGCCGGGTATTGCGGGAAGAGCATTTCAAGTGGTCCACAACAGGAACGTCCGGATGATTTCGCAAGGCGCCTCGTTACTCAATCTCGGGTTCGTTGTGTCGGAAAATGATCTAAGGGACGCGGTTGCGGCGCTGCACGACGAGTTTTTTTCCGATCTCGATCCCGCCGTCTTTGAGTGACTTCCAATGACCACCATGAATAGGCTTGCGCTCGTCGGGCACGGCAAGATGGGCCGCCTTATTGAGCAGCTTGCGCCCGAGCACGGGTTCAATGTGGCGGTCCGGCTCGGTGGCGAGAACAATCGCGCAGGAGCGGGGATCACGCGGGAAGCGTTTGCCGGGATCGACGTGGCGATCGAGTTCTCGGCGCCTGAAGCCGCGCCCGAAAACCTCATGCGACTGGCGGCGGCCGGCGTACAGACAGTAACGGGCACTACCGGGTGGCTTGGCCATTTGGGCGAAGTCCGCAGCGCGGTGGAGGAGGCGGGCACCGGGCTTGTTTGGAGTCGAAACTTTTCGGTCGGTGTGGCCGTATTTAACAAAGTGGTGGGGCTGGCGGCGGAGCTTCTGCGCGACGACGAGAGCTACGGGGCGTGGGCGTGGGAGATACATCATGACGCCAAGAAGGATGCGCCTTCCGGAACCTTGCTGCACCTGGTTGAGACCATGCAGCACAATGGATATACGCGAGTTATCGACGTAAGCTCCAGCCGTGCTGGAAAGCACCCCGGAACGCATGAGATTGGCTTCGACTCAGCGGCTGACACCATCACGTTGCGGCACTCGGCCAGAAGCCGGGAGGGGTTCGCGCATGGCGCGTTAAAAGCCGCGAGATGGATTCTGGAGCGCAAAGGCGTCTATACCTTCGAAGAGGTTTTGTTCGGCGCTGACAAGGAGGCCTAGGCGATGGAAAATCATATGTTCACTGGTTGCGGCACGGCGTTAATCACGCCATTTAAGCCCGACCGTTCGCTTGACGAAGCCACGTTGCGTCTTTTGGTCAGACGCCAGATCGACGCCGGAATTGACTTCCTGTGCCCTTGCGGAACCACCGGTGAAAGCCCCACCCTCAAAGGGGATGAGCATGTCCGCGTGGTGGAAATCACGGTCGAGGAAGCCCGCGGTCGCGTTCCTGTGCTGGCGGGTGCGGGCGGCTATGACACGGACCACGTCATCGGCCTAACCAGAGAGTTGAAAGAGGTCGGCGTCTCCGGGATTCTCTCCGTTACTCCTTACTACAACAAGCCGACGCAAGAAGGTCTGTATCAGCACTACCGCGCCATCGCCGAATCGACCGACCTTCCGATTATTGTCTATAGCGTTCAATCGCGCACGGCCGTCAATGTCGAACCGGCAACACTGGTGCGTTTGGCTGAAGTACCCAATATCGCCGGAGTGAAAGAAGCCTCGGGCAGCATTACACAGATGGCCAGCGTTCTGGCTCGAGTACCGGAGTCATTCACCGTCTTGTCGGGTGATGACGCTATCACCATCCCTCTTACCGCGCTGGGCGGCCGCGGTGTCATCTCGGTCGTGGCGAACCAGATACCGGCCGAATTCGGCGAGCTGACTAGAGCGGCGCTGAAGGGAGATTTCGCGCGCGCTCGTCAGCTGCAACGGAAGTACCAAGCCTTAATGGAGATCAACTTCATCGAGACCAGTCCAGGTCCCGTGAAGTTCGCGATGGCCCGGATGGGCCTTGTGGAACCGGTATGGCGCTTGCCGATGGTGCCTCCCCAGCCAGCTTCAGAACAGAAGATCGAAGCTGTCCTCGAGAGCCTGGCCCTGCTCGCGGGAGTTCGCGTTTGAGTTCTGTGGATCTTAACAGCCTCCAGCAATCTATCGAATCACTGTTCGAGCAAGAATCGGCCGAGTACTCCGAAGCGCACCAGCAGCTCTTCCTCCAATTTCGCGACCTCCTGAACCAGGGGGCGATTCGTGCGGCTGAGCGCGACAGCTCTACGCCGACCGGATGGCAGGTCAACAGCTGGGTGAAGAAGGGCATTCTACTCGGCTTCCGTATGGGCGGAATCGTCGCGATGCCCCAGAGCGGCGGCCCTTCGCAGCTCCCCTCACAATTCTTCGACAAGTCCACTTACCCTCTCAAGACATTCACAGTTGCTGACGGTATCCGCATTGTGCCGGGAGGGTCAAGCGTCCGAGACGGCTGCTATGTGGGCCGCGGCGTAACGTGTATGCCTCCTATGTACATCAACGTGGGCGCTTACGTGGACGACGGCACCATGGTTGACTCGCACGCTCTGATCGGGAGCTGTGCCCAGATCGGCCGCAATTGCCATATCTCGGCGGCCTCTCAGATCGGCGGCGTTCTCGAGCCGGTCGGGGGATTGCCGGTCATCATCGAAGACGACGTCCTGGTCGGCGGCAACTGCGGCGTCTATGAAGGCACCGTCGTGAAGCAGAAGGCCGTGCTAGGAAGTGGAACGATTCTGAACCGCTCCACGCCCATTTACGACTTAGTACGAGAGACCGTGCACAGGGCAACGGACGACTCGCCCCTGGTGGTCCCGGAGAAAGCGGTCGTGGTCTCCGGCTCTCGCCAGATCACATCAGGGCCCGGGAAGAATTGGGGCATTTCGCTCTACACACCTGTCATCGTTAAATATCGCGACGCAGGAACGGAAGCCAAAATCCAACTGGAAGATCTGCTCCGTTAGGTGGGCTACTCTGATTTGTCGGTGATCCCTGCCTCGAGAAGCTTGGCGCCGGTCGGCTCGGAACTGCCACCCTGCGGCTCGTCAGTGACCACCAGCAGCGCGAGATCCGCGAGGAGCGAAGGGTCGTCGAACTTCATCAGAGCGCGGCTATTCCCATCAGCGCTAAAAACTCCGGCACTGACTACTTTCGGCTCCTGCCTGCGCAGGACCCAGAGCTGAAATTGCCGGCCATCAGCGAGTTTCGGAAGACGGGAAGCGATGAGCAACAGCCGTCCATTTTCGGCCAGCAGCGCGTACACGTTTGAATCGACCGCCGCTTCGGCGCCCTTCATGGGCATGAGGCGCGCACCTGCCGCCGAGAGAGCGTTGATGAGCAGTTGATTGTCCGTTGACTTCTGTTGCTCGCGCTGAATGATGGTTCGGTACTGATTGGCTTCCGCCAGCGCCTGCGACAGTTGTTGGTGCAGCTGAGTCAGCAGACCCAAATTCGCATTCTTGCCGGAAGCTTTCAGGGCGCGTTCAAGCTCGCTGGTTTTCTTTCGCTGCCGCTCAAGCTCCAGCTGATTGGATGCAATCCTCTGAGTCAGCAGATCTATCTGAGCGCTGAGCCGCTGCCCTTCGAGTTGCCCGGATTCGAGACCGGCGCGCCAGGTAAAGACGAGCAGGACGGTGAGTACAAGAGCAGCAGGGAGCAACAAACGCCAGCCGATGGCGATTCCTTCAGCCGAGCGAAAAGCGAAGGTCCTTCCACCGAGTTCAACGACACGGGTAAGGCCCGCCCTTAGATCTGCGGAACGCATACGAACCCAAACCAAGCCTCTTTAGGTAAGTCTGAGTATACCCGGTTCCCCCCATTTGTCCCATTGCTCATGAATGGGGACGGTGAGAGTGGCCTCGCAGCCCGGGCCGATGCTTGCATTCCCGAGCGTTAAAGATCCGTTGTGCGCCTCGGCAATCTGACGGCTCAAGACGAGACCGATGCCGGAGCCGCCGCGCTTGGTGGTGAAGAACGGGACAAATAAATTGGTTGTGTTGGATAGGCCAGGACCCTCATCGCGCACGACAATCACCACGTTCGTTGGCGTCTTGTCATGGCGGACAAAAACCCGGCCTCCGGTCTCCTGTGCTGCGTCCACCGCGTTTCTAATTAAATTGATCAATACCTGCTCCAGCTGATCGGCGTCGCCCTGAATGGTTAAGGGCGGGCACTCTTCGAAGAAAACCTGCATGCGCGTTTCAAGACTGGTGACGCGCCGGAGCAGGGAGTTGATCTCGACGAAGGCCAACTTCGGCGGCGGCAGTTTGGCCAGACGCGCGTATGAGCTCATGAAGCGGCTCAACGACTCAGAGCGGGTTGCGATCACGTTTAGACCTCGCGACATATCTTCGGTCCAATCTTCCGGTCGCGGATCGGCCTTCACGAGATTTTCCAAGCTCTGGGCGATTGATTTGATAGGCGTCAAAGAATTGTTCAATTCGTGACCGAGTACTCGCACCAAGCGCTGCCAGGCCTGGAGTTCCTCTTCACGCAGCGGGCGCGTCAAGTCAGTCAACACCAGCAACTGGTGGGGTAAACCGCCTTCACGGAACTGGCTGCGGCGAAAACCCCAGCGGCCGGTACCGCCCGGGAATGATTTCTGGATTGTCTGCTCCGGTTCGCCGACCAGGTATTCAGCCAGGCCCAGCGAGGTGGCGTCGCGCGCCAACAGACGTTCGGCAGGTTGAGCTAGAAGCCTCTCACCTGCTCGATTGACGAGCCGGAGAGTCTGCTTGGGATCGAAGGCGAAGGCAGCCACGTCGATCTCCTCCATCACTTTTCGGAGAAGGGTAGTGGCTTCAAGAGCACCGAGACGCTGGTCGCGCAGGGTCGCCGCCATGGCGTTCACCTGCAGCATCACTTCACCCATGGGCTCCTGAGGGTTGCCCACACGGGCGCGAATGGAGTAATCGCCTTCGCGCATGGCTTCGAGCAAATTGGCGAGGGTGCGGAGGGGGCCAGCCACCTTACCGCGAGCTGCAAAACAGAATCCTAGCCAGCACAGAACAACCAGGAGGTCGAGGGTCCACTGCGCCCTGGCGGAGTGGTCGCCGGTGGCCATCAGTATGATGCAGGCCGACACACCGGGAAGGCCACCAACAAGTGCCAGCAGCAACACACGTGCGTCGTAGCTGAGCTTGAATTTGCTACGGGCGAGTGTCATTGTGAACGTGCCACAGGGGGGCGCGGGCGTTTGAGACAGCTGGAAGAAAGCGCTTGCTTACGCGCGCGCCTCGGTTGGGATTTGTTGTTAGCGGTTTCGGCGGCACGGTATACATGCCTGCTACAGGCCAAAGCGCTGCAATCGGCGATACAACGCACTGCGGCTGAGGCCCAGAGCGCTGGCGGCGTGGCTCACGTTGCCTCCGTAACGCGCCAGCGCCTTTTTGATCAGGAACCCCTCCACGTCTTCGAGACTCATTTCATCGAGACGAGGGGAGGCGTTGCTGGTGGCGCGCAAAGCAAGGTCGCCGGCCTTGATGGTACTCTCCTGGGCCATCAAGACGGAACGCTCCACGACGTGGTTTAATTCGCGCACGTTGCCTTGCCAGGCGTGATCGTACATGGCTTGCACAGCGTTTTGGTCAAACCCGGCGATCCCCTTGCGATAGCGCCTGGCATGGACGCCGAGGAAATGGTTGGCTAAAGGCGCGATGTCTTCGCGACGCTCGCGTAACGGGGGCAAATGAATTTCGATGGTGTTCAGCCGGAATAGGAGATCCTGGCGAAAGCGGCCGTTCTGCACCTCATCAGTAAGACTGGCGTTGGTGGCCGAGATGATGCGCGCGTCTACTCTTTTGGTTTTCGACGAACCGACTCGTTCCATTTCGCCGGCTTCGAGAACGCGCAGCAGTTTCGCCTGCAAATTCATGGGAATGTTGGCAATCTCGTCAAGGAAGAGCGTTCCCGTGTCGGCCAGCTCAAAGCGTCCGACGCGATCCATCTTGGCATCGGTGAAGGCGCCTTTCACATGTCCGAACAGCTCGCTTTCAAAGACGCCTTCGGAAAGGCCGCCGGCATTGACGGTCACCATCGGCTTGGCGGCGCGAGCTGAGATGGCGTGCAGCGTCCGGGCAATCACGTCTTTGCCGGTGCCGGGCTCGCCGGTAATCAAGACGTTGGCGTCCGAAGGGCCCACGCGCGAGATCAATTCAAGAATGGAACGCATGGCGGGCGCCTGGGCAATCATGGTGGGCAAATTGTCGCCACGAAGAACCTGATTCTCCGCTTCCAGGCGTTGGCCGCGCCGGATGGCTTCGCTCAACTCGAGCTGGGTTCGCACAATGGAGGAGAGCCGCTCATTCTCCCACGGTTTTTGAATGAAGTCGCGAGCGCCGCGGCGCATGGCTTCGACAGCAAGATCCACGCTACCCCAAGCCGTCATGACGATGACAGGAAGCATGGAGTCAACAGCTTGGATTCTCGCCAGCAGATCGAGCCCCTCCTGGCCGGAAGTAGTATCGCGCGTGTAGTTGAGGTCGATAATGGCGGCATCGTAATCGCGGTTTTCGATCATCTGCAGAGCCTGCTTGGGGGACTCGGCAGACTCGATTTTAAAGCCCTCGCGTTTGAGGAGCAGGCGCAGCGCTTCTATGACATCCGGCTGGTCGTCGGCGACCAGGATGCGCATTTGCGACGGCACAATCTTCATTTGATTTCTGTCGACCGGATTGGACAGCGAGGCGGCCGGGGTCAGTTCTTGGCGATCCAGCCGTCCTCGATTTGGATCACCCGATTGCTGTATTCGGCGTTCTTCTCATTGTGCGTCACTTGAATGATGGTGGTTCCCTGCTCGTTCAGCCGTTTGAACAGCTCCATGATTTCCTTGCCTTGGCTCGAATGCAAGTTGCCGGTAGGCTCGTCGGCCAAAATCAACTTCGGACTGGCAACCATGGCGCGCGCAATGGCAACCAGCTGCTGCTGCCCACCCGAAAGCTGATTGGGAAACAGGTCCTTCTTCCCGACCATGTTGAAGCGGTCCAAGGTATCGCAAACGATGCTCTGGCGTTCCGCCTTCTTGATGTTGCGATAGGAGAGCGGGATGTCCAGGTTTTCGTACACGGTGAGCGAGTCCAGGAGGTGATAGCTCTGGAAAACGAACCCGATGTACTTTTTATACAACTCCGCCCGGTCCTTCTTATTCATCTTGTGGATGGGTTGGTCGAAGAAGGTGTATTCACCGGTCCAGGCACTGTCGTGCATGCCGAGTAAGTGAAGCAGGGTGGATTTTCCCGCTCCGGACGGGCCCATGATGGAGATAAACTCGCCTTCCTTGATGTCGACGTTGATTCGCCGCAGAACAAAAGTCTTGGTGGGTCCGTGTTCAAAAAATTTTTCGACGTTTCGAAGAGCAATCATTACCGTATTAGGTTCTTTCAGCGTGGGAGGCCGGGCATGCCCGGACCCTACAATAGAGTCCGGATCATACGGGGACTTCCATATTTTCCTCGACGACGCGGCCATCGAACAGGTGAATCGAGCGGTCGGCGTAGCGCGCATAACGCGGATCGTGGGTGACCATGCAGATGGTGGCGCCGCCGCGATGCAGTTCGCGCATAAGATCCATGACCTGTTCACCATTTTGGGAATCGAGGTTTCCGGTGGGCTCATCGGCGAGCAGGATGGAAGGGTCGCCGGCTAAAGCGCGGGCCACGGCAACACGCTGCTGCTGACCTCCGGAGAGCTGCGATGGATAGTGCTTGACGCGATGGAACATTCCGACGCGCTCAAGCGCCTCATGCACTTTCTTCTTGCGGTCCGCCGAGCCCATGCCGCGGTAGGTGAGAGGCAGCTCAACGTTTTCGTAGACATTCAGATCGCCGATGAGGTTGAAGGCTTGGAAGATGAAGCCGATTTCGCGATTGCGAATGCGCGCGCGCTCCGACAGCTTGAGGCTTTGTACCGGCTTGCTGTTGAGGATGTATGTGCCGGAACTGGGCGAATCCAACAAGCCCAGGATGGCCAGCAGGGTGGATTTCCCGCAGCCGGAAGGGCCGGAAATGGAGACATATTCGCCTCGCTGAATATCGATATGGATTCCGGCGAGAGCGTGCGTTTCGACCTCATCTGTGACAAACACCTTTGTCACGCCTTCGAGATGGATCAACGGCTCAGATGCATTCATGCTGGTTCAGTTCCTCTCTTATAAGCTGCGGCGCCTCTTGTAAGCTGCGGCGCCTTGGCTACCGACTAACTATCTAGCTATTACGCGGTCGACTTACTATTGGTTCAAACGTATTCTTTGGTACGAATCGTACTGAGACATGTCGGAAAGGATGACACGGTCGCCTACTTTGAGACCGTCGCGCACCTCAATGGTGTTTACGGAGGCGCGGCCTAGCTTCACATTCGTACGCACAGCGCCCTTACCGTCGGGGTCGATTTTGAAGAGCCCGATGGTGGCGTCCTGTTCGCCGGATACGGGACGGTCGACGAAGACTACGTCGCGCAGGCGCTCGATTTCAACGGTTCCATCGACACTTAGCTCAGGACGGGCACCCTCCGGGAGTGGGCCCAGCAGCGTGACATCCACTCCCACGGTTCCGTTGAGGGCGGCTGGATCAATGCGAGTGACACGGCCGGGGATCAAGCCGTTGCGAGTGTCAATGCTGGCCTCTAGGCCAATACGCACGTCCTTCATCTGGGTCTCGGCGATTTGCAAAACAGCTTTCAAGCGCTTAGGGTCGGCCACCTTGGCTAGAACGGTGCCGGCGGGAACGCGCTGGCCCACCTCCGCATCCACTTCCTGGAGCGTGCCGTCCACGCCCGCGCGAATTGTCAACTGATCGACCTGTCGCTTCTTCAATTCATAGGCGGCGTGCGAGCTTTGGAGGGTCACTTCCTGCACATCAATTTGAGCTTTGATGGATTGGTCCTGAATGCCCAGGCGCTGCTTTTGCAAGGCGACGCGGCTCTGGAACTGGTTCGCGGAATCGACGGAAAGCTTTGACTCCAAATCGCTCTTCAGGTTCAAGCGCGTCAGTTCAAGATCGCGATCGGCTGTCAGCTTGGCCTGCGTGTACTGGGATTCCAAGGCGGCGAGACTCGCCTGCTGGTCGAGCTTGTCGCTTTCGAGTTTGACCTTTAAGTTCGCCAGATTGGCCTGGTCCTGCTTCATCTGCCACTCGGCCTTTTCCGCTTCAAGTTCGAGATCCGGATTGCTCAGCACCATAATGACGTCGTTGGCGCGGATGTGATCGGTACCGGCGCGGCGGACAATCTGGACTACGCGGGAGTCGACGGCCGCATTAATCCAATAAATCTGTTCCGGTTTCAAGGCGCCCAAGCCGCGGACTTGCCGTTCCATGGGGCCACGCTTGACGGTACCGGGCCATAAGCCGCTCATTTCAACCGAGGGAGCGGCAGGTTTTAGACGGGCTAAGGCGACGGTGGCGCCGCCGATAGCGATCACGGCCACGATGATAATGGCGAGCCGTTTGATTAAACGCCGACGGGCGACTTCTTTACCGCGAGGAACATCCATTGCCATAACAGTGAAGACCAGAGCATTTCAGGCGCCAGGGGAGAGAGTGGCGCCAAGGTATTGAATACAAGCATAGAACAAGAAATGGCCTTCGGCGGGAGGTGTTCGCTTGTGGGACTGGGTCGTACGGTTGAGGTACTACTTCTCGAGAGCCACCGTGTCCGTTTCTGAAGCTTCAAGGACTGCCTCCAATCGCCGCACCGCTCGAAACAGCTAAGTAGCGGTCATGGTGTCGCTTGCTGCCATGCAAACCGCTCCTTCGCAGTCGCGGCTCGGTTTCGGCTTTGGCTCGGTGCCCCAGCCAAACGCCGTGCTCACGTTCTTACCGCGACAAGCCCACTAGCGGTCACCTCAGCAAGTGCTGCATCCAAGCGGCAAGATGTTCGCTTACAGAATAGAGTGCCTGCGTGCCCTTGTGAGCTTGCCGGTCAATTCTTTGTGCGAGGGTCTGTCGTTCACATGAACTCTGGGTTCGGCGCTGGACAGTTCTCTCGTGAGGGAGTCACCTAAGATCTTCGCGTTCGGCTGGGGGTTGAGGGGAAGAGCGGGCTTGGAGGCGAAGGCGTATGGCGGCGCAGGCGGGGCAGTCGCAGCCGCCGCGTTCTTTGGGACGGGGAAGAGGATCGCCGCAAGGGCCGATGTGACCGCCGGTTCGGAGCATCTCAGCGTCGATGAGGTCGAGCCAGGTATCGACGGACATGCGCT
>JAABUQ010001538.1_pt1 | contig 49103 bp, 55 predicted proteins | sample 5560001 | NCBI WGS metagenome assembly JAABUQ01 (sample SAMN10711888, study PRJNA513371) | rock metagenome | isolation source: Antarctica rocks | place: Antarctica: Victoria Land, Finger Mt nord | collected 2015-12-18
TTCTTCTCTTCTTCTCTTCTCCCCTTCTCCCCTTCTTTTCTTCTCCCCTTCTCCTCTTCTTCCTTTCTCTTCTTTCTCTCTTCTCCCCCCTCTTCTTCCCTCTCCTCTTCACCTCGCCACCTTCCACCCCATCACCTCTCCAACCCGCTCTTTCACAAAAAGATTATAGATCGAAGCTCGTTATCGACAGACCAAAACGATGCATTGCGAGACTGCAAAGAATGTACAAAAACTCATGTAAACATGAGCGCATCGAATCCAAACCGCGCTACCTACTAATCCAACGAGTGCACATACAGGAGAATGCCCTTCCTCACCATGACTGTAGAATGACTGCAGAAGAACTGCAGCTGGCCTGCACATCCTCAACATGTTATTACAAGAACGTCTCCTGCAAACTACAGATCGAAACCCCTACTTCTCGCGCGTACCACGGAGTACAACCTAAGTACACTTTTCACCAAATCAACCACTAGGTTCCGCCCTCTTCTTCCACACGCCATCTTCCCCATTTCCCCCGTCCATAACATCTCCCATCCATTTCCCCAGCCCCCCAATTCCCTTGCGCTCGTCACCTCCCTCTCAAACATCAACACAAAGCCCACTCCGATCCCCTGCGCCTCGAAATCGCAGCCTTGACCATCCACCACAAGGGGTCCATACTCCAGCTAATCCCTCTATTGTGCATCACCCGGCATAGGTCTCAGAATGAGTAATCCCGCTCGTTTGTATTTTCGGGCGATGAAACGCACGCGTCCGCTTCCTGAAAACATGGCCTATCTTGTCAGCCTAGAACCCAGCGAGAGAGATGGGTGTCGTGGCTGTATTCCAGATGCAGGGGTCGACAGCGATCTAGCTCGCCTGTGAAGGTTCCAAGGTTCAAATCTTTATGGATTGCAGTATGGAATGAGAAAAGCGATCATAGAGTTTCGGCATCCATGAACTGGCACACCGCAGAGAGCTTCGATGTCTCGGTCGGGATGCAGGCCCCCCGCGACGATCATGTCAAGCGCTCCCGAAAGAAGACAAAATCGTCCCAAAGAGTGCTGGGTCCGAAGTGGTGTTTTCTTTATGAAGTACGGCGTCAGTCAGACTACCGCGGCCACGAGCCTCGTGAGATACGACATTGGGCAACACCGACATCCACCCAAAGAAAGGAGAGGGCCTGGGAAGTAAGAGTATCTACATCGCCATATGAACTCGGTTTTAGGGAGGGATTCTTGCCGCGAGGTCGTCTCAGACGAGCTATAGTACAGACTGTGGGAGTGGATTGAAGCGAAAAGCATGCCAGCTCTGAAGAAGTTTTGTATGGGTTTTGGGGGCGAGAGGAGCTAGGTACTGGGGATAGGCTTTGAGGACGGACAGGATATTTGAGTCCAGTTTGGAGATTTTGTTTATGAAGGCTGGGGTTTGACCATGCAGAATAGGGCTACATATTGCCTTCGAGCGCAGGGCTGGGTAATAGATGCTGAGTGGGGTTGTAGAGATCATGGTATTCGATCTTGGGGTTGCGGATTTGCAGCTGGGGGAGCAGTGTCGTTAATGGTGTTGTGGATTTATTTTTCGATTTTCTTCAAGCTAGGGCTGTTGAAGAAGAAGTCGACATGCTTCCGGTTCTGATGGTAGGAACGGTCTTTCGCGTCAAGGGTGTGGTTGTGCGATTTATCTCGCCAAGTAACACTTCATCGACCATACTGGAGGACATGTTTCACGAAAAACGAAGTCACCGCTTATGTGTCTAGTTCCTTCGAGCGCCACATGTTCACGATAGTACCGGATCTCGATGACGAAGTCGATCTTGGTCTTGAGGAGCTGTAGAGATATGGCGCCCTTTTTGTAGTTTTGCGTGATCAAGGGACTATTAGGAGGATGGACACGGTGGGGCCCAGCCCACGCAGCAAGTGGCTTGAAAGGAAACGCAACTAGGCGGAGGAAAAAATCACTTGCCCAATTCTCCAAGCACCCCAGTATTTCAAAAGAATAACAGCCCCAGACCCAGTATAGGGATCCAATATGAAGCCAACGGTGGTCTGCAGTCTTCAGGCAAAGGGTTTGACGCTCGAATGAAGGTGATTGAGTTGGTAATCAGGAATTGCAGGCCTAGAGCGAGGGGAATCAGGAATACATGATGCTCGGCAACCATTTGAGAGAGATCATAATACTTATACTGCCGGCGGTGAATGAAATTGAGGCCCTAGCTCAGGGGGTTCCATATGGCAGCACGATAAGTCAAGGTTTGGTTCAGCTCTTGGTGGTATCAAAGGTTCGTGGTGGTCAAGATTGCTTGGTGACGAACATATAGTCTATAAAGCCAGTGAAACAAGGCATCGATATCGCCAAACAACGCGCAGAAAGGGCTCAGTGAGAGGGTTCGGGACAGTACCTTTCTTAACGATCCTTGCAAGACGTGTGGTGTTCAGGGAGACTAGAGACCAAGAACCATGAATGGGTACAGAGGTGACGTAGAATCGAGTGCCGCACCGCCAGCTTGAAGGATTGCCTATCCTCTATCTCTATCTTATCTTTGTGTGTGTGTGTTGGAGGCAATGCAGCCCACCAAGCTGTGCTAGGCTTTAGCTTGGGTGTTCAGCGGTTGTTGTACAAGAATCGTTTCCGAGGTATGCGTCCACGGATATCAGATCCGGGGTCTCTACACTTACTGCTCCAGCCTAGCAATCCCTATGTATAGACATCGAAAAACATGCTTGATGCATATGTAATCCTACGGCGATACGTACGCAGCGTTGCATGATTATCTCTCCATCTAATGCAGCAGGCGAATGCTTGCACCAGAGGCGCTCCAGATTCCGGACGAGCAGCTCGTTCACCAGCTCCTAAGGCGTGGACCGAGATACAGCTTACGTCGATGTCGGCGCCTCAAGCTTTGTCGTAGTCTTGTCTGTTCTCCACAAGGAATCTTTTGCGGGGATCCAATGACTGGGTTAATTGAGGGCCAAGTTGCTTCGCATGAGGATAAGGCAGATTAGAGATCATCTGGTAAATCGCCGATTTCTCGTTCAATCAGCGGCTGGGCCCTTCTCTTCAGTCTCTTACTACATTTTTGTGGATTTATAGTGGCACCCTATTGAACTTAGGTGTGGCATCATTGCATTTAATCATCGATACTATGCAATCTATGGAGGAGCAGACAGTAAATACAGTGTACGGACGGACCTCGGTAGAACCTCGGTACGCCCTACAGCCCTATGATAAGGCTGATTTCCAACACACCCATTTGCCAGTCTTCTGGAATCCCAACTGAGCAACCATTGTTTGCTCCCCAGAACCCAATTGGCAGCATGGAAATCCCAAGTGTCTCAGAACCTGCACTCAAGGGAAATAGCTTCAAACTTTGCTAAGTACTGGATTTCCCATGCTTCCAGATCGTAGTCGGGGTCTGCTTCGGCCTTGCCATGGTTACAGCGGCATCTCGAATTGCTATTCGCTTATCGTATCAAAGGCGGCTTCGCCTGGACGATTATCGGCTTCTTCTCTCATGCGCATTCCGACTGCGACGAGCGGTGTTCCTTCTTACGGGACTTCATTATTATTTTCCTTCTCAGAGATTGCATCCAACCGGGGCGAAGTCTTCAAAACTGGGATCAACAAGGCAGAAATCCTGCGAAAAGTATATCTAGTACAAAAGATGACTTGAACTTATCTCACGCTCTTGTGGGCGACTATTTTCTGGATCAAGTTTGGCTTCTTGGCACTTTTCAGACAATTTGTGGACCGCGTTGCCCGGCTGTAGACTTTTTGGAAGGGCGTACCTGGATTCACGACTTTGGTGTTTCCATTCGTCATTTGTGATGCCTTTATCGCGTGCCTAAAACAAGCCACTACTGCTGGCTAGTCATCTACGGTATTGCTCCAGTTAGAGACCATGCTAATGATCCAATAGCTGAGTGCAGCGCAACGCCTTACCAAGTTAGTGGCCATTGGGGTCAACATGACAGTACTGCTCGAGCAACGTGAGGCTGACGGTCGCACACTGCGGAACCAGAGCATCCTAGGTGCATAGACCCATATCAATGAAATACTCTGACAACCGGTTGCTAACCAGTCGATTCTGAGACTCGGCACGGAAGATCGTCACTTGGTTGTGCGCGCTCGATCTGGTAGCCCCTCTCCCCATAAACAGTATTGATTCTCCCGGGTTTCCTAGCGCTATCCACCTCGTATGCAAGCTTAAAGTCAAATCTTCGAGTCGTCAGAATAATGATAACCTTCATCTCGATCATTGCAAGCTCTTGGCCGATGCAATTTCTTGGTCCATGCTCAAAGGGTCGCCAGGCACCCTTGACGGGATGCAAAGGGTCATCTGACGCGACAAGCCATCGTTCTGGTATGAAGTCATCTGGCTGATGCCAGTATTTCGGGTCGCGGTGTATTGGTTGTGGGTTGGCCCACACAAGTAAGCCGTCTGTGGGATAACGACGGCCTTGGTTGTCCGTGACACAAAAACCGGGTTCACCAGCGCGAGTACTCGATACAGCGGGATAAAGTCGTAGCGTCTCTTTTATGACAGCGGAGGTGAACGGAAGTTGGTTGAGCAGGAAGGAATTGGATTGGACGAGCACGGCCGTTTCAGAAATGAGTGGCCCCAGAACAGAGTTATGCTCAGCGCGGAGACGAGCGAGAACAGCAGGCTGAGTGGCTAGAATATAGAAAAGATAACAGACAGTGCTACTTGTTGTATCATGTCCCGAGAACAGGAAGAGCTTGACTTGATTCATGGTGAAGTTCTTAAACTCGCTGTCTAGAACTCGGGTTTCTCTGTCCACCTCCTGGGACAGATACGCGGTTAGAACAAGATCGATGATTGACTTGCCGCCTTCATGTGACCGATCGTTCACCTTCTGGATTTCAAAAGAACGGGTTTCAATCTCTTTAGATACATAACTGTTCATGCGCCGAGTATTGTACCAGTGAATCAGAGGGCGCATCGGATTGGACCTCTTGAAAGGGTTGACTTCGGCTCCGAAGGTCAACCAGCGGACTTGCATTCGTAGGCCGTTTACCAAGGGATTATATGCCCTTTGGGAGTCGAGCTTGGTATTTCTGACCAATTGATTAGCAGCTGGAGGGTTCAATGCAACAGCGGTACCCACAGAACAACTTTCCCAATGATGTCCATGGTCAAGTTGTCAGTGATATCCTTCATGTGAAATATCGCTTGGTCTTGCGAGCGTTCTTGGAGGATCTCGCAGAACCGACGTGTTTCCTCTATGATGCTGCTTGTCAAGGTCATTAGATGCCCCGCGCTGAAGCCAGGGTTGAAGATTCCTCTCCAAGTCTTCCATGATTCCCCTTCCATCGTGACTATGTCCAGTCCCCCTGATATTGGTTTCAGGAATTCCTTCATGGCATGATACTTCGGTAGAGAGTGTTTTTACGTGATCTGGTAAAGGCCGTCGGTGGATGCAACCACAAGCATTTGAGGGCCGAATGGCCAGAGGTCCAAGTAAAATGTAGGACCGAGCTCTGGCAGCTCTCGCCGAATCATGTCTGGAAGATAGTTGGGATGAGCGTCTTTGGGCAACTTCGATTGAATTTTGTAACAGAAGTACAGATGGCCGACGAGAGGGTTCCATGGCGGCATCGGTTAATTGCTAATAAGCAAACCAGACAATGATGTTGTGATGAGCTTTGAGGGTACGATACCAGCGCTTGCTTCCTGTACTGGAAAATTGGGTTACGTGCCCAATATAGTTTGAGTAAGAAACGAACAAGGAACACAACGAGAATAGATGCTACGCATGAAGGGGCCGCTGAGGTACTTGAATCAGCCATCTTCAATCGGTCGAGGAACAGCGTTTCCTTGAAGTTCAATCAATGATCCATCACTAGGATACTGCAATGGAGCTGGGGATTCCGATTGTCCCTCAAATCACAAGGGCAAGATGATGCAAGAGGAGCATCTGCCCGACAGATGAAAGCATGATGCAAGTCTCGACTACGTAAGGCAACCAGTATTACTCTTTTTAGGATGTCTTGTGTTTGCCTTCTTTCCCTACGGAAGTAAGCCGAGGGGTCGGCTCGCGGTTGACAATGACGATCAGCGCGCACTGCCCCGCACCTACATGTGAGATTACCACAAGCTGTAATTAGGGAATTCGATCTGAGTGGGGATCGTTCCAGAAATAGAAGGAATTTGGAAGAATGCATACAAAAGTGGTAGGTAGTATTGTTGAGAAGAACTCTAGCGCTATGTCTGGATGGGGGATTGGCGAAAGCGAGAACGGAGGTGATGATGGGCGGAGTACAGCTTACGATCGCGATCTATGTGAAGGGAGGAATGCGCAATGTGGTAAGTCTGCCTAGGAGCACGACGCTGAAAATGTGGCTCAATCGGGGGCATGGCAGAATGAGTTTCTTGAATTTGACAGTATATATATAAAGTCCAAAACAATACCCTCTCATACCTATACACCCATCCCTGATCCTGGCCCTCAAGGAAGAGCCCGATTCCAACCCCGTTCAACGACCCCCAATCTGCCCCTTCGGAATCGGCCTGATCCAGCTCAGCGACAGATTGATCGCAATCGTGATAATGCCAATGATCCAGAACACCTTCGCGTAATCCTTGCCCATATACCGGAAGATAATCGCGAACACAATTCCCCCCAGGTTGCCGCTGGCCCCGGTACATCCGCTTACAAGGCCGTTGGCGTGCGGATGCACGTGCGGCACGAGGCCGAAAACCCCGCCGTTGCCGGCTTCGAGGAAGAACGCCATGGCGGCGATGAGCCCGAACATGGCGGCATGGGATTTGGGGTCGGTGGTGCCGATGGCGATGAGGAAGGCGCCGGTGATGACGCCGAAGACGTGGATGAGGTATTTCTTGCCCCAGACGTTCGATCGCCGATAGATGAAATCCGAGAGCATCCCACCGATAGGGCGGCAGACGACATTAAGAAGGCCGAACATGGCAGCCCAGCGCCCTGATCCCGTTTGCTTGAGGCTGGGAAAGTTCTTGACGTAGTAGGCGCCGAGGATGGAGTTGACTGCGAGCTCGGTGCCAAAGGAGCAGAAGTAGGCGCCGCAGGTGACGAGGGTCTGGAGGGAAAAAACTACGGCCATGGCTTCTTTGAAGCTGGGCTTGACGACGACTTCACCCCGCGCGGTGTCGAGCATTTGCTGCTCGCCGATTTGGGCTTCGTGGTCATGCGTCGAGGTGTCTTTGCCCGTGGCTTCGAAGTCAATCTTCTCGGTACTGGCTGTGCGGCCTGGACTCCCGGAGCCGGAGGACGCAGTCCTCGCGTCTGTAATTGAGCCAGGAACATTGACGACCGTGCCGGTAATGCCGTGCGAGGCGAGGTTCTGTTGAGCGTGGAGATGACGCTCAGACCATTTGCCAGTTGGGGTGTCAGGGCAGGTGAGGAGCATAGCGATAGATGTTGCTGTGATGATGATAAAGGGGACGACAAAAGTCACTCGCCAGGCGACGTGAGGCGTTAGATGCTGCCTCGACACCAAAGAGTCGAAGATGGCTGGCATGAGGAAGTATGTAATGCCTCCTCCTGCATTACCAAAGCCCGCGGTGAGGGAGTTTGCAGTACCAACCACGTTCTTGTCGAAGAAGCCGGTTGACCAGACTTGACAAGGAACGAAACTACCACCCAGTATACCAACAAAGAACCGAAGCGCGAGTAGACCCTTGGCATTGTATACTGCGCCTGCCAAGACAGTCGGGATCGAACCGATGAGGAGACATGCTGCAAATGTGTAGCGAGGACCAAAGCGGTCGCAGGCCGGCCCTGCTACCAAGCGAACGAGGAGACTTTACTTTCGTAAGTAGAGCAGACGAATGGGGATCATGGTGCTTACGTGGCAACCAAAGCTATGATGTTAGAATTCGAGATGTCGGTCGGAGTAAGTTTCAAGTCTTTCGCAATGGTGACCGTCAACTAAGAAGACAGATTAGGCCCGACCGTGTTCGTATCGAGGACAAATTCCGTCAACATACCAGTGGTGGGAACGCATACCTATGATAAGACGTCAGCCACGAAGCGCAGGACAGCACTGAATCAGGGAGGCCTACCAGGACCAGAAGGCCACGAAGAAACCAAACCAAGCGAACGAGAAAACGCGTCCGTAGACATCAATGGGATTTAGAGCGGGGATGGACCGGGCCTTGCGGTTGACTGGGTTGACAACAGGGGCCGTCCACAAAGTGACAGGGTTGAACATCTTGAGGCACACAATTAGGTAGGCTCAATTAATACGACTGAGAATGATGGAGTGGAGGGACACAGAGTGGGTAAGCCTCTTATACAAAGGCCAAGAGCCTCTAGAGAGATCTGGCGCCAGCGACGTCGAAGTACAAGGTGCTTTTCCGGTCTTTCTCCAGAGGCAAAGCTATCGATCTCCATGTGCCATATCCGCGGGTTACGTCAAGCTGCGTGGGCTTGAGATGCACGCAAAGGCCACAGAAGGAGCAGGGCACCATGTGGACCAAGTGCTCGGTAGTCGCTTGGCCTGATAAGGAATATCAAATCATCCACCCCAGTCCGACTTGGCAATATGTCGTTAAAGGATCTGAAAACACCAGATCGATCAAGGTCCCGATCGTTGTGCAGAGCTCAGGGCGCACTGTCGAACGAATACGGCGCGGAGATAGTCGTGTCGGCACTCAAGCGGCCTCTTGCTATCGCAGAGTCCCCAACAATGAGGCCGGTGAGGTGGTGTGTGCGGTGTGTGTGGTACGTGGGAGGTGCATCAAAGTCTCAAGTGAGATGCATCCCATCGCAGGAATATGGCCAATTGACGTCGCCGAGGGTCTTATCAGGCTCGGGGCGGTTGTCTCGTGTCCAGAACTGGGGGTCTTGAGCAAGGCCTTGTATGGACGTCGAGCTGAAGTCTTATCTTCAGGGGCTAGTAGTAGTGTGGCGACCCTTTGTGGAAATCGTTATCAGCAACCCATATTGCACAAGCAACTCGGAACACTCGACACTTGCCCTGCGTCTCGGCCTGCTCACAGGAATTGATTCAGCTGCTTCGATTTGACGTGACTTTGTGGCTTCATGCCAATCTTGAATCTAGAATTTCTCCATGATCAGAAGATAAGCAGTTAGGAGACGCGATTACGATCTTTTTAAAAGTCAAGCGCCTATAGGAAGCTTTATATTCTCACTGCCAATCAAGCGCTTACCTGCCTGGGTCTGTGCACCATGGATGGTTTCTCCATAGCTCAGGTTTTCTTTCTCAGTCAAGACATTCAGTTGCTTTGTGTTTGAAAGAGAGAGTGGTATTGTTGCATTCTCTGGGAGATCGTTATCTCTTCAGGTTGTCAAGGAAAGCTCAGACGAGGAGACTATCTTTCTTATCTTTCGCTAAATCAGCCAATCACTATCGCATTTGACGCTTTAGCCTCCAGCACGACTAGCGCCAGACTAAGATCGAGCTGTTCTCCTAAAGTACCTTATGTTGGTCCTCTGAATTTACTCCAGATCCCATCACCACGAGGGGATGAAGCACGACACCAATTGTCGATGCGGGAGCCCGATGCAAATCGTGGTTGCAGATTTTTTGAATGCTTCTCAGCAACGCCACTTCAGGTTCGTTGAAGTTGCACACCGCGCTGTACAGATCGTGCACATTCCTGGTTGGCTAATGTCACCACCCACGCCATCGAATCCATACGTCGACAATGTCGTCTCTCCTGTCTCCCGATAAGCTGGAATCAACAACTAGGTACCATCCGAAACCTGCTCCCGCCACACTATTGGACATCAGGGGATCAGTACGACGTTCTGAACTGAATCGATCAAGCCGTAGAACAGCTCTATTGCTCGTGGCGTACAAAACAGAAATTATATTACAGTTCCTACGACGGAAAGAACGGCGAAGATACTCACCAGGCATGATTCGGCCAGATTCTGACCCTCTGCCCGACCTGTAACTCAGCCTGGGCCTTACCGTCGGGGCCTTTGGTCAACACGCCATGCTCTTGGCTGATACGGCCGACGATCCATCCGGAGGGGGTTCCATTGATGCCTGAAGACCGGCTCCAGGGGCTGATGACGCCCCATCCGCTGTATGATTTGCAAGGCTCTCGACCAAGAGCTAGTGAGCCAGCTGCGACGAGCGCCTCTGAGCTTTCGCGTCTTGAATACAAGCTTACTACCTCTGCCAAAATCGTAAGGCCCAAGTCTGCTGTTGACAGGGATTGAGATGAAGCTGATGGACTTGCGTCTGGTGTTGGCGTGGATCCAGCCGAAGCCGGTGGGCTTGCGTGGGTCGCCAGCTGCTGCAAATCCAGAATCGGGTATACACCGGCGTGAATCTCGATCTCATGTTTTTTATTGATGCGCTCAATGCACGACTTTAGTTCTCCGATCTTCTGCTGTGAGCTCGACGACTGCGTGCTTTCACCAGTGATATTTTGGATCGATATCGCTGTTGGTGTGGCCCCAACGGAAAGTGTAAGTGGCCGAAGACGTGAGTTTTCTGACCTACCACACAAGTCGTCACAGATTTGTGCTGCTTTCTCCAAGCAACAGAGCTCATCCATCAAGAATGACATCGCATTTTCCTTCGAATCGCCGGAATAGCTATGGCCAGCATGGCTGTAAAAACCCTGAAGATAACCGTTCCCAGCAGGCTCGACGCTAGAAAGTACGTGAGCGACTAGGGCCTCAAACTGCTCGGACGTCGTAGTGAGTCCAGCCCGATGGTATCCGGTGTCAACCTTGACGAAAATGCCGATCTTGAATCCAGCTATCTCTGTGATCATAGCCAAGGCGTCTAATTGAGCTTGATGGTCGATGAGAACGCTGAGACTGCCGTTCCCACATTGGTGTGCCAACCGGCCGAGTCTGCTGGCTTTTGAAGGTGGCAAAGGTACGCCATACAGTATCTGAATTTACGTTACTATGTAGACGATAGCTTTTCCAAAATCTGAAAGGATTTGATACATTCATTTTCTTATGGTATGACGTGTTCCATTGATCTGAGGTTGCTGCCAAGTGCTCGGCTTCGGCCAAAATAGAAACAATGAGTCTAGAGGTAGCTTCATTACCTGGGGCTTCATGCGTTTGCCATGACGTGAGCTCTGCTGTCTTTAATATGTAGAATCTATCATTAGCAGGTGCATCTCATCATCCATTGACTATTTGCGCAACTTGGCTTAGGGAATAAGAAGCGATTTGGACTGGGAAAAGGGGTGACCAGGAAACGTATCACAATCACCAAGTGGGTTTGACTCTGGATCAGCTGGAAATAGCAGAGGTATACCACGAGGTTGCGAAAAGCTTGTTTCACGCTCGTCCGGGACGAGAACTTATTGGACTAATGAAGCAGCCAATGTCCATGGTGGTTCGGTCCTTCAGTCACTGAGCCTTGCCTATGACCATCACCACCCATATGAAGGCATGCGAACATACTGTAAGGTAGTTGGAGCAAAAGCATAGGAGATTCATAACGAGATTGAGATGTCAGGAGGCTGGACCACAGTACCTTATGAGTCTTGACATGAGCTCTAAAACTAACGTTAAGAGCCTTACAAGAGTCTATCATCTGTCGACAGTTCCTCCGAATGATATTCCGGTCCAGAACTGCAGCTGGAAGTGGTACATCCCAGAGCGTCTTCCCAATGAACGCTTTTTCGAGGGACTCTTTGGAGGGACTAGGGAATAGGTCACTTGGTATTGCGGACATCTTGAGTGAAGGCTTGAATGAGCATCAGCAGACCAGGGTCTGGATAGATGAACGCAAGACACCAGAGCTGTGGATATCAACAGACCATTTGTTTTACGTGACAAGTATGAAGACCGGCGCTGTGGGAAGAAGTTTTTCCGTGAGCACGTACTCTACCTTTTTCTACGTGACCATGATAGCCAGGTCCGAGGGGTCCGGCAAATGCTGGAAAGATGAGCCGGACTGGCTTACTCCTATTCACCTAGTAATGCAATCCACCCGGTAATGCAACCGCTAGTGATTTTAGTGCAAAGGTCAGGGTTATAAGGGTTAACGCTAAGCTTTATGCGCCAAAATCACTAGCGGTTGCATTACCGGGTGGATTGCATTACTAGGTGAGAAGGAGTAGCGTCCCCTGCGGGAAGATTCTCTGGTTCATCTCTGATTAGATGATGCGCCGCATCGTGGATGAAACACCCAATCAAAATGCCTGTCTAGTCCGCCCAAAACGAGCTGGGGGATAGCTCGGCTGCCGTGCCCAGTCCTCAAATGGCCATGGCTGTGGCCAGGATGGTTAGAGGGCGCACGGCAAGGCCTCCCAAGAGCTATTTTAGATGCAAACGTTGGCCGTCGTCGCTCGCGGGCTGTGGGCCGACGACGAAGACATTCTTTTCCGCCTGTTGTCGACAGCGTCGAGACTCGAAACCGTCCTTTCAAGCACAGCGTGGCTGAAGCTCATCCTGTCCGGTCTATCGTTTCAGCTTGCTAGCGACGGTGCCTGAAAGGCAATACCTCTCCGCCTCCTCTCCAATCGCGTGTACTGACAGACTCCAGGCTTCACATGCGATGACACCCACACTGGGTCGCTTGCGTGCCTGTCCTCTACCAGGTATCCCATGTGCTTGACGACGTGCGATCGATTCATCGGCACAGCGAGAAATAGCGAAGGCCTTTGAGCGGCTCTACGGGACTCGACCTCTCTAATTCCTGATCTACCATAGCTGCGCTTCCCGAGACAGGGTGGCTGTGAGATTAGCTCACTCATCATATATACTTACAAAAGACATGACCGTACCGATACCTGCAGAGAGTGAATGGCTCTCCCAAAACAGAATGTCAGATTCCGAGTGCGACTCCGGCTCCGATGCCGACATGGACCCCCCCGTACATCCCGTGCCGACAATGCAGGGTGCTTTCGAGGAGTCAATGGCAGAGACCATGGAGGAGGCGGACGACCCAGAAGCTCCCGATCGAATGTCGGTAGCCGATTCGGTCAGTCGACGCAAGATGTTGCTTGAGCAGGAGGATTATGAGCGGACAGTCGCCGGACGATGGAGGCAAAAGCCTGGGGAGAAGTTCCATCCCTTGTGGAAGTTGGTCGCTCAGATCTCATTCGGTATGCATCTGCTGCAGCAGGGCATGGCCAAATCCGATGAAGAAGTTATCAAAATTCTACAGACCCATGTCGACGAGATTGATGGCTTTCTTGAGCGGACAACGGAGGATTTTGACCTAGCTCAGGGTGATATCGATGAGCGTATCCGATACCTTCGGTTGCCCTTAGAACACGGTGATGTCTTCGACACTATGCTCAACGATAGAAGCTTTAGAGTGGCAATCGTTGAGGGCAACGAAAAGATCGAACATATCATTGACAGGACGGCCGCTGCAATGATCGACGCTCTGAAGGACGTACAGAAAGGTCTCGACGCGACCCGAGAGTTGGCAAAGTATCTGACAAGAGTAGACAAGAATTGGGATGATCGTACAGAAGAGCACGATTCCGTGTACTTGGCTATGATCGGTAACACCGAAGGTTGGACAAGGGCGTTCCTCACCCTACAGTCGAAAGGAAATCACCTCCGCAAGGGGCTGGTACAGCTTGGTGGCATTGTTGGGGAGATGCAAAGGAGGGCAGGTGCTGCGAGTCGTAGGAATCTAGTGAGTCAGATATCGTTTCTGTGTAGGTACACCTCTCTAAATACACAACGCAGGCTCCAAGACCCACTCATGGTCGGTATTTCGTAGAACCGAAGCCCTCTTCGGCGAGCAATTCAAGTCCACGGGGTTCGATATCACCAAGGTCACCCATGAAACCTCTACCGACCGCTCCCAACGCAGAGGCGAAAGCTGCAAGAGTGCCCAGGGACACGAGTCCAATGCAGCAATCCGGTTCGAGGAAGCACTCAACCTCAAGCCAGCAAGCTGCTTTAGGTCAGCATCCGAGCCTACGACAGCTTTCGAGCTCGACCCAGCCCGCTAGCCCCGGACAGCATCCTGCTTCAAGGCAGTCTATAAGCACTGCACAAACGGCAAGCTCAGTACAGTACGCTGGTTCCAGAAAGCAGTCAATCTCAGATCAAGAGCCGAAACCCGCCCAACATATAAGTCCTGTACAGCATTACAGCCCAACACAAAACGATGTCATCAGGCGACGCGTGTCATCGAAGGATTGGAACAGCTCTGTGCAAGAAGAAAGTCCAAACGTACGGAACCCTTCGGGGGATTGGTCTCAAGTTTCGACGGCATCTCCACTCATAGAGCATGCCATGTCAGCCAAGAAAGGTTCACCAGTGATGCGGATGCATAGCACAGAGCGGATAAAACTTGCTAAAACCCCAGAGCCACATATGCCAGTCAGCAATCCAGAGAGGAAGCCGCTAATACCTGAGAGGGGTTCATCACGTAGACAATCACATGTTGATCATAGGCGTTCGATGAGTGTAGGTGTAGAGCAACCACTAACGAACGGTGAGAAAGATCAAGAAGTCGTTGAGGAAGCAAAGAACGAGTCTGGAAGGAGATTGAAGGAGGATGATAGTCCTTCTGGCACCGATTTGCCAATACAAAGTCCGACCGAACTTGATCCACCTCCGCCGACAACGAGCCCTCCCATTATAAAGCGAGTACCCTCTCGCAGGATCACCATCATGAGCACTACCTCAGAGTACTCAGGAAGATCCGACAGTCCCGTAACGCGTGAAGTTAGTCCGGAGCTGCATCGCAATTCCAAAGGCTTTGTTCCCAACCACCGCTCATACGGCTCGATATCATTCCTACCGATGCACCCGCTGTTATCACCATTACCTGATCCGTCTGATTCGTGGGCCGATGATGCCGAAAGAGAATTCGAGAAGCGTACCAGCGATCCTCCACGAGCTTCCTCGCCAGCGCAACGAGTCCCTAGTCCCCAACCCATCCCAGCGCCAGACGATAGCGAGGGCGCTGTGAACACCTCCCATCCTCTACTTCTTGCCGAAAGGCATACCAAGTTTTCCTCAAGAATCACCCCGGCCTCCTCAAGGAACGGAAGAGATCTTCCTCTCCGGCATTACCGCAGCCAAGAAGTGGTGCGCCAATCGATCTTCTCTCCGTCGGATGAAAAAGAGGTTTTCGTCCCACCCAAGCGATCTAGCTCTCTTGTCTACAGCCAAAATGATCGAGCTTTTTCCGCCGTCGCCAACTCAAGCGCCTCTCTACCATTAGCGACCACTCTATCACCACCACCTCATGCATCCTCTGCAGCTCCATCGCCCCTCAACGTCACCCAAACCCAGCGATCCTTAACCCCCCAGCCCACCAACGTCCTCAAATCTTCTAAGGCGTCGATAGTTACGGGACCGTCCTCAGAAGACTCCCTTTCCACAAGTTCTGCCCCTTCCGACGGCGCCACTCCGCCAGCTATATCCCGGAGCCGCTCACCGGGCATCTCTCACTCCAAGAGTACGCCCATCCTCCCCACCACAAAATCAGTTCTTGATCCCAGCGAGTCCGAGGATACCATCTCCGATGGCAAAATGCCACTCTCTACCACCAACAACACGCCCGTCTACCTCAATCCTATCTCCTCCGCCGCCCTCATTGACTTTCTCGCCTCGACACCACCGCCCACTCCACCAGGTCGCCGCCCCCGCTCTCCTTTCCATCAAATCATCCGTGACAATGACGGTCCTACAAAAGAACATTCCGGCTCTTTCAGCATATTCCCCTCCTCTCCAGCCCCTCCAAGCCCAGGTGGCCGCGCAATGACCTCCCTCATCAATCCGCGCGTTGGACCGAAGGGTGTCCCCCCGCCAATCGTAGCGGCTGCCTCGCCAGTAGAGAACAAGAAAGGTTTCAAGAAGTTCTTTGGAGGGGTGGGCACGAGAAAGGCGAAGAACGGCAAGGCCCCTCGGACCGAAGGGCTTGCTTTGGTAATCCCGGAGCATGATAGATACCGGACAAAGAAAAGGTCTGGAAAGAAGGGCGAGAAGGGCGAGAAGAGCGAGAAGAGCGAGAGTGCGGGCGCGATTGAAGGGAAGAAGGAAGGTGAAGGAGAGGGCAGCGGGTTCATGGGGGTGGGGAGGGACGGGGTGTGGATCAGTCGGAAGAACTTCTTGAAGACATGATGTTGCAGAAGGTACATTAAGCTGACGTGAGGGTTCAAGTATCGAGTTCTACTTGGGTGCATGGGCGTTTTGGCTGGGATGATGATGTTGTTGGATACACCATGGTTAATGTTTCCAATGTGGCTCACTAGCTTTCCTTTTCCGATGATGTATCACTACTGTCTGATATGTTGACGGTCTTTCGGGGCGTGGCCTGTATACTATTTCTTAAGATTTGTTCATCGTTTCCCTGGTATGATGGATATAAGAACACTTTTATCAAGTCAACCCAAGCGTTCAGCGACCGCAATGTTGTTAAAGCCTTCCGCGCGCTGAAGAATTCATAGAAAACTAGCATGCGGTTGCAAAGATTCCAAAGCTGACCACGTGCGGATGTTCTATATATGTTACGACTTAAAACCAGCTGCGGTTCGCAAGAATTTTCTTGAGAGGAGGCCCATCGTTGACTTGGACGCTTTCCTAGGGTTGCCGTGTCCGACCCTGCCAAGCCAGCCTTGGCCATTTCGGGTCTGAGGATTCTACCATGGATTCAAGGGCTCAACCTCAAAAGCTGTATAGAATAGCTTCCCGAGCCATTGAGCCGTTGGTCTCGTCTCACTGACATGCAGCCAGAACTCTAGGACTATGTCTGGCAAAATGCGCGCAATAGGATCATTCCATGTCTCTCCGACGGCGCGCTTACGGCAAAGCCCGGCAGCGCTGGCAGACTGCTACTTCGGATCACATCTGGATCAGCGATGACATCCTCGACAGAGCATTGCGGCGCTTCCTCGTGCCTCAGTGTTCTAGACGCCATGGCAGCTCCGTGCCGGGCCCTCTCGAAGCTCAGAGAAGAGCTACCAAGCGGCGAATGATGGGATTGACACTAGCAGGAGCTCGTGGTGGGGATACTGACCCGAGTCTTTTGAGGAGGATTCCCGAGCAGCAGAAATGGCAATGGCAAGGTCCTACAGGTTCAGAACCTCCGAACACACCTTTTATTCAGGGTACGGATATTGGCAATTCATCACTGAACTTGCAATTCTGATTGACTATTAGATCCGCCTCCTTTACCCCAATGGTTGACCCAAGGCCTGTCAGATGAGCATGCTTCCAGTCCCTATGGCGAGGCCGGAACACCGTCTGCGGTAGCCCCCTCCACAGTACATGATATCCATCCAAAACTCGACACGGTTCCCGGAGTGGCCACGCAAGTGGACTCGAACAATACCGTTGTTTCCGAGATAAGGCGCAGTCAATTGGCGTTCAAAGATATGATACAAGAGGATAAGCCGATGGACATGATTATAAGTTTTCTCGAAGATCCGAAGCTTAATGTCTTCGAAGCACAGAACCTTCAGTGTCTGCTTACTGTACAATCGCGGACTACAACTACCGACCCCAAAAAGACCCAAACACTCTGCCGCTGGCTTAGTAGACAGGTTGCTCTGGGACTGCTGCCACATGATGAGGTCGTGTCGACGGTTGAGATCATCACGGGCAACAGTGAAAAAAGGCGTTTATTCTCATCATGCGAAGATTTGTCCCGGGCAGTCTTCGAAGGAACTTCACTATCTACCGTCTATCAGGGCGAAGACAGTCTCATGATACACTCCTTCAATGATTACCTGAGTTCGCTTCCCTTAGGGGCTTTATCCTGGGCCACTCAAAATCTGGGGATTGAAATGATAAAATCGTTGCGTGTTGCTAACGAAAATCCTTTGAAGATGCGTCTCAGGGTTTTCTTGCAGGTTTGGTACTCGATCGAGGAGCCTGACGTCAAGGAACAAGACGTTATTTGCAAATCGCAGACTCGTGCCTCCAAGTTGTTGGATATGCTGCAACACATGCCACGTCATTTGTTGTTGGACTTCTTACACGAGACCCACAGGAAATTCTTCAAACGCTTGTTCGCTATGAATGGAGGAAGATCAGCAATCCTGGAGCAATGGAGTTGCTTGGAGGAACCAAGTTTCCTGAGAGAGCTACTCCCCCGGTTCGAAGCACAAATGGCGCGAGAGAAGATAGCAAATATCGCCGAATACCTCCAGCTCATGGATCATAGAGCCAAATGTAGTTTCCTGCTACGACACTGGTATGAGACAAAATTAGCCTACCACTCGAAAGCAGGCCTCTCTTTCCCCTCCGCTCTCGAAGCTCGCTTCCAGCGCTCGCTCCAAGAAAATCCCAACCGGAGCCCCTTCATCAATCTCCTTCTGAGCCTTCGGTCCCTCGACTATAACCCGCCCGCAGAAATGCAATCTCGCCTTCTTCGCCTTCTCCGCGCCCTTGACATGTCCGGCATCATCGTCGCTCTGATCGCTAGCAGCGAGATGCACCACGTCCACTTCGGCGCCCGCGTTGTCCAGGCTGAAATCTACCACCACCTCTCCATTGGCAAGCAGCGCATCGCTTACAAGATCTTTCGTTCCTACCATAAGCTCCCTATCGAGCACGTCCCTGAGCTCGCCGAGGTCATCATCTCAAGACCAAACCTCCACTCCGAAGTCGCACTGCGCTTGCGTCATTCCCGCCAAAAATGGCTTGGGTGCACGAAGGAATTCACACAGGATCGACTCACGCTTAGAGATCTCCGCACCAGCACACTCAACCGCATGGCCCTCGCCTACGCCAAAGCACCCCACCTTCGTCCCATATGGGCGTTCAGGAAGGTGTACGCTTGCTATCAAACCCTCAGAACGGAGCATCTCCCCGTCCAACCCGACATTACGAGAGCAATGACCCACGCCGGCGTTATCCGATTTTTACAAGAAGGCGAGTGGGTCAGCACGATCCGCTTCATGCAGATCCTGCGGCTGGTACGCGAAGTGGAAGGCGAGCAGGTGGCGGAGCAGCTGGATCGGTCGTTGTGGGATTGGAGGCGTGAGGTCCTGGGGAAGGGGAGGGAGAATAGAGATAGAGAGTTGGAGGAGGGGTCGAGGGTTGGTTGTTTTGTGAGATCGGCTTTTCCCAGGACTGCGGTGGGGCCGAGACGGACGAGGAGACCGTGCGCCAAATGGTGGAAGTGTGATGGTGAGTGAGTCGACCTGTATGCTCTAGATCGTATCCAGTACAGCATGATTTGGCAACGGGACACCAGCAGCTTGAGCATACGACAGCTATGTTCGTGCAAGAGGACATTTACCGAGTATAATAGAGGGATTGCGGTGGGGCCGAGAAGGACGAGGAGACCGTGCGCTAAATGGTGGAAGTGTGATGGTGAGTGAATTTACCGCTGTGTTCTGCATCGTATCCAGTACAGTATGGTTTGGCTGCGAGGCAATAGCAGCTTGCACGTACGACAGCTATCTCCATTCCAGGGGAAATTTACCGAGTGTGATAACGGATTCGAAGAAAGAGAAAGAGAGCGAAAAGGGTGGGCATGAGGATTGCGGGCATGGAAAACCGAGAATGGAGGAGAAGGAGAAGCGACTGGGTCTTGAGGTTCGGAAGACGATGTATAAGAAGAGTTAAGATGATGATGAGGAGAAATAACGAGACTGTGCTCCGGAGAGCAAGAGGCAGGATTATTGCACCGACGACGGCTGTTCTACAGAGAGATGGCGAGACGTAGGGAAAGAGGGCGATGTGTGTGAGGCGGTAGAAAGGCGAGGGGAACAAGCAACGCGACAGAACATGAGTATACTATAGTATGGGATCGGAGGCGAACCCTGTACTGTACTACTACATGTACAACCAGGAATACGTTTGTAGGTCACACAGGATATAGAGCAAGTCTCGACAGATACTAGGGGTCTTGCAGGTACGTAAGATCCAATGGAGCATTTCGAGCTGTCTCCAGAGCAAGATTCTGGCTGGGGAAATCGACGAGAGGATTTATGATACTGAACCAGCAGGGCACAGCTGCATCTTCAAATTGCTCGCGCTTTTACGAACACAAACCCCTGCCTGCTCCAACGAAAGCCCCTCTACCACAGCAGTATCTCTGCCCACCCAAAAACGCCCCCCCCAAGCCACCCCCCCCCTCCAACGCCATCACACCACCACCTAGAACCCTCTTCCCCAAACCCCCCGCTCCCAATCCCAATCCCGCGCCCCAGCCCCCTCAATGCACAATCCTATACCCCCCACCCCCAACCTCCAACCTCCCCTCCTCGACCTTCCCCCCCAAAAACTCCCTCATCTCCTCATTCCCAAACGGAAACCCCCCAGGCACCACCATCTTCAGCATCATCACAATCCTTTCCAAGCGCATCGCCCCCTGGTTCGTCAGCATGCCCACCACAAACTGCCAGAACACCTCCATGCGCTCGCTCTGCATCTCCTCCTCGCTACGCACCGCCGTACTCGCCGCGGCGCTGTTTACGGCCTCGGACGCCGCGGCTGCCTGTGCGGTGACGCTGGTGGCAGATGTGGGCGCCAGGGTTTCGGAGGTGAGGGTTTCGAGCACGCGGTAGGTGTCTGGGGCAGGTCCTTGCGCTAGGACAAACTTCGAGACCCAGAAGGTGAGGGCGTTGCGGACGAGGGGTTCGGACATGGCGAGCTGGGATGTTAGTTCGAGGACGGTTTTCGTGGTGGGTGCGGGGGAGGTGGGGGAGGAGAAGGCGTAGATGACGGTGGCGTGCCAAGGGGGGACTTCTTCGCGGACGACGCGGTCGGCGAGGTCGAGATGGACGGTGACTTGGCCGAGGGAGGGCAGCCAGGTGAGTTTGCGGCTGGGCTTGAGGGAGGAGAAGGTCGTGGCGTAGTGCATTTGGAGGGTGGCGATGGGGGCGGGGAGGGCGAAGGATTCGGTGTGCAGAGAGGGCCAGAAGAGGTGGGAGAGGATCTTGGAGGTTAGGATCTGGGGCGGGGAGTTCGAGGAGGGGGAGGGGGTGGGGGGCCGCTGGTCGTTGCGGATGGCGAGGTCGAGGCGCCGGGAGTCGAGGATGTCGCGGAGCATGACTTCGCAGGCTTGGAGGGCGGGCTCGCCGAAGCGGATTTTGAGGAGCTCCATGACGCGGATCTCTTTGTCGAAATGGTGCTCCCGCCGGAGGAGGCGCTCACCTAGGGTTTTCTGGAACTCTTTGATGAAGGTGTCTTTGCTGTCGAAGAGGCTGATGAGAGCGCCGATTACGTCGTTGTGTTTTGAGCGTTTGTACTCTGGGCAGGGTCAGCAGAATTGATTTGAATATGACGTGGCCCTGGCTTACCTGGAGGTGCATCAACTGGGTCTGGGAGCCAATTCATGTCATCCCAGTCCAGGTCTCCGTCGTCCGCTCCTTTTGCTTCTTCGACCGGAAGACCACCGGTTCTGTCGAGCTCTATTGCGAGCTCGGTCAAGGCTTCAGGTCCAGGCGACTCATCTCCGGGATCTGCGAGCAGCCCTCCTACGACGATGTGGACGGTGTCATCTCGCTCGCGAAGGTAGCGGCGTATAGGACGAGCTACTCGGTCTAGCAGAACGCCTTTAGGGTCCAAGAAGGTGAAAGCACGGATGATAGATATGTAGACTTGGAGAATCTGAGTCGTGGAAGCTCCTGGTTGGAGTAAGCGATGCGAGACGACCTCTGAAAACTCCTGGGTCACGTGCAGCCTCGCGTTCGGGTTACTGATATAAGACTTGAGGTCTTCCATGGCACCACGGCTTCCATTGTCCCAATCTACAATGACGTTGAAAAGCTCACTGACTCGTAGAGCGCCCAACTGCCCAATACCCATCTCTTGCCATCTTTGAACATCGGCATGAGTAATCTTTGTAATGCTCGATGGTTCATCACGTGCACTTTCGTCAAGAGAGGCAAGCACTTCAACGACGAAACGTGCGAAATGGTTTTCGATCCAGCCTTGTAGCTCTTCTGGTACCGTTGATGGCGAGCTCCATCTCCCGGCATAATGGCTCTCGACGTGCTTCGTCAGACCTTCGTTCATTACTTCTGCGAACAAGCGCTGAGCTCTACCACCAGCGAGACCAACGTGGGAGAGACTTCTCATAACCTTCACCGTCAATTGACGCGCCTTAGTTACCTGAGAGGCTTCATGCGGTTGGTCTTCTGTCCCAATGTTCAGGACGGTAAAAGCCTGGTCTTTGAGAAAGCGGCGAAGATGCAGACTAAAGGCATCTTGAGGAATTGAATGAGCGAACAAACCATGGAGAGTCGCTCTCGCTTGTGCTAATTCCCTACTGCCGTTTTTGGGCAGGAAACCCACAATGTGGTGTTTCAAAGGATGTATATAGACTGTCTGTACGATCTGCAAAGTCTGAAAGACCTCGAACAGGGCATTCGTATTACCTTGGTCATTCAAGCGCTACTATTGATCAGACGAGCCATGTATGCCTCAGGTTCAACGATTACCTTGATCAAGCCCGGCAATACGTGATCCACATAGTGCCGACTCCCAACCTCCTCATAGTACCATTGCAACAGGTTATCTTTAGTAGAGTATCGTCGGAGCTGCCGCCCACGAGAGTCCCCTGAAAGCAGATAGGCTGTAGCATTTGCAGTCTCCACATCGAAAGGCTTTATCCACTTTGCCTTCAACGTCCCCTCATCTTGAGAGGCATGGGCCGCAGTGATCGGCTCATTGGGTAAAGAAAGATATGTCGTCGCAGTATGCCATGCCCGGTCCCATCTGATCTGCTCGGCTGCACCGCTTTCTGCTCCGACATCCAAGGTAATTGGGCCCCCGAAAGATTCGCCAAAGTCAGTCGAGCCAAGCACGGGCGTTGCTGTTGGGGTAGGAATAACTACATCTGCGGAAGGGGGAAAGACTGCGGCAAATATCGCCTCTTGACAAGCCATATCCGATCATGGTTTGGGGACTGAAAAGCTTCGAAGCCCGGCGCAGGACTGAAGAGGGCCATCGCGTCGAATCGAGCGCGCAGTAAACTCTACATCACGTGATCTGTGCGGGTACAAATCGTGAAACATGTTGGAATCATAATTGCTTTGGCTAACCACAACACTTTTGGAGACGGTTAGCCGATATAAGAGTTCTAGCGATCTTTGTCTAGCTCTATCAGAATCAAGGGTATCATCAACAGTATTTCACAGCCCCACCAGCACCCCATATCAAGGTTCTTAGCCATCCCCCCCTACCATACTCGAGTACGCCTGTTCGTGGATTTCCCCAATCAGGAGCTATTTCTATCGATCCATCCTAGTAGGTCGGTGACATAGGTTGCCATGGGCTTGTTGTGTGCCAGAACAAACATGAGCTTTTGCCGTAAGGGCTCAAAGAGCGTTCCTATCCAGTCTTCTACGCCATCACTCTTCTCATACTCAATGCTGTCATTCTGTCCAAGTATAGCAGCAGCTTTTGGTATATGACGTGCCATGTTTCTGAGTATAAGCACACTGGTCAATGGTAACCCTGCGGCATCGGCTCGCTCGTCAAGTGCGGTACTATGCCATGATCGTTGGCTTACGGCTTCCTTTCTGCCCTCCCCGCTTGACCTCAACAAGTCTAGAGCTGGCATTGTGGTTTGCGTTGCTATAGTCCGATTGTGCTTCTCTCGGAACGCGGCTTTCGCTGGCGCGTCAGGCAGGTGGGTCTTGACGTGCATCGCAACTTGAACTGCTGTTGGGTTTTCCTTTTGCAGGCGTGTGAAGTGGCGGCATCCTGTCCAATAGCAGTCGAGTTGTGCTTGCAGCGTTTGGCCAGCGGAAAGCTCCCAACCACCTTCCGGGTTTTGGGGAATGTTAAGGTGCTTCGTAGCGATATGGTTGAATAGATCCTGCGGTTCTAGAAGGAATTCACCACATCGCTTATGGCTTTGAAGTGTCCACAAGCAGCGGCGATATGGTTTTCCCTTGAGGTTCGTAGGAGTGTGGCGTGGTCGAATTCCTTTTATGATGAATTTACTGTTCGTCTCAGAGACCACACGAACCTGTGCGTTGGCGGTTGTGAAGACTTGGCTAACATTCTTAATGAAATCCGCCGCAGGCAGGAGCTGGTTCGAAAGAGTGCTGTAATGGGAGAAACGGGCTTGGTAAGCCTGCCATAAGGCGATCTGCGTTATCTCACTCTCTGAATCCTCTTCGAAAACAGCCTTCAGCCATTGAGTAGATCGCTCAGGTTCATCTAATTTGAGAAACTCTTCGAGAAGATCCTTAGGGACATTTGGGATTTCTTGCGCAGATGCAGACGCAACGGGTCCATGAACACTGTGCTTTGAGAACGTATCTACTGCGTGATACTGTAGAAGTCGGACAAGCTGCACAATAAAGGCAGGCGTGGACAGATGGCTGGCATTGGCGAGCAATATAGCCACATTTTCGGGGCCTGCAGTGAAAAGGTAGAGAAAATCTAGAGATGCGTTGAGGAGCTCCTCGTCTTCGAGTAGAATCCAGTCGATAATATTCCGTAAGACGGGGATAGGCACTCCTTTCAGACGATTAGGCTCCTCAAGGTTCATTGAGATGCGGCTGATCGCTCGTAGTGCCGTAAGTACGGCACCTCGATCAGAACCATCAGCGACTTGGTTGAGCAGCGATCGGTACAGTGGATCCTCCGATTCCATCGACCAGAACCGAGTGACCTGTTCTGCGATGTCCAAGGCATAATGCTTCAACTCGGTAACCCTTGGGTCCCGTGGCAGGTTTAGAGCTATGGATAAAAAATCACGGAGCTGTGGTAAGTCCGCTAGATAGGATGCGTTCTCCTCCAGTAATGCCAGATTTCGGATAGTCAAGCCGGCTTCATGGATTTTGGTAAGCCTGTGACCGTCGGATTCGGTCTCTATCTCGTCAGGATGGTCCAGGCGTTTCAGACATTGGATACGTTGAAGTATGTCCGGAGTTCCGTTGATCCCATCCAGAATGTTGATCTCATGAGACCGTTCCATATAGTCGATCTCCCATTTGACATCATAGAAGATTGAGCTTGCATCCAGAGCATACTCGATGAGTGCTTCGGCTAAATTGGGAAAAGCTTCAAATTTGTACTTGTCACCACGCTCATGCGATATTTTGACAAGGTGATGTAAGGCATAGTCTTGTTCCTCAGGTATATTACTCCGTAAGCCTTGCAATGTTCGAACGTAGATATTAGGACCATCAAACCCTTCTATGAGAAGTAAGTCGAAGCAATAGCTATCAGACGTGGTACACTTACGGCCTGGTTTCATCATGCCTTTCGTGCTTGGGTGTGGTGCCCTGCCCAAGGCAACCAGCCTCGCATCACGCAATTGTCTCTGGCGCTCTTTGAAGAGATTAGGATTATTGCCAGGTGTTGTGATGGGCCGTAAAGTTAGAGGATTTGGCGGTCGCGGTTCGTAATTTGCGATACCAAGGGGCAGGCTTCCGGCATTGGTCGAGGAGGAGTAATTGTAACCTTGATTGGGGGCAGAGGATGGCTGTGGAGAGTGGAGGTGACCCTGGGCATTGCGCGTGTTTCTTGATGATGAAAGATCTGGCTGGAATAAGACCCTCTGAGGGGGAGCTTGGCGAAGGCCTTGGTCGCAATCTATCAGTCAAGACGTTCAACGTTCAGATACAATGAACGGTCGATTACACTGACCTCTTGTTGTGCGTCCACCCCCACTGCCGGGCTCATCGACATCCATTTTTTCGTCTTTTGGCGTCCTCGACCCGTCCACGGAGCCTTCGCTATCTTGGCCATAACCAAAACTCTCCCGGGAACTAGGTGCCCTAAATTTTTCGATGGTACGCTTTAACAGGTCACCACCCTTCGCAGTCAGATCTTCAAGTATTTGCTTCGGAGGCGGCTCTTGTTGGTATATTGTCTTTATCTCATAGGCGCTATGGCTATGTCAGCAGATTCACCACCATGGGATAGGATAGACCCACGCCAGATTCTTGTAATAGACTGTCTTCAAGGCGAAAGCGTAAGCGGCAGCGTTGGCCGACCCAAGATTGAACTCTTGCCCGACTTTTCGCCAAGCGAGCTTCTCAGCACTGATAGCATCGTAACCGCCTCTCGATGTAACGACATTGAAGAACTTGTACAGGTCGATATTTTTGCCGTTAACTCGGGCCTGAAGGTCAAGCGAAGTCCTGGCAACAATGAATGTGCGCCTATGCGTGTGGGTTGGGGCGTGACTGCCTTACCCTCTTTCAGCATGGAAAGCTGCTAGATTGCCGATAAACTTATCGTAGCCCGCAGCATGCTCTTCGGATTCCTCTCCATTCACCCCGGGACTAGCCATGCTTGCTGAATACAGTTCCTATCTGGCTTGTTGTCCGGAACCCCATCGACAGTCCAGAAACCTCCTGACTGGTGTGTGGCTTTGTTTGCGGACTTCGGTGGAAGATTATTGAGATCGGCTCACCGCAATCATCAATGGAGATTATGGACTCGCGACGCGATTGTACTGAACGGGCTAGAGTTCCGGCGTTTGCTGCGTCAAAGCGGCTATCTAGCATCACGTCGTGACCGTTCTCTTATCTTACCTCTACCTGGTCCATTTCCTACAATAGTTTACGTCGCGAAACAGATGAGTCCCAGAAAGCTGTAGGTGTATGAATATAGCGTACGACCCATTGATGTTTGCCAAATCTCCTAGCACATCCTTCGTTCTCGTCCCTATCCATTTGGTGTCACCAGTGACTCTCAAATATAGATATGGCTCCTTCATCACTTAGGTCTCAGTCAACGCTCGTCTCCGGTCCAGTGTCTTTGACATTATTCAAGCTCTCCTTCTGTACAACTGCTAGTCTAAGATCCAATCTACTATGGACACACCTACCGAATAGGGATGATCTCTTTGCCGTGTTTGATTCAGTATTTCACAAAGATCTAGAAGGCTCAGTCGCTGAGAAGAAGGTTCTCAAACTCATTCGAGGTGGCGACCTTCTAGTATGTTCATAATCGTAATCACTTCATCGACGGCCCGAAATATTCTATGACCTCGAGACTGCGATAATTGATATTGACCATTCTTCGTTTAGGAAACCATTGAGCTTGATAGCCTAGTTCTCCAGGCACGCCTTGACGAAGAGCGGACCAGATCGCAACATCTCCAGGACGTCGATCGCCACGTAATCATCATGGTCAAGAAACCCTTGCTCGCGATTCGTTACCAACTACCAACAGGCCAGGTAAACTTGTCGCGAACCCGAGGCTTATGTCTACTAAATCTATGTGCATAGATCAGAAGACTCCAGATGAACTTTCGACCCGAGTCTGGCTTCGACTCGGCTTACCTCGCTGTACAAGCGCTAGGCCTTCCGATCCGCGACAGATCCCAGCAACCAATCAATCCTTTGTCGACCACTACGAATCTACCACCGCCACCTCAGACATCCATTTTGCAACCACCAAGATCAATTGGTCTGTTGCCGAGTTTAGAGTTCAATTTCCGACCCATGACCTCGCACGGTTATGAACATCGCCCTTCCAGCTCTGCTCCAGAGACGCCGTCTGAGCGTCCCTCTACGGCTCCTATGACGTTCAGTCAGATGTTACCTCCACCTCGAGAGCTACCATTTTTTCCAACTCTCCCCAAACCACAGAATACTGGAGCGGTTCCAGCAGCTCTGACCGCCAGCCAGCCTACGTCATCGCAAAGCCAATCTTCTTCCATAACTAAGCCGAAGAGGAAGGGTCGTGCAAAGACAGCTCAAGTAGCTGCTCCCGAGTCTCAGACAGATTCAAGGCACCCAGCTCTTGTAATCGGAAGTCGGTCCTCCACCACGGAGCCAAAGAAAAGGAAGAGCCGTGCACAGCCGGCAAAGAAAAAACCCTCACCTGGTTTGACAACAACTGCGATAGAAAAGAGTACTCAGACTCTGGAGCCTTCCTCAGTGGTTGCGCCCCATCGTCGTGCAGACACGACGAACCCCGAACGCCAGTCTGAAAACACTCAGTTGAGCCAGGAAAGGCAAACTGAAGGCCAACGAAGCTGTACAAGCCAGCAAACCCAGCAAAATTCACCCACGACAGCTGCTGCTGTTGCTATCAAACCACCTGTAAGCACGAGGAATGACGTCAAGCAGCAAGCTCACCCCCCGCTTGTCCTCCATGTAGGGACAAAAGGTATGGCGACAATCTCGGCAAAGGAGAGCAAGGCATGCCTTGACCTATCAAACTCCAGTCCGGCCGAAGCCAGTGATGCGACTCCAAGATGCCTCTCATCAATGGGAGAGATCTCGCCGGAAGATTACATGAGTCGCCTCGATGACTGGGTCCGGAGATATCAGGACTTGCCTGCACCAAAGCCTCGTTCATCGCCAGTTAGCGATCTTACAACTTACGCTGCTCAATCGGAAGAGGATCGACTCGCTGTAGTCGACGATATGATCTGCGAGTACCTTGAAGATGAGAACTTCATCAAGCTTGTAGAAGACGTGGAAAAATCATGGAGAAGAATTGGCTTGGGCTTCTGATTCCGCAGGCTTGAGATTTCAAAAACCGTGTTCGCACAGAACAAGAATATAATTCTATTGCGTCATTGGCTTTGCACAACGGTCCTAGCACTTATTGAAGCTGCATATGGCAATAATTGTAAGTCTTGCTTTTCCAGCAGACCTGTTAACGGACAAAGTCGGGCTACGATAACGCTTGGCTTGGTGTTGAAGTGCAAGCGGTAGCTTTCAGTAATTTGGTGTTGCCATGGATGGCAGAACCCAACACACCAAGCCGTTATGATGTTCCAGATTCACCGTCCCGAGGGAAAAGACGTTATAAGATAAAAAGGTCTTTCGCCTGATTCTCTATAAGGTACCCAGGGATAATTCCGCAATACCCAACTCAGGGCTGTTTCAGGGTTCGTAGGTGGAGTTGCGATCTCCAGTTCCTCAGAACCGTCAGTTCAGTCCTCTTCAAATTCACAAATTTGCAGATTTTCTTTGCCATTTTGTATAAGAGTACATATCTTCCTCCTTGCAATGCCTGTCTCAACCAGCACCCGCGCAGACCTCACGTCTCGCACAATTCCCCTAATGTCTCTTTCTGATGGCTCCCCATCTTCAATGACCGGTCCCCCAGCTCCAATGCCGCACTACCTTTCCGCCGATGGCCGAGCTGTCAAGAGATTCGCAATCGAAGGCAACGCTATCAGTACGTCGAGCGTTTGAGGGTACACATACCTGTTTCTCACCGTACACAACCGCACCCGCTGACTCGACGGCATCAATCCTCAGTGACTGGCGGCGCTGGAACTCTTGCCTTGATCAATGCACGTGCACTGCTCGAACACGGCCTCTCGGGTCTTGCCCTCTTCGATCTCGATCCATCGCACGCAACCGCAGAGATCTTTGCTCTGCGAACGGATTTCCCACATGCAACGATATTGACGGAGAGTGTCAATGTAACTGATGCGGCGCAAGTCCAGATGGCGGTGGATCGAGCCGCCCAGGAGCTTGGGAGTGTAGATATCCTGATATGCTTCGCGGGCGTGGTGGGCTGCCAGCATGCGGTTGAGATGACGCCTGACGAGTGGAAACGAACGCTCGACGTCAATACTACAGGGGCTTTCTTCTGTGCGCAAGCGGTTGCGAGGTATGTCCTAGAGTCTGCCGGGAAATGCTATATCGATCGGCTGCCCCATGATCTCACCGTCTCATAATTACACGAATTCACGCTTTCACAACTCCACGTCCCACCCAGCCGCCTCTCCCCCCTCCCGGAATTCTACTCACGTCTCCCCATCTCAGACTGCAGATCTCCCTCCACCTCCCCCTCTCCATCCTCCTCATCGCCTCCATCTCCGCCCACCGCACCAACTACCCCCAGCCCCAAGCCGCCTACAACGCCTCCAAAGCCGCGCTCATAAGTCTCAAGACCTCCCTGGCCGCCGAATGGGCCGTCCACGGCATCCGCGTCAACACCATCTCACCGGGATACATGGACACGGTACTCAACGAAGGGGAAGGCCTGGAGGTGGCGCGGCGGACGTGGTGTGAGCGGAATCCGATGGGGAGGATGGGTGTGCCGGAGGAGTTAACGGGGCCGGTGGTGTTGCTGTGCTCGCAGGCGGGGAGTTATATCAATGGTGCGGATTTGGTGGTTGATGGGGGGCAGTGCTGTTTTTGAGGAAAGCGGGATTTTTGAGAGAGGTGACTTGGATGCAGAACGATGTATATGATGGAAGGGATGGAAATAAGGAGAGGCCACCGTACCAGTACATAGGAAGATATAAAGGTTGGAAGAAACCCTATGTACGCTCAACGCCACACCTCCTGCTAGACACCCATAGGATACGCCGCCGCTGCCATCTTTCATTGGCCATTCATCATCCAGACGCCGTACCGTTGCACCGGGTCCTACTCCCAATCAGGCTCTTCATCACTCGCCTCTCCATCCCCCTTCTTCTTCTCGTCCTTCGGAGTTCCAGGAGCTAGACTCGTCGCCCCGCTGACAAGGTCATAGCTCGCATCGCTATCAGGCTGCGAATGCAGGTCCTGTGAGCGGCGGGGCTGCCCATCGCTTGGCTTGAGTGACGACGAGGGTTCTGTGGATATGGTTTCTGGGGCTTGGATAGTCGTGGATGAAGAGTTCGAGGGCGCGGTGGTCGATTTTGAGGCCTTGGGTGTTTCGGCAGGGTGCGGTGTGGAGGATTGGGATTCGCTGTCGGAGTCGTCGTCCCAGCCGATGTTCTCTGCTGGGGAGAGAGCGGCGCCTGCGGTTTTGGGCGTTAGTAAGTGGAAGAGTCGGTAGGTGTAGGTGCGATGTACCTTTCAGGAGTTCACGCCTTCGTTCCTCTTCAGTCTCGATGACCATGCGCAGGAAGTAGTACCGTGTCCAGAATGGTGCGTATTCAACCTTTTCGGGTACTAGTTTCTCCATTGATTTACGAAGCTCTTCGTACTTCTCCAGGTCTGCCGCTATGGCGTCGGTCTTTTTCTCCACGGAAAACTCATTCTTCCACTTCTCAAACTCCGGACTTACTGGATCCTTGATGAAGCTCTCTGGAGCCGAATGGATAGCATGCAATCGAGCATCGAAGCGTGTCGAGTGGATCACACGTTTGCCGTCTTGGTCTTTGCTTTCGAAAAGGACTTTGTTTGATCCGTGACTGTCTTCACTAGGCGCTGCAACCGTAACGGCGTCTCGCAAGAAGTTCCTAATGTTGGTCCCAAACTTGAGGAGAGCTTCATCTGCGGCATCCTCGGCTTTCTGCACGTCTTTCAGGCGTTTCGTAGCTTCTGATCTGAACCTCGAGATAAGGCCTTCTGACTCCCTCAGAGCTTCACTCTCTGTTCGTTCTTTGCTACTTGAGGCTGCAGTTTGTGCGTCGCCAAATGTCGTCGCAGCTGTGGGAGTTACTGGTGGGCTGAGACCGGTCGACATCGAGCGTGCTCTACTCGCCAGCGTGGTCTTGAGATCCGTGAAGCCTTTCACGGCCTCCTCGCCCACAGCAGTCGCTTCCTTCTGTGCTTCTTTGGACCAAGTCTCGCTCTGTTTCTTGACATCGCTGAAGAAACCACCAAGTTTAGCGCCCCAAGGGCTTGCGGTGAACGACTTGTATGCTTCTTGGAACTCGGCGTTGAGGTTGGTGGGCTTCTGCTTCTCCCCTTCTTGTTTGGCAACCTCTTCAGGGGAGAGAACTTCCTCCTGAATATGGTCGTAAGCGACGTCCATGGCGCTGTCACCTGATACGAGGCCTCATAAGTGTGACGGCGGTAGAAATATGTTGACAACTTCAAGGAGCTGATTTGGCGATGGTCTTGCCAGGCATGATGCCGCAAACAGACCCCTGCTCGCTAGCGCCAAGCCCCGCACTCACATGAAGACTGTCATTGCAGATTTCACCAAGCGCACCATGTCTCTGGATAACCCGCCATGAACCGACTCGAAGCAGCTCCAAAAGAGGTTGCCAGCGAAGAGAGCCCACTACTCGCCAATGGCAAGGACCGAGATGACAATGGCACCATCGAGCGCCAGGCGCCTTCAGAGGGCGACGCCGTCACGGAGAACGAGGTGCCCGTCGCCGACGAGCCCAGCACAAGACCTTTGGTGGTCATAATGTCCAGTGTTTGGCTGGGATGTTTCCTTGCTGCCCTGGATCAAACCATAATTGCAACGCTCTCTGCCCCCATTTCTGCATCCTTCAACTCACTTTCGCTGCTCTCGTGGTTGGCATCCGCCTACCTGATAGCGAATGCCGCTCTGCAACCTTTGAGTGGCCGCCTGACTGACATATTGTCGAGGAAAACAGGGTTGCTATTCTCGAATATCTTCTTCTGCGCCGGTAACTTAATCTGTGGACTTGCAACTCGGGAGTGGGTTATGATCCTTGGGCGCGTAATAGCTGGGATGGGAGGAGGGGGGTTGACCGCCATCTCGACTTTTGTGGGATCAGACCTGGTGCCACTGAGGAAGAGGGGGGTATTGCAAGGTATCGGGAATATTTGCTATGGCGTTGGTGCTGGGCTTGGAGGTGTCTTTGGAGGTTGGATCAACGACACCTGGGGCTGGAGAAACGCTTTCTTGATCCAGGTCCCATTCACCGTGGTCTCAGGCATACTGGTCTTCTTCGTGGTCGATATACCAATCAAAATGACTAACGAGTCTGCATGGGAACGTATCGACGTACTTGGCGCCGTTACTTTGATAGTAACCCTCGCTCTCCTTCTTCTAGGTCTGAATTCTGGTGGCAATGTAGTTCCTTGGACGCATCCTCTCGTGCTCGTCACCCTTCCATTATCACTTGTGTCTTTAATCATATTTATATATGTCGAGAAAACTTACGCGAGGGAGCCGATAATCCCCGTCAAACTCCTCCTCGATCGCACTGTTCTTTCCGCATGTCTTACGAATTGGTTCACGACCATGTCCATCTTCGGCATTATCTTTTATGGTCCCATCTACTTCCAGGTCCAAGGCCTCTCCGCTACTCAAGCCGGTGAACGATTGATACCACTATCACTTGGTATGGCTGTTGGTTCCATATCAATAGGACTTATCATGCGCGGGACAGGGCGTTATTACTTCTTATCAGTTATTGTTATCGTGGTCATGGTCATCTCCTTAGCAATCGTTTCGACTTTCCATCTGGATACCCCAACCTGGGAGCCTTTCGTGGTCTTTGCTTTTGCGGGCTTTGGCTACAGTGGCATGCTTACTGTGACTCTTCTGGCGTTGATCAGTGCAGTTGCACATGAGCATCAAGCGGTGGTCACGTCTGCTTCCTACGCTTTTCGAAGTACGGGAAGTGCGATTGGCATCACAGTCGCGTCTGCAGTCTTTCAGAACATCATCAAGATAGAGCTTTGGGACAAATTCGGTGGTCGAAAGGGAGCTGCTGAGGTTATCAGCAAGCTGAGAGACAATCTAGACGAGATCAAAAGTCTGCCACCGGAGTGGAAGGCTGGAGTCATGGAGGTATACATGGATGCATTGAGAGGCGTCTTCTTGACTACACTAGGCATTGCCGTTCTAGGATTCTTGGTCAGTCTGGCTATGAAGGAACACACATTGCATAATAATCTGGCCAGGGAAATAGAGCGAAGGAAGTAGGAAGGTGACACACATCGAACACGCTTGCGATACCACCAGCACATGGTACATGAGATGATGAAGATGTTGGGTGGTTGTAATCATATACGCTAAGAAGCATTGTTGCATGCTTCTAGCTTCCGTTGAGAAAGCCAAGTCGTGGACGGGACAAGGCATTGGAGAACGCCAAAGCAGAATTACGCAAAGTGCTAGATGATGGGAAGGTTGGTACTGTGAAGGAGCTTAAAACGGAACTCGAAGCAACGCTTTACCGCATTACCGTTGGGCACTCGGAGGGCGCGGAAGCGAACGTTCGGGAGACCGATACCAATTTCCTTACGATTAATTTTGATAAGGCGCTGGGGAAAGAGCCTCAGGTAAGGAAGCGGCTGCTGAGGTATCAGATGAATCCGAGGCCGGATTGGGGGCCTATGAATAAGGCGAGTGGCTGAGATATAGTAATGGAAACACGGTTTGCCGTTTTGTCTGTGAAGCTACACTGGTTAAATCCTCCAACGTCATGTCGTCAAACCATCGAAGCATCAAACCATCAATTCAGCAATCTTCTCTTAAGCCATATTTGCATCAACACATCCCACACTTTCTTTGACCAACATCGTTACTATCTTCAGACACTCATATAGACTACTTGCCTAAAGCACCAAAGCAATCACCAGAGCTCTCCTGCAACAGCAAATTTCCAAGATGCATAGGCCATACCGCCATCTCGACAAAATCACTAGAGCACACCAAACTGCCAGACAAGCACGAAGACCTGCAGCAAAGGATAAGAAGACCGGCTTGCTCGAACTACGTGAGTGTTCATGGGTCTCTCTTGCTTTGTCGTTCATGCAGCGAGTAATGCATAATGCCCAGAAAATTTCTTTACTCTTCAGCCATATCGTGCGGGCTGTTCTCTCCTGAGCGACGAATGCTGACCCTCATGTTTTCAATAGCGATGGAAGTACGCCTGATCATTTACAGGCAACTCTGCACCCCAATCCATCATGAATGGCTCGACGGCGAAGGCGAAGACCTCCCGGGATCTTGCATTTCATTTGACTTCCCGCCAGCTGTTCTCCTTGTCAACAAGCGAATCAACGCTGAAGCCAAAGTGGTCTTCTACGGCGAAAATACCTTCGTCACACACATCGAGACAATGGATGTAGACCAGGACTACGATACCGTGGAAGCCGATACGGTTCGCCGGCGCATCATGCTTGGTCATGTTAAAAAGGCGCATATCCATCTTAAGCTGTCGGGACAACTGATCGCAGAATGGCGCTGGGCTGGAAGCATGGCAGACTACCTTGACTACATCCGCAGAAGCATGACGACCGTTGTGCGGGACTTTATTGCTGCACCGGCTTTGAGATTGGTCGTCATATCTTTCGAAGACGCGATCAACGATGACCCTTGGATTCCCGACTTGAACTATACCGCTGAGACCCTCGATCCGAGAGAACTAGAAGAAGCGAGGTACTCTGCTTTGGAGATCCTCGGGTCATTGGAGTATCTACCAGTGCGAATTTCGCTAGAGCTTGGAAAGGTGTCGGTGGACACTGCTGATGGGTATGAAAACATCCTGGAGGAGAGATTTGCGAGCACCTTCGGCGAAATCATAGCTTCCAGAGCAACTGAGAAGGTGGCGCCCCAGAACTTAGCGTCAATGGTAGTGATTTAATGCGGTGCAAGGTGTTTGGGAATGGAAATTGAATGATTGGGGCACTACAAGCCCAAAAGCTTTACCAGTACACACAAAACAACGTAATGGTGAATTAGCTGGCTGACTGACCGGGTACTAGCCTACGTTTCCTCTTGAAACTTTGCCCCTATTGATTTTCTGGGCTCCGTCTGTATACTGCTGGTGGAGATCGCTTTTGTCCTTGCACTTGAGCTTCTCGACAAGTATATGTCACAAGTTCCGGCGTCATAAGCAGGCATCCCCCCGAGCCCCCTATCTTTCCCAGATAAAGATGCTTAGGGCTGCTGGCAGTGGAACTCAGGGTTATAGGTCATGATTTTCTTATCGATAAGCGTACCTTACCCTCGGTACGGAGTAGTCTCATCATCCTCACTTCCCCATGCCTGCCTCATCCACGCGAGTCTAGTGTAGATAACATCAGGCGACGCTGTGCCCACGGACATATTTGGCAATCACTCTCAGGATGCAGGGGTTTAGTACGTACTCTGAATGCCGCCATGACCTTGCTGACAGCATATAGATATGGGACGTTATGTCCCCCCGGAACATGAAGGCACCACCTCTGCCAACAAATTAGCTGGCAAGTGCGTCTACTCCTATGCAGCATGAAATCTACACCTTCATGAGCTTACCCATCTCATACTCAGGCACGCGCTCGGCGCCCGCGCTCGTAAATCCGCTCAAGGCATTCTCACCGTCCGCTTCGAGGTGCCCTTTGCCATATGGTGTTCCACATGTCCAAAACCCACCATCATCGGCCAAGGCGTCCGCTTCAATGCCGAGAAGAACAAAGTCGGCAACTACCATTCCACACCCATCTTTAGCTTCCGCATGAAACATAATGTTTGTGGTGGGCCTATAGAGATCAGGACCGATCCGAAGAATACGGCGTATGTTGTTACGGAGGGAGCTAAGAAGAGGGATATTGGCGAGGATAAGCCACCAGAAGACGGGGAGATCGTGCTGCGAACGGCTGAGGAGAAGCAGCGGCTGCAGAATGATGCGTTCGCGGCGTTGGAGGGTAAGGTCGAGGATAAGAAGCAGCAAAGTACGGATCGTTCTCGCATTGAAGAGATACAGCGAGCGAAAGAGAAGGACTGGGATGATCCGTATGCAGCAAGTAAGAAGATACGAAGAGCATTCAGGGCCGATAGGAAGCTGCGACAGGGTAAGGAGAAGATCACCGAAGCCTTGAAGGACAGGATGAGCCTTGGTATGGATCTCTTAAATGAGACAGAAGAGGACAGAAGAAGAGCTGGCTTTGTGGACTTTGGAACCGTTGACCATGATACCGCGGTTATGCAGGCCAAGAACAAGCCCCTGTTTGGGCCATCGCCAAAGAGAAAGGAGACACCAATGAAGCACCAGACCACAAAGGCCGAACTGAGCGCTGCGCAAATAAGGGAAACGCTTCAGAAGGAGCTAGGGAACAACACCAGAGCCGTTTTAGATCCTTTCCTGAGCAACGGCAAACCGCTGGCGATCTATGCAACCAACAAGCCATTAATCAAGCGAAGCGGCCGTTCCATTGAAGCGTCCAATTCCATCATCGATCCGAAACTGGATCTCGTTACTGCAGCTGCATCATTGGTTGATTACGACTCCGATTGAGGACTATGCTGAAGCGATGTTCGGGTTCTGTAGCCCTGTAAGGCGTCAAGGCGGAAGATACCCCTGAGAGCATGCCATTTTCACCACGAACGAGGCTGCCTTGTCATGTCGACTCAGAGGAAAGGTGCAAAATGACTTGCTAGTCATCTCAGGATTGCTCAATCAAGGTAAATGCTATCAATGCGCGTTCTCCTTACCTCTTGTCTCGCTCCACTCAACATCTCCTTTTGCCTTCCTCAATTCATCTGCTGACCTGATTGGAAAACGTTCGCAGCAAGATTTCTGGCAGAAGGGGATCGAAGACACAGCCTGTACTCCACCCCAGGACGGAGAGAAAAAAACAACCCGCCTGGCGACAAGGAGCACGCTTCGTTAGTCATGGGTAATGTCGGCTGTTGCGAGTGCCACATAGCAACCTCTAAATCAGCGATCTATTTTCTGATCGGAAGAGGGAGGTGAAACAGCAGCGACGTCAGTCTTATTCGTGGCGCCCGCATTCTCTTGTACGTCTGACTATGAGTCCCTATACTGTTCGTTGAATTGCTGTACACATTTTTTTTTACTGAGGTGGGTGATCAAATTTCGGCTTCGCTCTCTCGCGCTCACAGTAGGCTAAGTGTTTTGCCAATCGTGTCCTCACCTACATTAGTATTCCCTCTATAGGTCGGTGGTTTTCCCTCTGTATCGGCCAAGGGTCGGCAGGCATCAATCCACGGAATGGCCTGCAGTAGCGTCTTGATAAGCATCCACTTCACGCAAGTTCAACTTGTCTTCGAAGAGCAATAGTTTTATCTAGTACTTTTGCAAGCTGTTAGCCTTATCAGCTTATTCTTCCTTCACCTCCATTTGATTTCGTTGAATTCGGTTTCATTTCCTTCGTCGCTGGTTGCTTCCCTCGAGATGTCCGCATCTTGGTGGTAGGCGTTTCTCCAGACTTACAATTATCCGCTCTAAAGCATAAGTAGGAGGCACCAATCGCGGTCTCTGGACCCTCGATGGTCTTACAGCTACTTAGTGGCCCACTGACCGCTGAAGTTCCTGTCTTCCGAGAGCATCAACGTCATTTGATCCTAGCACAGCAAGCTACATCAAGCTTGGATCCCTAAGCTTGACAGATAATCCGATTAGATTTCCTAGTCAACACTCCGTGGCAGGCCGGGCGGACCAAGGTAAACAGCGAGTAAAACTTCTACCTAATGATATCTCTCCACTGGAGCGCCCTGCCAGCCTCTAGAGCGTTCCGCGATATACGTGGGCTCTCGTATATATGCTGAAAGGCGCATTGTGCTAGGCATAGATGTAGGGTTGGATGGACCTTTTTCACGAAGACCTTCCACAATGGGTGGTAGCGTATTGGTGGAATCTTACTGCGACTACTTGTGGGTGTCGATGAGAACATATGTCATTTTCGCAGGCCTCCGCTCGTTGTTCGAGTCATATCCTCTATCTGTATCCTCGATCCCTCCATATCGTTCGTTCACGTGTCCATCGTTGATTTCGAGTTGCTCTGTGGAAGCAGCAATAATATTGTTTACTCAGGTCATTGTGCTGCTTTTTATATTGATTTCTGGCGACCATGCATCTTGGCCGACTAGTTCCCTACTCATTCTACCGTTACAACCCACGCACCAAGCCTTATGCCATCGAACATCTCGGTGGCTTCAAGATCGCAAGCCTTGGCTACACTTTCCCTCAATGCTCTTCCTGACCACTACCACAACAATCCAATCCAGACATTCAAACGTAAGCCCCCTACGCCTTGCAAGAATTCCTCTCCCCTAAAATTCCGTTATCACAACAAGCTAACACTCCCTCCTCTACAGGCCTCAAAGGCGCCAGCAACTTCCACACCCACAGTCTCGACCGCACCACGCTCGAAACCCACTTCCCTCTCCTCTCCCCCAGCGACGATCACGCCCTCAACAACTACGACCTCAACACCGAAGTCGCCTCCAGCCCTCCAATATCGAGAAATGCTACCTCGCAGCCAGCACGCCCTACCGACTCCTCCCTCGCCCCCTGCCTCGCCTTCCTGGGCAACCAAGCCCGCCTCGCCGTCGCCCCTCGCTACCACATCATCTCCATCCCCAACTGGAAGCCCAACACGCACTCCTCCAACGGCACTATATCCGATGGAGCCACGACGTGACGCAAACCATAGCAGAAGGCCCCCAGCAAAGCGCAGTCGCATTTTCTTTCCAGCAACGATGGGCCGGCTCAACCGGTACCTCAACGTGGTACAGCTGGGCGCGGAGACGGGGTAGACTGCGATGGTTTGTGGAGCTGAGGTAGGGGTAGATGGTTATGGTTGAGTGTTCGGGTGCTTGAAGGGGGGGGGTTTGATGGTGTTGGAGGCTGGGGGAGTAACGGTGCATTTTGGGTGGGGATGGGGTGGTTTTTTTGTGGGGATGGCGGTTGCGGTCGCGTGTCGGGTGGTGGGGGGGAGGGTTTGTGGTGATGTGGTCGGGATGGATGGGGTGGTGATGAATTTGAGGGAGGGGACGGAGGCGTGGGATGATGCTGTTGCGATGGCAAATCAGGCGGTTGATGGTTTGTGTGTGCTTCAGAGGGGTAGGCATTGTGAAGGACATAGGGGCCCGGGTGTGAAGATGGGCTTGTGTGTGGTTTCGCTATTAACTTCAGGGGGGAAGTAGATAGCGCGGTCATGGCTGCATTGAAGCTCCGTATCTACCTAGCTCAAGTCCTTGAGGCACCCTTCCCTAAGTTGAGTCATCTCATGGGTTCTTTGAGTCAGATGATATTGGAAATGCCTTCTCTGGACCGCCCTGTTGGGTGTTGTGGATCAGCGAGGCGAGGGTTTTAGTGATTTGTCCTTTCAGCCCTGGGTCTGGATTGGCCATTAGCGCTTTCACAACGGTTGTCGCCCCTTGGCCTTATTTTTAGATCCCCGACCCCAACTTCTGGCAAGATGCTTTTGATCAACTTTCGCATTTCTTGATTTATTACTATCAAAATCTCAAGTTTGATAGAGTGATCTTTGCGCTTTCAATAATATATCTTTGATAGAGTTTAAATCAACATTGAGAAAGTTATTTGATTGCAAAGTTTTTGTGTTTCGAAGTGTGTCTCAAAAACAAAGATCGACTTGAACTTCTTACATGTCAACGAACTTTGCAATTTCTATAGCTCTAGCAATTTGTAATCAAAACTTATAAATAAAGCAATTTTAGAAAGCGCATAGTATCTAGAATAATAATAATTTAATTTTATATGTTTTAATAGCGAAATACGAAAGTTGACCAAAATTATCTTACCAGAAGTTGGGGTCGGGGATCTAAAAATAAGGCCAAGGGGCGACAACCGTTGTGAAAGCGCTAACACTAAGCCCGTCGTCAAGACATTTAAACGGTTATCGGAGAGTGTCAAGAAAAATTGCACTCCTTGTCACTGACTGGGATAAGCCACTTGGTGGTTCGTTTTGAAGAATCCAGGGATAATCAATCATAGGAATGCGACGTGAAGATTGAAAACAATGGCAAGGAAAGCTGTGATAATTTCAAGGAACCTAAAACTTGACTCGAGTCTAGAACTCTAGAATGACCTATTCCGGTGGTCAATGAGAGTTGAGCGATCTGTTGATCGTCTAGGAAGCGGAATCCATAATCTCGAATATAATGATCGTAATGCTAGTGGCGTTGATCGCGCCAGCTAGTTGGGACGGTCACCCTTCTCCCCTTTGATGCTATTGTCTAAGCTAGACTTCTCAAATGGTCTTCGCAACCCTGCTGACCCATGGCAATACCGAATATTCTACGAGGTGCTCTGTGCTTCGCTTAGTGTTTTCGAGGTCAATTTGACATTGTCGGTAATGATGGCATCGAGGCCGGCGTCTGCCTGTGTCTGAAGTCGATTGTTAATATTGCTCCAAATTGTTGATTCCTGGTGCAGAAGGGTATGATGTTGGAGCGTAGTCCACTACGATGTAATAGCTCAATCATTGGGAGACAACCAATCTAGAAAAAGTAGAAACTTACCTTGATATGTTCCGGCACATTATTCAGACCGCCCCAGGACACACACAAGAGACCGGCGTCCTTGACATACTCGATTAGGTGCGGGCTCATGACTAGCGGTTCAGACCGGCTGATGACGTCCGCAAGGCGCCAGCTCCTGGCAAACCAGATCGCCTCCTGAAGACTGTCCGCGCGAGCGTCAGACGAGGGTATGTGGCCCGCTTCGGTGAGGAAGAAGACGGGGTGAATAACTTATTTCTTGGAGAGTAGGATGCAGATCTCGGGACTGAAGGATGAGAAGAAGATCTGGCGATTACCGGCATGGCGGTAGACGCAGTCGAGGATGCGGTCGACGAGGTGGTTAACTTCTACTGCGGAAGGTTCCATGCCCCAGTCATAGGCTTCGAATAACATGGGATATTCTTTGGGACGCCGGCGTCGTTAGCTTTCGGTACAAATTCCGAACCTCCGTGATAAAGAAGGAACTTACTGATTTCGATGTCGAATTTCATGACCGGTGGGAGCTTTGTGAGTAGGTCTTCGAGAGTCGCAAAAAGAGCTTGTATGTATTTCGCCCCTGAAGTTGCCTTTGTACGAATTGTGACCTTTAGGCTCGTTGAGCTTGTATTCGAAGGTATACTTCATGCGCTCGATGAGCTCTTTCGCTCTCGGTTGACGGTATGTGTCTAGAGAACGCGAGCGCTGTCTGGGGTTTCCTTTTCCTAAGTCGCTACTATTCTTGAGAAATATTTGTTTCGTTGTCGATGACGGACCCTCTTCCTTGGACTGCGCATTGCTGATGTACATGAACTACGAGCGTAAGTCGACGTCATGAAATGCGAAGCACTGAGAAAGATGTGGGAATTACCTGCTCCAAGCTGAGATAATGTACTGGAGCATCTATTCCCGTTTCACTCATGAGAAAATCGTGGTATATGACCGGTACATCATCTTAAAGACACACTGGAGATCCCTCACCTCTATATACGATGCCCCTAATGCCTTTGCTGATAGAAACGACTGCCCATCAATCAGTATTTCCACTGCTGTGTTCTTACTTGCATTGTTACCTCGATAGTATTCTCTCCAATCTGCAACTGCCTACGACCCGGATCATTCTCACCAATGCCTGTTCAACAATGAGTTACTTGGCTTGCCTAGACCGGAGCGGAAACTAATGTACCTCGATGCCCAATGATTGAAAGGCTGGATTTTTTTGGGGAATGACAGCTCTTGCTTGATCATTCGCTTGGGGCTGGGTGCGGAAACGGCGTCACGATCTGGAAGTAGAACATGACCGTGCCTATAAAATCAAGAGTGTCCTTATGAAGGACTGGAATCGTGAAATTCCTGATCAGACTCTCGTGTGCGTGGCCCGATCCTTCCTTCAGGCTGTTGAGTAACGCAACAGCACTACCAATGAGTAGGTTACCCTCATGCCCCGACGTCTCCGAATGGTAGACGTTGAAGGCTATTTTGAAATCCTTTGGATTGCTTGTCGTAAACCGCCATGGTTTATTGGCCATATCCTCTAAGATCGGTAACTGAACGGCGTGTCTAGCTTGCTCTTCATTGATAGCTCGAACTTCAACGCGGAAATCGGCTTCCCGCTGTGGATTGTAGTTGTCAGGCCGTACGTACGGACTCATGTCAACGGCGGTGACTGGCTCATAGCTGTCCAGCGCACCAAGGTTAACGTATATTAGGCTTTGGCCGTTGAGAGCTTCTCGATCGTGTTCTCTAGATGTGACAGACAGGTATAACTTCCCGTTGGATCGTCTCCGCTGATGGAGGCGACCAGCACTGTGTCCATCCGTTGAACAGCTGGCAGTCAAAGCTGTCAGTTTCCTCGCCAAGGGTAGCCAGCCTCTGAACGCAGCATGGTCTTTTGCTCTCCATCCAGACTGGTCTTGCGCAGCTAGATCGGCTCCTGCTTGAAGTAGGAGCTCTACGATGGCTTGATCGCCTCTAGCGGAAGCCAACATCAAAGGAGTCCAACCATGACTGTCTTCATGTACGTTCAGATCTAGCTGTGGGAATTCTTCCCGGGATTGAAGTAGTTCAGCCACGTATCGTACGTCTCTTGTTCGTATGGCTAGATGCAGAGTAGTGTTGCCGCTCTGGTGTCTACTCTGAACATCGATGACAGACTCACATAGAAGCTGTACGATTGCAAAATTCTTTAATTAAAGAGCATAGGCAAGGAGATGACCTGGAAGTGCGATCTGTTGGTTGGAACGATTGTTCCCTATCTTGGCCGCATCTGTCCTGCCGTGATAATCGTCTATCAAAATCTCTAGAATGGACAGATTCCCGTTGATGACTGCTAGATCCAGAGGCGTGAGTCCTTCTGAATCTGGGGTAAGCACGGGGTTCTGAAAGTGTCCGGGAAGAGAGTAATTTTCCCGTCCCAAACGCATTAAGATCTCTCGACAGACCTGAGGTAGATCATGTTGCACAGCGTAGTGTAACGGAATTCTTCCAAAGGCGTCTTTTGTCTCAAGGGCTTCCTCTAATTTGGACCCAAGCTTACGGAAAACTTGAACGAGCTGATCGGCAATTTCGCCTACGGAAATATCCCGAGTGGCGTTGCCAGTCCACTCTCGAAGCTGCGTATATTGACCATGCAGCTTCTTGCTCCGCCCGATCTTGATGATGAGCCAATGAACATGATTGTCGAAACCGTGGAGAGACTCAATAGCCCGAATCAGTCTTACAGTACAGCCTTGCGATCTGTAAACCACCGTACTGTGCAGCAAATCGAAGAGGAACTGTTGTTGCTTGTGACCATCCACCACCATATGAATTAGGCTTTGCGATAGATGTCGATCAAGACCATATGCGTCATCTCGTTCAATTGCGGCGAAGGCTTCTCTTAAGGAAGAATCAACCAGACTTTGACCAAGGTATTTTCGTTCCAGAAATGTTGTATGTGCCGGACCGATGCTACTAAAGTGGTTCTCGGAATGTATTCTGTCGAGGCATCTGTCGATCTGACGTAAAGCCTCAACAGAATCTGTTCGATTGGCGAGGTCTGCGTCAGAGATAACAAGACCTTCCTGAAACTTGGCCAGTGCGCCAAATATCTTGTCGAAGTTGACTAGCCAGAACCACAGTAGTTTCTTCAATGAATCACGTAATTCGATAAATGCCGCTCTCAGATCGAGGACTTCGAGATTGCCAGCGGCGTCTAAGTCTTCAATAGCGCTTATGCCGTAATGGCGATGTAGTGCTTCAGTTTGCTGTCGAATTACTTTGTGCTTGTCATGATAGAAGGACCTTGTTCTCGACAAATTCTGCTCCAGACAAGAACGGAAACCTGCAGCACTATCAGACTATTAAGTTAAAGACAAATAACGGTCTTGAGCAGACCACTTAGGTCTGCGTCTTCTCTACGGTCTGCTCCATGGCTTTGTGCAAGCTTATAGAGCTGTTTCAACGCCTGATAATCGATGTAGAAAGGCGCTTACTCGACGATTTGGTACTGGTGAAGGTTGTGCCCGAACTTCATAGCTTGCTGTCAATCTCAGAAACATTCAACAGTGTAAACGGTCACAGCGAAAGCTTAGTACGCGGCGGCAAGAGAAGGAGACTAAAGTACTTGACAGGGGTGGCCTCTGCATGCTACGATATCACTAAGGAGGTTGTAGCGATGAAGGTCGACAGAATAGTCACATGCTAACCCCGGGCTTTACTGAGCTATTCCTTCCAATTAAAAATCCCCCTTACACAGGTTCAACAAGGTGAATCGCTCGTGCAACCCCACGTCGATATCGCCGGATATTAAGGGTGTAGCATAGTGGAGGACAAAGAATTAAAGTCCATCATACAAAGAAACCGGAATTCCCCACTCAAGCCGCAAAAGTCGTGCTCAGCGCTGCCAAAAATCAGATCTTTTTGCTTCACCATGTTCACTGCTGATTGCGTATGTGCTGCGATCTGGGAATGACTTGACGACTCGGTGATTAACATACTGAGGTTCCAAAGTCAGAGTTCCCTGGTAGGTGCTGTATCGCGCGAATCCTGTCCACGAGCGAAGCCCGAAGAACACATCACAGCCGAATCAGGGTATGATCGCGATATCGACCTCAGGTAAGATCATCAGAGTATCCCATGCGCTGGCACCAACGCGTGCTAATCACAACTCTCACAGTCCCTGGAGGCCTTATCTTGTTTCTTTCCTTTCGGACTCCTCATCGTGGGTGTCCGATCTGGAAAAATTATTCTTCGATGGTTCACCACTTCGACAATAGGGTGCACTGGTTATTCGGTCCACCAACAATAATTCGATAGGTGGTGGACAATGTGCCAAGAAACCCCAAACAGCTGAATTGAGCACCATGCCAGCACATGGTATCGACGCATGCGATGACTTCTGTGGGCCCATTTGGATCGCTGCTCGGCCATATGGCTGGAAGGCAATCCTTGAACCAGCGGCTGAGATAGCATAACAGTCGCAGACTTCCCAAAGACTGCAAACGATTTTGACAAGTCACTGCTGCTGATAATCGACCAGGACGACGGTTGGAGTCATCCACGGATTAATACAGAATCTTGTAAGCAGAGTTGCTTGGTGATGCACGTTGGCTTTCACTTCAGTGCTCTACTCTGCTGCACTCCACGAGTGGACAAGCCGATGTACTCGAACTATCGTTAGGACATGTACACTGAGGCATTGCCTCCAGCATGGCTATGTTTTGATTTGAAGTTATGTAGGGCAAGGAAGCATGGCAAGCGTGATATTGCTCACGAGTCACACGTTGGGGGACGTCCTGAAGCGCCTAGGCGCTTAGAATAGCCCGAGCCGGCCGTTCCGATTTTCGAGCCGGGAATTCCAGTTCCGGCTCATTTTCGTATTTAACATCAAGGGTCCTCTGACAATCAAAGACCGGTCCGCAAATTCCCTTTGTTGTCATCTTTTAGTGGCTGCCGCAGTATCGGTCAATTGCGCGTGACTGAATACTAATGATATTGTGGAGCCGATACGAGGATGGTACCGTCTGCCGAGAGGAATCTCCTAGGGTTTCCGTCATTATTAATATTGTGGCGGTCATAGACAGTACTTAAGGGGCGTTACTTGCCTTTTTGATACATGTCTTAGTAGAAAAAACACAACGAATAAAGACACTTGGCTTTATTGAAAGTCTCATACATCTTTTTCTCTCTCTTATCCTACATCATCCATCCCAACTATTGAAATACAACCATTACTGACTGCTGCTTCCACTCAAGCTAGAGATGTATGCATCAGCCAGACCCACCACAGCTTCCATCATGAGTGGAAGAGCTACTACCAGGCTTGCCAAACCTCTTCAACTACTCTTCACCGAATCTAGAGCTCCCTCGCCACGCATATGTACTAGCTGTATAGCCGTGCAACACGTTCCGAATGCGAGACGGCAATTTAGTGCTACGTCTAGGACGCAGCTCAAAGAATACTTCCCACCACCAAAGGACACTCCAAACATCAAGATCACTGGCCCAGCATGGCATCATCCTGTGTAAGCCATCCTCAACCTTTCCTTGCCCCATTTACCAGTCATGCAACGAGCTCTCGATTTGAGCTGACGTTGGTCTAGGTACACCGAGGCTCAGATGAAGGCTATCAAAATCGCTCACCGTGAAACAAAGGATTGGGGCGACAAGACAGCGCTCGCTATGATCAGATTACTACGGTTCGGTATGGACACGGCGACCGGCTACCGACATCAGATAGAGACCGCCAAGGGTACACCAGAAACAAAGCAAGGCTGGTTTGTCATGAACGAACGGAAATGGCTTGCCAGATTTCTTTTCCTTGAGAGTGTTGCCGGTGTTCCTGGCATGGTTGCTGCCTCAATACGCCACCTGCACAGTTTACGGCGCCTCAAGAGAGACAACGGATGGTAAGTCATGTGGAGAGCGCCTCTGCAATGTTCTACTAACATGATCGACAGGATCGAAACCCTCCTTGAAGAGGCCTATAACGAGCGCATGCATCTCCTCACCTTCATGAAGATGGCTGAACCAGGTCGCTTTATGAGGTTCATGATCCTCGGAGCGCAAGGGGTCTTCTACAATGGCATGTTCCTGGCCTACCTGATGTCGCCCCGGATCTGCCATCGTTTTGTCGGCTACCTGGAAGAAGAAGCAGTTCTCACCTACACCCGTGCCATTGCTGACATCGAAGCTGGGAAACTCCCAAAGTGGCAGAGCCTCGAGGCACCGGAGATTGCGGTGAAGTATTGGAACATGCCTGAGGGTTACCGCACCATGCGCGATCTGCTTTACTACATCCGTGCCGACGAAGCCAAGCACCGGGAGGTCAACCATACCTTGGGCAACCTCGAGCAGAAGACGGACCCGAACCCCTTCGTCAGCGAGTACAAGGATGATGCCAAACCGCATCCGAGCAAAGGCATCGAAAATATCAAGCCTACGGGATGGGATCGGAAGGAAGTGATTTGAGACGAGCATTGACGTCTGTCTTTGACTAGCGATTCAGCGGTGGGTTACACACTTGCGTCTCTCAACTCTGGGAAGAGCATTCTAGAATGGACGACTGTCTCCTTTATGGCCAAGCGACAAATGCATGTGGTATCTTAGTGTCCTTTGAGTGTTCAAGAGCTGAATACTTTTCTCCATCCATGTCCCAATATCTTCAACGACCATGGGACTCGCAAGTAACACCATGAACAATCGCATGTTGTGCATGTCATGCTGTCTATGCGCAGTAATGTGGACGTCAACAACGTATACTCCATGGACATGGAAGCCCCTACCCCTATGATGGGAGAGTCGTGAAGTCGTGATTGCGTGAAAGCGTTCGTCTGCCCCCCACCGAGCCGAAGTCTAAAGAGGATGAAACAGGGGTGTTTAGTGCAATGCAAGGAATCCACCCCAGTGAGGGGTCGCCCTAATCGATAACCGACAATAGCTCCCTCCACAAGCTCGACTCAAGCGCCCAAGTCTGAACAAAGCACCTTTCGTCCCATTGTCCCACCTTCACCTTACAAATCCAAGTGTTCGAGAGACTCAATTGAGCAGTAAATAGCTAGGAATCCCTCTCATACATGCTGTACACTCCCTTGTTGCGCAGTAATCCCGCTTGACGCTCCGAGTCCTCCTCGAGTCTCGCTTCGCCGACCACGGCAAGTCATGCCGCCGAGGTCTTCCCTCACCAGCTCTTTCCAAGCCTCTGATGCCAACAACGAGGTCGTCTGCCCATTGACTAACCAAGATGGCTCCAATTGCAGAAAGAGATGCCTCGGGGTGAGCATTATCTCCCCTCCACAGTCATTCACCACGGCATTGCGTGGCCGGAAATGCAGCTTTCGCTGACCATGCATTGCCATGTAGGAGAAGCGTTACCGTTCAATGCAGGAACACATTCGACGAGCACATCCGGAGCACTACATACCAAAGCTACCGGCGACAGAAGAAAGCTTCCAGCTCATGATCAACACCCCTCCTTCTGAGAGACCCCCACCGCCGCCCACACAGCCCCCTGAACAGCCAGGTACGGGGGCCCCAACGGAAGAGTCGGAAGCTTTTGCTAATTTGCTCAGCATACGGTCATGATAGAGACTCCAAGGCCGGCGAGGCGCATGCACCAGCTCCGGCTCGGGTGCTGGAAGATGCATACCCTGCTGCAGCTACGGCCGCCGTGGCCCTTGCTCAACTCCACAACCACCGGCCAGACTCAGACTGGGAATCGGAAGCTGTATGGCATATCTGTGGCTCAGATACCTACCTCCCATAGCGAGAAGCACTGACACCGGTCTTGCACAGGATCAGATGTCCGACCACGAAGCCCTCCGCCGCCCACACATGCATTCCTCCGTCGAGCTCCCGCCGATCCACAACCATATCAACCAAGAGCCCATGCCACCGCTTCACTCACCCAGACCACGGGAGCTCCTTCCATCCATAATGTCCCGCTCACCGCCCGGCCGATCATCGACACTACCTCCCATCCAAAAACGAGATAAACCCGCCAGACCCCGCAAGTCCTCCATAACCAAGAGCGAGCGGCGGCCGAAACATGGAAGAGGCATGTCCAAGGAACATGCTCGGAGACTGAGTATAGAAGGACGGAAGGCGCTTTCCGCTGAACCAGCATCAGCAATGGGGAAACGTTGGGAAGACCTCATTGAAGCCGCAACCTCAGCCAACGAAGCCGACTCCGATCGAGATCTCACACCAGTAAAACCACACTCCTTCCCCCTGCCTTCTTCCCCTGTATTCAACCATCCGCAACTGACAAATCCCGAACCCCCAGATCCCCCAATCCCCCCGATCCGTCAAGCGCGCCTCCCTCCCTCCCTTCATCGCCTCAGGCCCCCACACCCACTTCGAATCCTACAAAGCCTCTCCCCTCCAACGAACCCTCACGCCCCCACCCCCGGACCTCGAGCCCTTCCCCTCCGTCGAATCCTCCCTCGACAGCTCCACCTCTCACTCCCACTCCCACACCCAGTCCCA
>JAABUQ010001539.1_pt1 | contig 49055 bp, 47 predicted proteins | sample 5560001 | NCBI WGS metagenome assembly JAABUQ01 (sample SAMN10711888, study PRJNA513371) | rock metagenome | isolation source: Antarctica rocks | place: Antarctica: Victoria Land, Finger Mt nord | collected 2015-12-18
TCCTCCCGACGGTGGGCAACCGACCCGCACTTCTCATTTGGTCTACGCCCCAATGCTGGGGGCCGGCACTACGCCGCCTGCACCGAAAGTAGTCACTCCAGTCCCTCTATTCACACCAGCCACCTAGGCCAGCCCCCGGGCCAGTGGCTGCGTCCAGGTGAACGCCTCAGCCTGGCGGCCCCACAGGCGGCGCAGGTCGAGATGGGCGGCCTGGGCCGCGCTCTCAATCTCGGCGCAGCTCTCCTCGAGGGTGGCCCGATCGTCGCCGGACACCGTCACGTACCCCGAGAAGCGGTACTCGGCGTGGCCGTCGGCCAATTCGCCCTCTCGGCGAGCCACCCCCTCGCTCTGGCGCAGGCGGCGGGCGGTGGCCAGAAATCCCGCCCGCCGGCGCAACTCGTCGTCGGCCAGGGACGCCGTTCGGGCCGATTCCACCTCCCGGATGGCCCGGGCCACGGGAACGGGCGCCATGGTCATCGACACCACCCGCCGCGACCCGGCCAACAGCAACGGGGTCAGGAAGTCCGGACCGACCTCCACGCGGGGCCACTCGGCGATCCAGAAGGTGGCGTGCCAGGCCCCGTCGACACGCAGGGCGGACCACGTCTCGTGGGTGGCCAGGGGCCAGGGGCCACCCCCGCCCGGGCTGGAGCGGACGGCGGCGGTCAGAGCGGCGAGGTCGAGGGGTGGACCAGGGGCCAGGTCCGCATTGCCCAGCTGGCCCTGCACCAGGCGAATCTCGCGGCGCAACACGGTGGCGGGATCGCTGCCCCCGCGTCGAGATCGGACGGCGACGATCACCAAGGTGTCCTGGCTCCGGGCATGGGCGGCAGCGTCGGCCAGCAGTAGGCCGTAGTCGACGGCGGCCGGGCCGGCCATGCCTGGAGGTGGTCCGGCCAGGTCGTCGAGCACCCCGACCGCCGCCGGCGACACCCGCTGCAGCCACTGGATGCGGGCCACCGGGCTGGCCGGGCGGGACAGTCCGGCGAGCAGCGCGCCCCACGTTCCCAGGCGCCTCCGCTGGTCGTCGCCGTCGAGGAGGGTGAATGACCCCCCGGTCACCGCCAGGACCGCCGCCCAGGTACCGAAACGCCGGTCCCGCACGATACCCATCGGTGCCTCCCCCGACCCGCAGGGGGCGGCCATCACGGCGATGCCGGCGGGCGCCGTACCCCTGCGCCGGTCGGGCGACGGTGCCGGGGGCGGCCACGAGCGGGGGGTGCCCCGGCGCCGGCCGGGGGACGGTGCCGGGGGCGGATCGGGCCAGGACGGGGGCCACGGCAGTGCAGCGGTGTGGCCGACGACGGGGGCCAGCCCGGCGCGGACCCCTCCCGCTCGGCGGGCCAGCCAGGCCCCGGCCACGATCACCCATGCCACCAATGGGCGCCGATCGATCGACCAGCAGGCCAGGATCGATGCGCCCACCAGGGTGGTCACGGCGACGGCGACGCCCGCTCCCCCGCCGACGGCGGCGCCCAGGTACAACGCGGCCGCCCCGCCGGCGCCGAGCACGGCGAGCTGTAGGGCCCCCAAGCCAAGGAGAAGGCCGCCGCTGTCGACCGGGTCGAGGGTGTAGCCCCGCCGCGCCTCGGTCACTTCCGCTCCTGGCGGCCGGCGGCGCCGGACCGTTGCGTCGGCGCCGTCCCGGTGCGGGGGTTGTAGGACCCCTCGGCCCGGGGAACGCTCTCGGCGGCCACCTTGGCGGTGACCAACCCACCACCGGCGGCCCCGACGCCGCGTACCGCACTGAGCGCTGCGCCGGCCGGGGTGGCCATGGTGGCCGCCCTCGTCGCCGACCTCGCCGGGCGCCGGGAGAGACCCTCGAGGTGGGCCACGGCCGCGGCCTCGACGACGGGCACCATTCGGAACAACACGAAGGGTGCGAAAGCGGCCAGCAACAAGATGGCTGTCCCCGCCGCCGCTTGATCCACGCCTCGGATCGACGTCAGCGCTCCGGCTCCGAGCGTCAGGGTGGCGACGATCACGAACTTGGACAGGATCAGGGCCACCAGTCCCTCGATGAGGCGCTTGGCCATGGACGCGGTGGCCGGCCACACCAGCCCAGCCAGGGCCAGGGGCAGGAAGAACACGGCTACATACACCGCCGCGGAGCGCACCACCAGCTCCAACCAGATCGATGCCGCGCCCAGCATCACCAGCACGGCAACCAGGACGGCCACCCCGGAGGGGAGCCCGCTGCCCCCACCCACCACCAGGCCGGCAAAGGAGCGGTAGACCCCCAGATCGGCGTCGTGGCTCACCACCTCGGTCATGGCATCGGCGGCGCCCAGGGCCAGTTGGGTCAGGTTGATGGCGGCCACGGTGACGATCACCGCCACCGGCAGCGCCACCGCCCAGGTCCGGACCAGCCGGCGGAGGTCCTGGCGGATGATGGCGCCGATGGTTCCGGCAGCCAGCAGGGGCACGATGACCAGGCCCATCAGGCTGATCATGGCCCGCTCCCGGTGGGCGAACCACGGGGCGGTCAGGTCCACACTCGTCGTGGAGTCGACCAGGGAGATGATGTGGCCGACGACCCACGCCGCGGCCGAGCCCACGCCCCGGATGACGATCCCCACCAAGGCGTCGGCCAGGCCGTTGCCCGCCGAGCTGGCGGCGCCACCGGCCAGGTCGCATCCGACCTGGACCAACGCAGGACAGGACACGAGCCTCACGCCCCCGCCACTTTGAGGCCCTGGCCGAAGAAGAAGTCGATGATGTGTGGGGCCCCGCCGATGAGCACGGCGGCCAGGCCCGACACGAGAACCCCCCGACGGCCGTTGTAGGCCTGCTGGTAGTTCTGGGAGTAGTGACCGAAGGCCCAGATGACGGCACCGACGACGATGCCCAGCATGGCGGCGATGAGCGCCCACGAGCCAAGCCCGTTGGCGATGCCGTGGAGCACCGACGAGCCGGGCAGCGCCGACTCCGAGGGGTTGAGCATCACGCCGTTGCCGGCCGTGGTGTCGGGCCCGGCGCCGGGCGAGGTGGACGGAGAGCCGGCGGCGGCGGCAAGGAGCAGGGTCAGGTGCATGAGTACCTCTCTGGATCGCTCGTGCTGGCCAGTAAGGCTCAGCCTGAGAGTCTCTCATGCTTTTTCATGATGTCAAGACCCAAAAGAACGGGTCGTTGTCTCACCGCCCGTCACCTCGTGAGGTCGGTGCACGCCCGCAGTCCGTCCCACCGCTTGGTGGCAGCGTCGGCCGCCGCCCCCTGCAGGGCCGTGGGGAGGCCCCCCGACAGGGTGGCCGGCTTCCACGAATACCCCTCGACGCGATGGCCGGTGACCGTCACGTCGAGCACCCCGCTGGAGCTCTCCGGAGGGGCATTGTCGTAGAAGGCCAGATTTCCCAGGCCGTAGTCGACAAAGGCCTGGCCCCGGTAGCCCGCCCCGAGCTGCACGTGGGCGTGGGTGCCGACCACGATGTCCGCCCCGGCCCGGGTGAGGATGGTGGCCAGCGCGGGCTGGGTGGGGTTGGGGCAGTCCTGGGTCTCGGTGCCCCAGTGCAGGTAGACCACCACGGTGTCGGCGCTGGCCCGGGCCTACTGCACGGCGGCCACCAGCCTGGTGGGGTCTAGTGACGAGGCCACCCCGGCCTGGCTGGTGGTGGCGGTCCACGCCTCGACCAAGTTGGTGTCGAGGACGTCGGTGGCGGCGATGATGGCGACGCGCTGGCCCCGGATGGTGGTCCGGAAGGGCGCGAAGGCCTGGTCGGCGTTGCCGCCGATGCCCAGCACGGGAAAGGCGGCGGCTCGAGCGGCGGCCATGGACTCGTCCAGACCCCGAGGGCCGCAGTCCTCGCCATGGTTGTTGGCCTGGGTGGCCACGGTGACGCCTGCGCTCTTGAGGGCGACGTAGGCGCTGGGCGGGGCGTGGAAGACGTACTGCTTGGACTGGGCCTGGGGGCAGCCGTTGCCCATGGTGACGGCCGACTCGATGTTGACCATGGCCAGGTCGGAGTGGGCGAAGAGAGTGGCCAGCGGCGCCAGGGCGGTGGTGGGGTCGTCGGCCAGCCGGGCGGCCTCCTGGCCCTCGAAGTGGACGTCACCGCCGAAGGCCAGGGTCACCGGAGCGCCGCTGCCGGTGGCCCGGGTGGTGGTGGTCACCGCCCGCCCGGGCCTGGCCGCGGGACGGGAGGAGGCGCCACTCGACAGCCAGACGATCCCCGCCACCAGGCCCACGGCCACCAGGACCGTCCGGGTCAGGCGCAGGCGGCGCCGGCGGCTCCAGCCCTGGCGGGTTTCAGGCCTGCGGGTTCCAGGCCTGCGGGGCAGGGGCCGGGGCCGCAGAGGCCGGGGTCGCGGGGGCCGGCGAGTTCCACGCCTTCCACCCGCCATGGCCGGCGACCCGCCGACGCCGCCGGTGGTCACCGCCCGGGGGGGTCCGTGGGAGGCGGGATCGGGGCGGGTGCCGGGTGGCTCTCCACATCAACGATCGGGCCAGGGGGGCCGACGTGGACGATTCGGCGGGCCAAGCGGCCGGCGACGATCCGCCCGGCTCGAGCCCGGACCACGGGAATGAGCAGCAGCACGCCGACCACGTCGGTGATGAACCCGGGGATGCAGATGAGCAGGCCCCCGGCCAGCACGACGATCCCGTCGAGGGCCTCGCTACCGGGTGGTTCACCCTCGGCCAGGCGCTGCTTGGTCCGCCGCCACACCCCAAAGCCTGCCCGGCGGACCAACCACGGACCGGAGGCGCTGATGGCCAGAAGGGCCAGGATGGCCGGGCCCACCCCAATGGCCCTGGCCACCTCGACGAGGGCCATCACCTCGGCCGCGATCAGCACCATGACGGCGATCAGGACGGACATGGGACGACCGTACCCCGGCAAGGTGCCGCAACCGTGCTCATCGTCCGACCCATCGGCCCCGGTGCCGGTCGGTACTACGCCACCAGCCCCCGGCCGGGCCGTTGGGTGGGTGGGGGCGCCGCAGCTCTGGGCCTGAGCGGCGCGGTGGATCTGGGAGAGCTGGCCGAGGTGCTGGCCGGCCGCCACCCGTTGGGACCGGGACCGCTGGGCGACCCCCGCCATCCCCGCCGCCGCGCCGGGTGGGACCTGACCTTCGCCGCCCCCAAAGGCGTTTCCCTGGTGGCCGAGCTCACGGCCGAGGCGGGTGTTGCCGCCGCCCACCGGGCGGCGGTCGACGAGGCCCTCGGTTTCGCCGGCCGCCACGCCTGCTGGGCCCAATCCGCCAACCGGCTGGTCAACGCCGGATCGGGGATGCTGGCCGCCCGCTTCGAACATGACCGCAGCGCCGCCGGCGATCCCCACCTGCACACCCACGTCCTGTTGGTCAACGCCCTGCGAAGCGAGGACGGGATGTGGTCGGCGGTGACCTCCAGCCCGTTGTGGCGCAGCGAGCGAGAGCTCTCGACCATCTACCGCCTCGGCCTGCGTCACCACATGGCCCAGGCCGGGTTGCATCCGGCGTGGAGCCTCGGCGCGGAGGGGAGCGCGGACCTGGCCGGCATCCCCCCGGCGGCCATCACCGCGTCCAGCCGACGGCGGACCCAGATGGCCGCTCATCGCGCCGCCGGGCGCGATGCCACCGGGGCGTCGGCGGCCCGGGCCGTGACCCGGGGCCGCGGGGGGGAACCGGCACCCGAGGGATGGCGCGCTGCGGTGGCCGCCGCCGGGCTCGACCGGGAGCGAGCGGACGCGCTCCTGGGGGCCGGAACTCCACCGAGGGAACCCGAGCTCGACGCCGGATCCGTCAGCGCCGCGTTGGCGGAGAAGGCGTCGTCATTCACCGTCCGAGACGTCATCCGGGCCATCGGGGCCACGTCACCAACCGGCATGGCGGCACCGACGGCCGAGGCCTTCGCCGACCGGTTCTGCACGGCGGCGATCGTGGTCGGGCCGGGCCGGTGGACCACGGCCCAGGCCCAGGCCGCCGATCGGGACGTGGTCGAGCTCATGGCCCGCCGCCCCCACGACGCGTTGGGCCTGGTGGCCCCCAGACGCCTGGAGGCGGCGGCCGCCGACCCCAACCTCGACGGTGCCGGGCGCGCCGGAATCCGCCGGCTGCTGGGCGGCGGCCGGGCCGTCGACGTGGTGGCCGGAGCGGCGGGCCACGATCGCCTCGACGTCCAGGCCGCGCTGATCGACGGCGCCCGGCGAGCCTGGCAGGCCAGCGGCTACCAGGTGGCCGTGGCCGGCGGCGGGAGGCGGTGGGAAGCCCTGGCCGCCGTGCCCGACGAACGTCGGGTGGCCGCGCCCGTGCAGATCCTGGTGGTGGACCGGGCCGATCGCCTGAGTCCCCCGCAGCTGCTTTCGGTCCTGCGTCGAGCCGCCAGCGAAGCGACCAAGGTGGTCCTCGTCGAAGGGGGCACCCTGCCCCTGCGGCCCGGTCGGCTCAGCGCCCTGCCCACCCTGCACCACGCGCCGGTGATGACCGCCGGGGGTACCGCCGTGGTCTCCTCGGGGCGTGACGCCGTCGCCCACCTGCTCGGGCTGTGGCAGCGCGCCGCCCCAACCCAGCGCCCCCTTCTGGTCGGCGCCGGGCCTCCCGAGGTGGCCCTGCTCAACGCCGCGGCCCGAGGCCGCCTGGTCGGGGAGGGGGGGATCGGCGGCCAGGCCATGCACGCCGGGGGCCGGGTCTGGCAGGCCGGCGACCGGGTACTGGCCCTGCGCGCCAACCGGGCCGCCAGGGTTCCGGCCGGTTCGCGGGGCACCGTGGGAGACGTGGCCGGAGATGGGCGGTCCATGACCGTGACCTGGGACAAGGCCCTGCCCGACACCCATCTCGAGCGGGGCCGGGCCGGGTTCGTGGGCCCCGGTTGGGCCACCACACCGGCCCTGGCCGCCACCGCCGGCGGACCGGTGCTGGTCCTCGGCGCCCCGAGCCGTGCTCTGCCGCGCCATCGGGTGGCCGGCGCCACCGTGGTCGCCCCCGCCACCCCCCGGCGCCCCCTGCGCCACAACCTGCTCGACGCCGCGGTGATCGAAGCGGGCGTCGCCGGCTCCACCCTGGCCGGCACCGAACCCGCCGCTGCGGCGCGGGCCGACCTGGCCGGCGAACATCGTGGGCTGGGCGCCCGCCTGGCCGCCGCGCTTCCCCCCGACCCCGGCCCGGGGCGCCACCACCTCGACGAGGAGCGCCGGTGGCGGGCGGGCAGCGGCCGGTCGGCCGACCCGGCACACGACCACCGGGCCGCCGGGCTTGACCACGCTGGGGAGCTCCGCCGACGATGGGTGGACTCCCACGCCGACGCCCTGGCCCGCTGGGAAGCCCTCGGCCAGGCCGTCGAAGACCGCCAGGACGCGCGGGCCCACGCCCTTGACGTATCGCCCGAGGATCCTCGGCGCCGGGCCCTGGGCCCGATGCCCGACGACCCCGCTCGGCAGGCGGAATGGGCATGGTCACGGCACGGCGCAGCCGTCGAGGTCGACCGCTGCCCCAGCCCGAACCGGGACCACGACTGGGGGCTGGGCCTGGGCTAGACGGCACCCGGCCGGAGCGAGCCGGAGCCCGGACCCCGCTCGCCGGGGCCGGTGGGCGACAGGCGCCGCCGGAGTGCGATCATGGCAGCACACCGTGGCCCCGACCCCCACCTCCGATCCGCCACCGGCCTCGCCGGCCAGGACGCCCAGCACCGCCCAGAACCCCGCAGCGCCCAGCACCTGGCGCCGGGTCTGGCGTTTCGCCCGTTATGTCGTCGGAGTGGCGCTCGGCGCCTTGGCCATCTACGCGGTTTCGGGCAAGACCGAAGAGCTGAGCGGAGCCTCGTCGTATCTCGATCATCTCCACTGGGGTTGGGTGGCGGTGGCTGCGGCGGCAGAAGCGGCCAGCTACGTTGCCTTCGCGGCCATGCAACGCCGCCTGCTGGGCGCCGGTGACGTGGTGGTGGCGCTGCGCCCCATGACCACCATCGCCCTGGCCGGAAACGCCCTGCAGACCACCCTGCCGGGGGGCATCGTGGTGTCTGCGGCCTGGTCGTTCCGCCAGTTCCGCCGCTTCGGCGCCGACGAGGTGCTCTCCGGGTGGGTTCTGGTGGCCATGACGGCGGTGTCGTTCATCTCCTTGTCGATCCTGGCCGCGGTGGGCCTGGCCATGGCCGCCAGCACCGGTTCGGCCCTGGGCCTGGTCAGCGTCATCATCGGCCTGGTTCTCGTCGCCGGCCTCGTGGTGACTCTTTGGAGCCGGCGCCTGTGGATGGTCGGCCACACCGTCCGGGCCTTGCGGCTCTCCAAGCGGTTGATCCACCGACCGGCCGGCGACCCCCAGACCCTGGTCCACGACGCCCTGGTCAAGGTCGGGGCCATCTCCCCCACCTGGGGGGACTGGGCCGTGGCGGCGTCCATGGCCGCCCTCAACTGGCTGTTTGACCTGGGCTGCCTGGCCTTGGCCTTCGAGGCGGTGGATGCCAACCTGCCGTGGCGGGGCCTTCTGCTGGCCTACGCCGCCGCCCAGCTGGCCACCAACCTGCCCATAACCCCCGGGGGCCTGGGCGTGGTCGAGGGCAGCCTGACCGTGGCCCTGGTGGCCTTCGGTGGGGCCCAGGCCACGACGGTGGCGGCCGTGCTCGTCTACCGGGTTCTGAGCTTCTGGCTGATCCTGCCCATCGGATGGGGGACCCTCGGGATCCTCACCCTCAGCCATCGGGGCCGGCAAGGGCGACCATCGCTGGTCCTGGCCGGCCCCCACGGGGAGGCGGCATGAACCGGACCAGGCTGGCCGTAGCCACCGCCGCCGTGGTCCTGGCATCGGTGGGGACGGGCTGCTCGCAGCCGATGCCCACCTTTTCCAACGGTTCGGTCAGCGCCTGCTACCGGGCCATCCCCGCGGCCTCCGCCGTCCTGCACGAACCACGGGCCAAGCTGCTCGGCGTCCACCGGCTGCCCGCCGACCTGGCCACCGATCGCCTGCCCCCCGCCGACCGGGCCAAGGTCGACCAGGATGCCACCGTGTGCGCGGTGGCCTGGCAGGGCCATTTCTCCCCCGGCCAGGTGGCCATGGCCGACCCGTCGCGCCGCGGTCCCTTCGCCATCGTGTTGGTGAGCAGCCACCAGTTGAAGGTGGTGGCCAGCTACGTGCTCACCTCCATCCCCCGAAAGCTGCGGGGACGATTCATGTGAGCGGTCCGACCCTCAGCCGGTGAGCAGCTCGCGCGCGCCGCGGTCGGTGGAGGGGTGACGGAGCTTGGACATGGCCCGAGCCTCGATCTGGCGGATCCGCTCCCGGGTAAGGGAGAAGTGCTCGCCCACCTCGTCGAGGGTGCGGGGTTCGCCGCGGTCGAGCCCGAAGCGCAGGCGCAGGATCTCCCGCTCGCGCTCGTCGAGGGCCACGAGCATCTTGGAAACCTCGCCCGACAGCAGGGAGGCGGCGGCGGCGTCGAAAGGCGAGACCGCAGAGCGGTCCTCGACCACATCGCCCAGCTCGGCATCGCCGTCCTCGCGCAGGGGCTCCGACAGCGACAGAGGCTCGGCGGCGTGGCGGAGGATCTCGGTGACCTTCTCCTCCTCGAGCTCGAGGTCGACGGCCAGCTCGGCCACCGTGGGCCGCCGGCCCAACTGACCCTCGAGGCGCCCTCGGGCCTTGGTCACCCGGGTCAGAAGGTCTCCGGCGTGGACCGGAAGGCGCACCGTGCGGCCGGTGTTGGCGATGCCCCGGGTGATGGCCTGGCGGATCCACCACGTGGCATAGGTGGAGAACTTGAAGCCCTTGCGCCAGTCGAACTTCTCCACGGCGTGCATCAGGCCCAGGTTTCCCTCCTGAACCAGGTCCAGCAACGGCAGCTCGGCGGCCTGGTACTTCTTGGCGATGGACACGACCAGGCGCAGGTTGGCCTTGACGAACGTCTCGGCCGCCTCGTCGCCATCGCGCACCACCCGGCGCAGCTCGCGCTTTCGGGCCGCGGTGGGGGCCTTGGGGCCTCCGAGCTCGCCCTGGGCCTCCCGTCCGGCCTCGATGGCCTGGGCCAGGCGGGCTTCGTCATCTTTGGTGAGCAATGCGTGCTTACCAATGTCGTTCAGGTAGAGGCGGACCAAGTCTTCCTCGGGCTGAGCGGCGTGATTGTTGGGCAACGTGTCCTCGTTCTTCGTGCGGATCACCAGGAGCAGCGCAATCGGCCCGTCGCTACCTCAACTGACGCGCACGGGCGCATCGTCCTGGGCTAAGTGACTTTACCGGATGTTGGCCGATTCGGGAAGGGGGCAAACCACGCCACCTGCGACAACGTCGCTGTTCAGTCCCCGAAGCGACCCTGGCCGGCGACCACGGGGTGGCCGGCGGCGAGCCAACCGTTGGTCCCCCCGGCCACCGACACGGCCCGGTAGCCGGCGTCGATCAGGGCGGCGGCGGCGCTCAGGCTGCGGCCGCCGGAGGCACAGATCACGTACAGCGGGTCGCCCCCCGGGATCTCCGCGAAGCGGGCGGCCAGCTCTGCGAGGGGGATGAGCACGGCGCCGGGGACGTGGGCCTCGACGTATTCGTCAGGCTGGCGAACATCGACGATGGCGGCGCCCGCGGCGTGGGCCGCGGCCAGGGTCTCAACGTCGGTCTCGGGAGGCAGGGGGAGCGTGGCCATCCCCCATTGTGCTCCACCGCCGGGGGCCCCAGCGCCGGCCTCACGGCGCCAGGCGCTGACGTTGCCACCCGGTGGGCACGCCGGCGTCGCTGCGGTAGAGGACCCGGTCATGGATCCGGTCGCGGCGGCCCTGCCAGAACTCGACGGTGTCGGGGCGGACCCGAAAGCCCCGCCAGTGCGGGGGGCGGGTCACCTCGACGCCCTCGAAGCGGGATTCGACCTGGCGGAGCCGACCCTCGAGGTACGCCCGGTCAGCGATGACCTCACTCTGCTCCGAGGCCCACGCTCCGATCTGCGAACCCCGGGGCCGGCCTGCGAAGTAACGGTCGGAGGTCTCCGAAACAACGGCCGTCACCGGGCCCACGACCCGGACCTGGCGCTCCAGGTGATACCACCGCCACGCCAGGGCGGCCACCGGGTTGGCGGCCAGGTCGGCGCCCTTGGCGCTGGAGTCGTTGGTGTAGAAGACGAAGCCCTCCTCGTCCCAGGCCTTGAGCAGCACCCAGCGCAGGGCGGGGACGGCGTCGGGGGATGCGGTGGCCAGCGCCATGGCCTCCGGTTCGGGTTCTCGCACGTCGAGGGCATCTTGGAACCACTTGGAGAATTGCGTGATCGGATCCGGGTCGGCCCCCTCGGGCGACCACGGTGGCTGGATGACGGACATGGGGGCAACCTACGTGGCGGGGCCAGGATGGGGGCGTGTCGACCGCTCAGGTGATCCTGCTCGTGGGGCAGTGGGCGGTGGGCACCTGGTTGTTGGGCCGCATCGCTTCACCCCGGGACCTGAGCCACGCGCCGGGCCAGGCCGAGGCGTGGCCCGCGGTGTCGGTGATCATCCCGGCACGCGACGAGGAGGCTTCGCTCCCCCACCTGTTGGCCTCGATCGGCCACCAGACCCACCCGGCCCGGGAGGTCATCGTGATCGACGACCACTCCGGCGATGCCACCGCAGCGTTGGCTACCGCCTGGGGGGCCACGGTGCGGAGCGCCCCCGACCTGGCCCCCGGGTGGTTGGGCAAGCCGGCGGCGTGCGCGGCGGGGGCGGCGGTGGCCACCGGAGAGGTGCTGGTGTTCCTCGATGCCGATGTGACCCTGGCCCCCCATGCCCTGGGTGCCCTGGTCGACGAGCGGCGCCGCCGGGGCGGGCTCGTGTCGGTCCAACCCCACCACCGCACCGTCCGGGCCTACGAGCGGCTCTCGGCCATCTGCAACCTGGTGGCCATGATGGGAACACTGGCGTTCACCGGGCCTCCCCGGCCAAAGGTGACCATGGCGTTCGGGCCGTGCCTGATCGCCAGTCGGGCCGACTACAACGCCGCCGGCGGCCACGGCCACCCCTCCGTGCGCGCCGTGGTGGTCGAGGACATGGCCCTGGCCCGGACCTTCCGGGCGGTCGACCTGCCGGTGACGGTGCTCGGGGGCCGCCGGGTGGTCAGCTTCCGGATGTATCCCAGCGGCCTCCGCCAGCTCATCGACGGTTGGACCCGCTCCTTGGTGGCGGGCGCCCGGGGGACCTCCCCGCTGGCATTGCTCGGGCCATTCTTCTGGGTCTGGGGTGCCCTGGTGGCCGCCGCCGACGGCGTGCGGGCTCTGGGCGGGGGTCGGCACTGGGCGCTCGACGCCGTGGTCTATGGCGCGTGGGCCGCCCAGATCGCCTGGATGCTGCGCCGGGTGGGGCGCTTCGGGGTGTTCAGCGCGCTGCTTTTTCCGGTACCACTGGTGGCCTTCGTGGCCATCTTCGCCCGTTCTCTGGTCCTGGCCGCCACCGGCCGGCAGGTCCGGTGGCGGGGACGGCTGGTCGGGGGCCGCTGAGGGTCACTACCGTCGCAGGGCAATGGCCGCGGCCCCCCATGGCACCTCGGTGGTCGTCCCCACCTACAACCGCCAAGCGCAGCTTCTGCGCCTGCTCACTGCCCTGGGAGCCCAGGTGGGCATCGACGGCTTCGAGGTGGTGGTGGCCGACGACGCATCGAGCGACGACACCGCAGCGCGGGCCCGGGCCCTGATCGACACGGTGCCCTACGACCTCGTGGTGGTGTCCCTGGCGGTCAACTCCGGCGCCGGCGCGGCCCGAAACGTCGGGTGGCGGGCCGCCCGCGGCGAGCGGATCGCCTTCATCGACGACGACTGCGTACCCACCCCCGAGTGGCTGGCCCGGATGGTCGAAGGCCTGGCCGACGCCGACGCCGACGTCGCCGTGGGCCGGACCCGGCCGCCGGATGGACAGCTGGGCGAGATCGGTCCGTTCAGCAGCTACCTCGACATCGGCCACGACGGCAGCTTCTCGACGTGCAACATCGCCTATCGCCGCCGCGTGCTCGACGCCGTGGGGGGCTTCGACGACACCACGTTCACCCTGCGATGGCGGGGCCGGAGGACTCCTCCAAACGCCGAGGACACCGACCTGGGCCTGCGCTCGCGCCGAGCCGGCTTCGGTGACGTCTTCGTGGCCGATGCGCTGGTGTGGCACGACGTTCGGCCATCGGACTTCCGGGCCCATCTGCGCACCATCGCCAGCTTCGAGGCGCTCATCGCCCTGGTGGCCCGCCATCCCCAGGCCCGGCGGGAGGTGCTCCATGCCGGGTGGTTCCTCCGCTCGGTCGACAAGGCCGTCCTTTGCTGCTGGGCGGCGGCGGGGGTGGTGGCGCTCCAGCCCCGCCGGCGACGGTCCTGGGCGGTGGCGGCCGGCGCCGGGGGCCTCTACGTCTGGCAGTTCGGCCGCTCCCACTACCGGCCCCGGTCGAGCCGGGAGTGGGCCACCTCCGTACCTCTCGGCTTCGTCGCCGACAACTGGGCGCTGTTTGTCATGGTCCGCGGTTCGTGGCGGCGGCGAACCCTCCTGCTGTGAGCCTGGCGTGGCGGCGGGCCCCGGGGGCTGTGAAACTGGGGCCATGTCGGAACGGTCGGCCCTGGTCAGCGGGGCAACGGGTTACATCGGCTCGTGGCTGGTGCCCGAGCTCATCTCCGAGGGCTGGAGCGTCCGGGCCCTGGGGCGGCGCCCCCGGCCGCCGTGGATGACGCCGGAGGTCGACTACCGCCAGGTGGACCTGGTGGCCGACGATCTGGGTCCGCTCAGCCGGGGGATCACCCATGTCTTCCACCTGGCCGGGGCCTCCAGCTCGCTCTCCTCGATCGACGAGATGCACCTGGCCAATGTGGTGGCCACCGAGCGGCTGGTGACCTCCCTGCTCGGCGGGGGGGTGCAGCGCCTGGTCTACTTCAGCTCCACGTCGGTCTACGGGGAGGACGAGCAGCTGCCCGTTCCCGTGCGCGAAGACATGGACCCCCGCCCCAGCCGCAGCTACGGGAAGGCCAAATGGGATGCGGAGCAGGCGGTTTGGACCGGCGGCGAATCCGGCCTGGAGGTGGTCGTCCTGCGGCCCGTGTCGGTCTATGGACCCGGCAACGTCAAGCTCCTCGGCAGTGCCGTTCTCGACGCCGCCATCGAGCGCTTCGCCGGAGAATCCAGGCTTTTCGTGCCCTCTCGGTCCGTGGAGCAACGCCTGGTCCACATCGACGACGTGGTCCAGGCCGCCCTCCATCTGGCCCACTTCGACGACGCCGCCGGCCGGGCGTTCAACGTGGTGTTCCCCGAGTATCCAACCAACCATGACCTGGTCGAGATCCTGGGCCGAGAGCTGGCCATGAGCCCGGAGTTGAGCGACGACGCCGAATGCGGTCTGAGCTACGAGGATCGCTCGGCCACCCGCTCGGCCATGGTGTCGGCGGGGATGCAACCGGACATCTTGTTGACCACGGAGCGCTTCCGCTTCATGCGCAAAGCCAACCGGAACAATCGTCTGAGCGTCGATGCCCTGCTTTCCACCGGCTTCCGCTTCCAGGACCGCGACCTCGCGGGACCGATCTCCCGGGCCGTCGCTTGGTACGGGCACAACCGCTGGATCCTCTGAGAGGTCATCGCCCGTTGGGCTATGCTGGAGCCTTACCGGAGAACCTCTTCGCCCGCCCACCACCGCAGGCGATGAAAGGAAACCCCCGTCGACGCCCCGGCACTCCCCCAGATCGTCGAACCCGATGAGCTCTGCTCCGGATCGGGCCTGCGCATGGCCCTCCACACGCCGAGCCAGAGCCCCAAGCTGTGGCGCCGCTACCTCGATGGGGCGGAGGACCAGTACCGACGCTTCGGCGTACAACACGCCCTCCATCGAGAGGAGATCGAAGATGGGCGACTCGTATCGTCGTTCGTGGTGGCGTGGTCGGGCCCGGAGATGGTGGGCGGCATCCGTTGCCATGGTCCCCTGCTGGCGGTCGACGAGGCCTACGCCCTGCGTGAGATGGCTGGCGCCGAGCGGCCCGACATCCTCCGCCAGGTCATCGCCTCGTGCATCCCCGGCGGCGTGGTGGAGATCAAGGGTGCCTGGCTGCGCGCCGGGATACCCCGGGCCGCGGTGTGGGCCGGAGCCCTGGCCCGCTGCATCGCCCATTTCATGGACCTCCACCGCAGCGACTACGGCATCTGTACCGGAGCCGACAAGGTCACGCCGCGGTGGGAGACCATCGGCGGGCGGGAGATACCGAGGGTGGGCACGTCGCCGTACCCCAGCGACGACTACCGCACCGTGTTCCTCTTGGTGGAGCGGGCCATGATCGCCCACCTGGGCGCCCCCGAGCAGATCCGGCTCCTTGAACGCGAGCGCACCCAGCGCGGCCGGTGAATCCCTCGCCGACCGGCCAGGTCATCCTCGGCCCCGACCACGCCTCCGCCGAGCTGCTCGAAGAACTGCTCGGGCGACCCACCACGCAGGTCTTCGACCGCTGGGCCGACCAGCGCCAGGAACTGGACCGGCTGCGTCCCGCAGTGGACCACGACCTTTTGGACGAACCCGCTACCTGGGTGTACTACCCGTGGCGGCGCAGCGTGGTCAGGATCCTCGGGCCCCGATCCTTCTCCGCGGTGCGCCTGGACAGGAACCGCAACAAGATCACCGCCGAGGAGCAGGGCCGCCTGGGGCGTCTTCGCCTCGGCGTGGTGGGCCTGAGCGTGGGCCACGGCATCGCCCACCTGCTGGCCATGGAGGGTCTCTGCGGTGAGCTTCGCCTGGCCGACTTCGACGACGTGGCGCTGTCGAATCTCAATCGCATTCCGGCAACGCTTTTCGATCTCGGTTTGAACAAGGCCGTCGTCACGGCCCGCCGAATTGCCGAAATCGACCCGTACCGGCGCGTTCTGGCCTTCGAACAGGGCATCACCGAGGCCACGGCGGGCGAATTCATGGACGGTCTCGACTGCGTGATCGAGGAATGCGATTCGCTCGACGTCAAGATCCAGGTCCGCCACATGGCGCGCCATCGGGGCATCCCGGTGGTGATGGAGACCAGCGATCGGGGCCTTCTCGACGTGGAACGCTTCGATCTGGAGCCGACGAGACCGATCTTCCACGGGCTGCTCGACGGGCTGGCCACCGAGGAGCTCGGTGGTCTCTCCACGCAGGAAAAGGTCCCCTACGTGCTGCGCATCCTGGAGGCGGATCTGTTGTCGGCTCGCATGGCCGCGTCCATGGCCGAGGTCGACCACACGGTCACCACCTGGCCGCAGCTGGCCGGCGACGTCAACCTGGGGGCGGCCATGGTGGGGGCGGCCATCTGCCGCCTGGGCCTCGGGGAGCCGTTGCCGTCGGGGCGGGTGCGAGTTGACCTGGCCCGCTCTTTGACCGACCTGGCGTCCCCGAGGCCCGACGCGGCCCCGGCCGGGCCGGCCGACGAGCAGGACGCGCCGACGCCCGACGACATCACCGCGGTGCTGGCCGCCGCCGTTCTGGCCCCCTCGGGAGGAAATGCCCAGCCCTGGATCTTCGAGACCACCGACTCGGAGATCCGACTCTTCGTCGATCCTGAACGGACATCGGGGATGGACGTGGAGCTCCGGGGCAGCTACGTGGCGGTGGGGGCGGCGCTGTTCAACGCCCGGGTGGCGGCCAGCGCTCGGGGGCGATCGGGCAGCTACCGGATCGGCTCCGCAGAGCTGGGAGCTCCAGCCGCCACCTTGCAGTTGGGCCGCTCCTCGGAGCCCGAGCTGAGCGACCTCTACGACGGGGTCATGGCCCGGGGAACCAACCGGCGTCGGGGAGTGCGCCAGGCCCTGGCCGGGGAGGCCCTGGCGGTGCTGCGCAACGCCGTGGAGTGCGAGGGTTGCCACCTCCAGGTCATCGACCATCCCGCCCAGCTCGACCGCGGTGCGGAGATCCTGGCCGCCTCCGACCGCATCCGCTTCCTCGACCAGGCCCTGCACGCCGAGATGATGAGCGAGCTCAAGTGGCCCGGCCGCGACGATCTGCATACCGGCATCGACGTGCGAACCCTGGAGCTCGACGCCGCCGACCTGGCCAAGCTCGAGGTGGCCCGCCGGGGTGACGTCATGCGCTACCTGGATGCCTGGAATGGCGGCCGGGGCCTGGGTGACGTCACCCGTCGCCAACTGTCGTCGGCGTCGGCCCTGGCCCTGGTGGCGGTGGATGGGGCCTCGCCGGCCTCCTACGTGCGCGGCGGCATGGCCGTCGAGCGATTCTGGGTCTGCGCAGCCGGGCAGGGTCTGGCCCTCCAGCCTGTCTCCCCGGTGTTCCTCTACGCCCAGAGCGCGGCGGACCACCGGCTTCTGGCCCCCGCTCGAGCGTCGGAGCTCGAGGCGCTCTCGGCCCAGATGCTCCAGCTCTTCGCCGTAGGCCCCGGCCAGTCACCGGTCCTGGTGCTCCGGCTCAGCCACGCCCCCCCGGCGTCGCGGCGCAGCCGCAGGCTGCCCCTCGACACCGTCCGCCGCTCCCACAACGGGTCCTGAACCCGCTACCGCCCCGGCGACGCCGACGCCGCCCATGAGGACTCCCCGGCCCCGACCGAGACATCAAAATCGACCCTGCCCCTCCGGAGGAGGGGCTCGATGACGTGCGCCGGAGCGGGCCGGGCGAAGAGGTATCCCTGCCCCCGCCGGCAACCCAGACGCAACAGCTCTCGAGCCACCGCCGCGTCCTCGATCCCCTCGGCCACCAGATCCAGGCCGAATGCCGCCCCCAGCCCGACGATGGCCTCGATCACCGCCCGGTCCATGGCGCTCGAGGTGACCTCGGCCACGAAGCTGCGATCGATCTTGAGCACCCCCACCGGCAGCCACTTGAGCTGAGCCAGCGAGCTGTAGCCCGTACCGAAGTCGTCGATGGCCACGGTGATGCCGAGGTCGAGGAGCTGCTCGAGCACCCGGATGCCCGAATCCCCCTGTTTGAGCACCGCGTGCTCGGTGATCTCCAGACACAGGCTGCTCGGGGGCAGGGAGTTCATCGACAGGCACCCGGCCACGAAGTCGACCAGACCCGGCGCCTTGAGCTGCAGGGGCGACACGTTGACCCGCATGAGCAGGCCGGCGTCGGGAAGCGACCGTCGCCATTGGTCGATCTGGCGGCACGCCTCGTCGAGGACCCATGCCCCGAGATCGACGATCAGGCCGGTCTCCTCAGCCACCGAGATGAACTCGGCGGCGGCCAGCAGACCGCGCACCGGGTGCCTCCAGCGCACCAGCGCCTCTACGCCGAGAATGCGCCCGCTGCGCATGTCGACCTCGGGCTGGTAGTGCAGTTCGATCGACTCCTTGGCCTCGATGGCTCTCCGCAAGTGCAGCTCCATGTTGGATCGGCCGGCCACGGCCGCCTCCAGGGCGGCGTCGAAGACCACGGTGCGGTTGCGTCCCGATGCCTTCGCCTCATAGAGAGCCACGTCGGCCATCCGCAACATGTCCCGGGCGGTGCCGGCCCCCGGCACGGGCAGGGCGATCCCCACACTGGCCGTGTGGCTGACGAACTGGCCGTCAACCTCGATGGGCCGGGCGATGAGGGCGATGAGGCGGTCGGCGGTGCCCACCGCCTCTTCGACCGAACCGGAGATGTCGCTCAGCACCAGAAATTCATCTCCCCCCAGCCGACCGACGAAATCCGTGCCCCGCACCGCGACCCGAAGCCGCTCTCCCACTGCGCTCAGGAGCTGATCGCCGGCGCCGTGGCCGAGGAAGTCATTCATCACCTTGAAGCGATCGAGGTCGACGAACAGCACCGCCACCGAGCTCCCGGTTCTTTCCAGACGGCGCTCCAACTCCTCGCTCAGGGCCCGGCGGTTGGGAAGACCGGTCAGCTCGTCGTGGAGGGCCGCGAACTGCAGCCGCTCCTCGGCCCCCACCCGGTGGTTGAGCTGCACGAGCATGGACGAGATGGCCCGGAGGGCATTGATCTCCTGGTGGGCCCAGGTCCGAACCCCGAAGTTGACGAAGCCGAGAACGCCCTCGGTGACCGCCCCGTTGAGCAGGGGCACGCAGGCCATGGAGATCTCATGCTGTCCCGACGCCTCGCGGACTCGTTCCCGATATCTCAGTGGCCCGTTCGCCGTGGTCACCAACGGCTCGGACAACGTCCGCGAGGAAGCGAAGACGGGATCGGCGTCGAAGGGGACGACGCCCAGCGGATCGGGATAGGTGACCCCCGAGCGCAACGGCCACTCCGCCATCAAGATCGAGTTGCCGGCGGCATGGTCATTTCGGCGCAGGAACACGGCATCGGCATTCAAGAAGTCGGCCAGAACCCGCATCGTCTCTTTCAGAGCCACCAGGTGGGTGGCCGCAGACACCGACATCAGGCCGGACGCAACTTGCACCACCAATTCGTCAAGATGGCGCTCAAGGCGCTGGTCGTCCACGTGGCCACCCTTTTGGGGACAGTGGCCGAAGTGTATCTGAGGCGGCGCCTTTCCACCTCCGAGCTTCCGAATGAGGCAGATTAGGTAAATGCGTCGGGGAGCGCCTGGCGATGGACGACCACGAGGCGCTTGGTGGGACGGGTCAAAGCGACATAAACCGAACGAAGACCCTGAGCCCCCTCCCGGGCCATGGCCGCGGGCTCCACCACGATCACCGTGTCGAACTCGAGACCCTTGGCATCCTCCAGGACCAAGAGGGTGATCTCGGCGTCGATGCCCCCCTGGGCGATCCGGCCGTGGGCAATCCCCTCCTCGGCCATCGCCGCAGCCACGCCCGCCAGCAGGCTTCGGGGCACGATCACCGCCACCGTGCCCGCCTCGTCGGCCACCTCGCCCACCTGGGAGGCCACCGCCCGGCCCAGCACGGCAGCGGAGTCGTGGAGGCCATCGGGGACCGCCACGATGCGGGGCGGTCGGCCGCTGGCCCGAACCGACTCCGGGGGCCGCATGTCGGGCTCGGTGGCTGCCAGAACCCGGCCGGCCAGCTCCATGATCTCGCTCGGGGTCCGGTAGTTCACGGTGAGCTCCACCGCCCGCCAGGCGCGGCCTGCCGGAAGGTGGCGCACCACATCGGACCAACCGTCGGGAGCCCACGCCCCGGTGGCCTGGGCGATGTCGCCGGCCACGGTCATCGAACCCGACAGCGAGCGGCGGGCCAGCATGCGCAACTGCATGGGCGAGAGGTCCTGAGCCTCGTCGACGACGATGTGGCCGAACGCCCGGATCTCGCCGTCGTCGCCCTCAGGCGAGCGGCGGGGGCTGCCGAGCAGGGCCCGGGCCTCGTCGAGGAGCGCCAGATCCGCCGGGCTCCAGGGCGCCTCCCCGGGATGGGGGCTTCGCGCCCGCTGCAGGCGCTTGGCTTCCATGGGATGGATCTCCCCCCTGGCGGCCAACTCGATGAGCGGGGGGGCGCCGTAGAGGTCGTGGAGCAATTCGAGGGGGGTGAGCACCGGCCACATCCGGTCGAGGGCGGCGGACACCACCGGCAACCGGCGGATCTCCCGACCCAGCTCCGCAGCGGTGGGGACGTCGGCGGAGCCGCCCTGGGCATCGGCGGTGCCGGCCAGCCGTCCGGCCAGCTGGTCGGCCAGTGAGCGCCACAGCAGCGTTTCGACGGTGCGCCGGCGAGCGTTGTGGGTCCCCGATCGGCGGCGGACGGTGGCCACGATCTGCGACGACACCTCCACGTCGAGGCGCAGCGTGGTCCGCCCGAAAGGGATCTCCAGCGCCCGGCGAAGCCCTCGCTGACGGTCCCGCACGGCGCGGGCCACCACCCGGGCCATGCGGGCGTCGCCCTTCAGCTTCTCGGTCTCGGTGTCGTCGCTTCCCGACGCAGTGACCTCGGCCATGAGCCCCGAGACGGTGGAGAGCCGGACGCCGCTCTCGCCCAGCGAGGGCAGGACCTGTTCGATGTAGCGGAGGAAGGTGGGGTTGGGGCCGACCACCAGGACCCCCTGGGACTCCAGCGGAAAACGGTGGGTGTAGAGCAGGTAGGCGGCCCGGTGCAGCGCCACGGCCGTCTTGCCGGTTCCCGGACCACCCTGGACCACCAAGATGCCCGGCAGGGGACCCCGGATGATGGCATCCTGCTCGCGCTGCACGGTAGCGACGATGTCTCGCATGCGCCCCGTCCGAGAGCGCTCGAGGGCGGCCAGCAGAACCTGAGGGCCGGCCAGGCCGAGGCCCAGACCGGAGTCCTCGCCGTCGCGGTCGAACAGCTCGTCTTCGAGGTCGACCACGCGCTGGCCCTCGGTCAAAAAGTGCCGGCGGCGACGCAGCCCCATCGGATGGGCCCCTGTGGCCCGGTAGAACGGCTCGGCCACCGGGGCCCGCCAATCGACCACCAGCGGCTCCTGATCGGTGTCGGACACCGCCAGCCGGCCGATGTGGAACGTCTCCCCCGGATCTGGCTGGGGCGCCTCGGGCGGCTGATGGTCGACGCGCCCGAAGATGAGCGACTCCCGACCGATCTGAAGCTGGTCGAGGCGGCTCAAGGCGTTGCGCACCCGGATGTCACGCTCGGTGAAGGACTGGAACGTGCCTCCCCGCTCCCCCAACGCGTCGGCGAGTCGGGCGGCGGCGGCGGCGCGCATGGCCCCCAACCGCCCGTAGGCGTGATCCACATGGAACTGCTCCGCCGGAACGTCCGGATGTGTCATAAAGGAAACATCTACAATGCTCGCCGTTCGCCATCGAATGCAAGCCGGCTGCCGATGAACGCCACCGCTTCCCCCGCCCGCCGGTCGAAATTATGGCCCTGCGGGTAGCGTGGTCCGGTGCCCGAGTCGACCATGACCACCTCGGCGTTCCTTCGGGCCTGCCGGGGCCGGCGGGCCTCGGTGGTCCCGGTGTGGTTCATGCGCCAGGCCGGGCGTTCCCTGCCCGAATACCGGGCCCTTCGTCGCTCCGGGTCCATCCTCGAGGTGATTCGCCAGCCCGACCTGGCGGCGGAGATCACCCTGCAGCCGGTCCGCCGCTACGGGGTGGATGCCGCCATCCTCTACTCCGACATCGTGGTACCGGTCTCGGCCCTGGGCTTCGGCGTCGACATCGTCCCCGGCATCGGGCCGGTGGTGGCCGAACCCTTCGCCACCGAGGGTGATCTGGGTCGCCTGCGCGATCTGGTCCCCGAGGTCGACCTGCCCTGGGTGGCCGAGACCATCGGGATCCTCATCGCCGAGCTCGAGGTTCCCCTCATCGGCTTCGCGGGAGCGCCGTTCACCCTGGCCAGCTACCTGGTAGAAGGCGGCCCGTCGCGCAGCTTCGCCAGGACCAAGGCGTTGATGTACGGCAATCCGGATCTCTGGCACCGCTTGATGGGCCGCCTGGCCGCCATCACCTCCACCGCGCTGCGGGCCCAGGTGGATGCCGGGGTCCAGGCCGTCCAGCTCTTCGACAGCTGGGTGGGAAACCTCTCGCCGGAGGACTACCGCCTCTACGTGGCTCCTGCCACCGAGCAGGTCTTTGCGGCCATGGCCGACCTCGGGGTGCCTCGCATCCACTTCGGGGTGGGCACCGGGGAGATCCTCGACCAGATGGCGGCCTGCGACGTCGAGGTGGTGGGTGTCGATTGGCGGGTCCCTCTGCCTCGGGCCCGAACCCTGGTCCGGCCCCATCAGGCGCTGCAGGGCAACCTCGATCCCACCGCGCTGCTCGCCCCCTGGCCGGTGCTGCGGACCATGGCCACCTCGGTGCTGCGGGCGGGCACCTCGACCGGGCCCGGCTATGTGTTCAACCTGGGCCACGGTGTGCTGCCCGAGAGCGATCCGGCCCAGCTCGAGCGCCTCGTCGACCTGGTCCACGGGTGGGAGCCCGACGCCGGCCGGTGATGGGCACTCCACGTCGCTTCGTGGTCGTCGGCGCGGGCATCAGCGGGCTGGCGGCGGCATGGGACCTGAGCCGCCACGGCGACGTCACCGTCTATGACCCGGCCCGGCCGGGTGGGAAGCTGGCTACGGCCCGCTTCGAGGGCCACCGCGTCGAGCTGGGCGCCGACGCCTTTTTGACCCGACTGCCCGACGCCGTGGATCTCTGCGCCGAGGTGGGCCTGGGTCACGATCTGGTGGCGCCCAGCGCCGGGGCGGCCATGGTCTGGACCGACGCCGGCATGCGCGACCTGCCCGGCGGTCTGGTCCTCGGTGCGCCGAGCAACCTTCGGGCCATCCGCAACGCGTCGATGCTGACCCGGCGAGGCCGGGCCCGCGCCGCTCTCGACCGGGTCCTGCCCGCCCGTTGCGGCGATGACGACCTTTCGGTCCACGACCTGATCACCCAGCGCTTCGGCCAAGAGGTGGCGTGGCGCCTGGTCGACCCCTTGGTCGGCGGCATCCACGCCGGACGCAGCGAGGATCTGAGCGCCCGGGCCACCACGCCGCAGCTCTTCGCCGCCGCCCAACACTCGAGGTCGATGATGCGGGGCCTGGCGGCCGGCGGGGCAGTGCCGGCCGGACCGGTGTTCCTGGCCCCCGCCGGCGGGCTGAGCGCTCTGGTGGACCGCTTGGTGGGGGCCATGGCGCAGCGGGGGGTGACGTTTCGCCGCCGGGCCGTGGAGCGCCTGAACATCCTCTCCGACCATCGCATCGAGGTGGGTTTTGACGACGCGTCCTTCGACGCCGCCATTCTCGCCGTACCCGCAGCGGGCGCGGCAGCCATCCTCGGCCCCTCCGCACCCGCCGCGCTGGGCTCCATCCCCACCGCATCGGTGGCCATGGTGCTGATGAGCTTCGACGCCGGCGACCTGTCGCCGCCCCCCGGCGTCAGCGGCTTCCTGGTTCCCCGCAACACCGGCCGGCTGATGACGGCTTGCTCGTTCGCGTCCAGCAAGTGGCCGAGCTGCGCCGACCCCGGCGTCACCCTCCTGCGCATCTCGGTGGGCCGCGCCGGCGACCACCGCGCCGAGCACATGGCCGACGACGAGCTCACCGGACGCCTGCGCGCCGAGCTGGGCTGCGCGCTGGGCGTGCTCCGAGCCCCGGCCGCAGTGAGGATCAGGCGCTGGCCCGACGCCTTCCCCCAGTACCTGGTGGGTCATCTCGACCGGGTGAGGGAGATCCGTCGCCACCTGGGCGGCCTGGGGGCGCCGGTGGCGGTGGCCGGGGCCAGCTACGACGGGTCGGGCATTCCCGCCTGCATCGGATCGGGGCGCCGAGCGGCAGCCGGCGTTGCCGGGGACCGCGCCGGCAGGGACGGGACGCGGCGGGGGTCGTAGCGGGCCAGTCGAACCATGCCCCCGCCCCGCTACCGCCAGGGGCTGGTTGGCAAGGAGCGAGGAGGTCGCCTCGTCGGATCGGGTGGGGGCACGGGCGCGGGAGGCCCGAGGACCATGGCCCGCACATGGAGGGGCAGCTGCGCCCAAAGGACGAGTGCCCGAGTCCGACGGTCGCTCCTTGATGCCAAGAAGCTCCCGCCAGCCAGCGCCAAGCCGTGCCCGAGCGAGCCCACAATGTTGAGCGAGGCCCACCGCCGGGCCGCCCGGGTCCCATGCACCATGGCGAACCAGTCGTAGGTACCGGCCAGGGCCCATGCACTGGGGTCGTGGCCCCAGCGCTGCCGGGCGGCCGCGTTGCGCACGTGCACCACCTTGATGTCGGCTTCCAGGCGCCGCCGCCATCCCCCCGCAGCCAGGGTCCAGCACAGATCCAGGTCCTCGTTGTACATGAACCATCGCTCGCGATAGGCAGCCCGGCCGGCCAGCGCGGCGCGCCGCAGCACGTGCACGGCCCCGATGGCCCAATCCACGTCCCCGCTGCCGTCGGCGCCGGCCGTCCCCCGAAACCAAAGCCGACGCCGGAGTCGGCCGACGCCGGGCTTGGCCCAGTACACGTGCTCCGCACAGGACGTGGCCGCCGAGGGGAAGCGGTAGACGCTCTGCTGAGCCGAGCCGTCGGGATAGACCAGCTCGGGCACGACCAGGGCCACGTCGGGTTGGCTCATCAGCCGCCCGACCAGGGCCTCCAAGGACCCCGGGGGGGCCACGGTGTCGGGGTTCAGGGCGATCAGCACCTCGGCCGTGGTCCGGCCCAGGGCCTGGTTCATGGCCGTGGCGTAGCCGACGTTGACGCGGTTGGCGATGACCCGGACACCGTGGTGGCGCTCCGCCACGGCGCCGCTGGCATCGCTTGACGCATTGTCGACCACCACCACTTCGGCGGGGCACGATCCGAGCGCCTCGGGCAGGGCGGCGAGGCAGTGGGCCAGGAGGTCCGCGGTGTTCCACGACACGATGCCGACCCGGACGCGGGGTGCGACGACCGGCCTGTCAAACACCCCTGGCCTGTCAACCACGACCCATGTTCTAGCAGTAGCGCTCGTCGAGGTGTCCGGCCGTCGACGACTACCATCGCCTGCGTGGCAGCCTCGGCAACGTCGAGCTCGCCGCCATCTACGCCGGCCGGCGACGGCGGGACCAAGGGGCCTTCGGTGGCGGTCGTCATCCCCACCTTCCGCCGTCCCCACGGCTTGGCCGCGCTCGTCACCGCGCTGGAGCGCCAGAGCTTTCCGGCCTCGGACTTCGAGGTGGTGATGGTCGACGACTGTTCCGGGGACGGTACCGTCGAGCACCTTCGGACGCTGGCCCGAGCCACCTCCCTCGACCTGCGGGTGCTGGGGACGGCGAGCAACGAGGGACCCGCGGCGGCTCGGAACCTGGGCTGGAAGCACAGCGGCGCCGAGGTGGTGGCATTTCTCGACGACGACTGCATGCCAGAGTCGACCTGGCTCGAGGAGGGGGTGGCCGCGGTGCGATCCGGCCCCCACCTCGGGGTGGTTCAGGGCCGGACCACGGCGCCGGAGGGCACGACGGTCCGGGGGCTCAACGACTGGTGGTTGTGGCGGATCATCGAGCGACCAAGTCCGTACTTCGAGGCCTGCAACATCTTCTACCGCCGCCGCGCCCTCGACGTGGCCGGTGGCTTCGAGGAGGAGCCGGGGTGGTGGGGCTGGTTCGGGGAGGACACCGCGGCGGGCTGGGGGGTGGTGGACCACGGATGGGAACGGGGTTTTGCCGCTGGGGCCGTCGTCGTCCATGGCCTCGAACGCCGGGGATGGCGCTGGTTCGCCACCATCGGCCTTCGGGAGGAGAACTTCGTCCGTCTCGCCACCCGGCACCCCGGTTTCCGCGCCGAGGCGTTCTGGCGGCCCTGGGCCTACCGAAGATCCGATGCCGCGTTCGTGGCCGCCCTGGCCGGCCTGGTCGCCGCCCGTTGGTGGTGGCCGGCGTTGGGCACCGCGCTGCCCTACCTGTGGCTGCAACGACCGTCGGTCCGCCGGCCCGGCTTCTTCCGTCTGTGCTGGCAGATACCGGCGGTCGACGCCGCCCGGCTGGTCGGCCACCTCACCGGATCGTTGCGCTATCGAACCCTCGTTGTTTGATGACTCAGCGTCGCCCTCGACCGGTACGATCGATGCCCTTGCCTGTGATCGGCTCGCAGCAGCGTTGGCAGTGGCTCACCCCGGCGGTGGCCTTCGTCCTCGTCCTGGTCGCCCACGACCACCTGGCAGCGGTCATCGCCGTGCTGGTGGGGGCGGGATTCCTCCTGCTCATCGAGCGCAATGTTGTCGCCGCCGCCAACGCCCTGTTTCTCGGCGTGCTGTTCAACAGCGTGGTGCTGCCCGTGCTGTTCAAGCTCGGGCTTCCTGCTTCGCTGGTGCAGGCCACCAGCCTGTGGAAAGAAGGCGTGGTCGCCGGCTGCCTGGTGGCCGTCGTCCATCGACGATCCTGGCGCCGGCCCGACGCCATCGACATCGCCGCCCTGGCCTACATGGCACTCGGCACGTTGTACCTCCTGGTCCCCGTGGTGATCCTCGGTCATGGCTTCGGCTCGAGCCTGTCGCTGTACGAACGGGGCCTGGGTTGGCGAAGCGACGTCTTCTTCGTGGTGGCCTTCCTGGCCTTTCGCCACCTCCACCTGGGACGCCCGGTCGTCGACACCATCATGAGGCGGGTCGTAGTGGTGACCTCGATCGCCGCGGCCATCGGGATCTTCGAGGCTCTGTTCTCGGCCGCCTGGAACCGCTTGGCCGTGGCCGTGCTGGGCGTGACCGACTACCGGCATCTGGTGTTGCACCAGCAACCCAGCTCGCAGTTCAACCTCAAGGACATCCGGATCTTCGAGCTCCTCGACGGTCACCAGGTGGTCCGCATCGGCTCGGTGCTCTTCGACGCAATCGCCATCGGTTTCGTCTTCGCCATCGGCCTGGGCATCGCCGCCGAGATCGTGGCCCGGGGCCGGCCGCCGCGCTGGGTCTACGCGTCCATGCCGGTGCTGGGCGCCGGCCTGCTGCTGACCCAGACCCGAAGTGCGATCATCGCCGGGGTCCTGGCCACCGCCTTCGCGCTGCGCCACCGGGCCGGAAAGTCCCTGGCCGGGCGCCACCACCTGGCCCGGCTGCTCGCCGTGGTACTGATGGTGGGCACCCCCGTGGTGGTGGTGAGCGGTGTGCTGAACCGCTTCGCCAACGACCCAGGAGCCAACACCACTCATACCACCAGCTACAAGAAGGCGCTGCAGATCCTGGTCGATGAACCCCTGGGCCGGGGACTCTCCACCGGTGCGGGCGGGGGGATACTCCTGGCCCAGCAGCAGAACACGATTGACACCTCGACGCCGAGGGTGACCACCGAGAGCCAGTACCTCGAAGCCGGCACCCAGCTCGGCCTGGCCGGCCTGGCCGCCTATCTGGTCATCACCGTTCTGGTGATCCGCAGGTTGCTGCGTCGCCGGGGCGAGGAGGGCGTGGAACTGGCCCCAGGGGCCATGGGCAACGCCGCCGTCGGCCTGGCGGTGGGGGCTCTCACCACCCAGCCGTTCGTCTCGGTAGAAGTCTCTCTGCTGTTTTGGGGCCTTGCCGGCCTGGCCGTGAGCATCGTCGACGACGGGATCGACGCCCACCGTCGTCGCCCCGGCGAGCCGGACCGACAGGTCCGGACAACCAGCACCGCTACCATGCGCCCCACGTCCGTTCCCTAGCAGGAGCTGTGCAGTTGCGTCGTCGCCTCCTCGTCGTCCTTCGCCGACGGGTACTTCTCGTCTCGATCATCGTCCTCGCCGGCTTGGGGGCGGCCTACCTGGGCACGTCGCGCGCTGCGGTGTATGAGTCCGACACGTCGCTGTTCGTGGGCCAGGGAGCCACCAACCTCCAGCCCGCCACCCAGGTCGCTCAGGCGGTCCTGGCCCAGACGTTCGTTCTCATCGTCCCCACCCAGGCCGTGATCGGCGACGCCATCGCCGCCGCCCACGTCCCCCGCCAGGCGGCCGAGGTGGTCCGCGCCACCAAGGCCAGCGCGCCGGCGGGCACCAACCTCATCAAGATCACCGTGCGAGACCCCGATCCGGTGGTGGCTCAGACCCTGGCCAACAGCATCGCCGTGGTGTTCATCGCCGACGCCCGGAGCCTGGCCCCCCTTACGGCGGCGGCCACCGGACTGTCGCCGGACAAGGCCCCGGCATCGATCGCCCAGAAGGCCTCCCTGCCCGCCGCCCCCCTGGCCTCCGGACTGGGCCGAAACGTAGCCCTGGGCGGACTGACCAGCCTCTTGGTGGGCATCGCCGTAGTCCTTCTCCTCGACTTCCTCGGGCTCTCCGCCCGCACGCCCCGCCAACTCGAATCCCAGATGGAGCTGCCGGTCATCGGTATCGTCCCGCTGCAACCGAGGGTCGCCAGCGCGGCCGGAGGTACCGGCGCCGACCTACCGCTGCTGGTGGTGAGGGATGCCTAGCTGGCCGTGGGGCCGGCGCCACGACGCATCGGGGTGGGACACCATGAGCTCGTTCAACGAGGCCTTCCGGATCCTGGCCTCCAACGTCATGGCCATGGTCGGCGAGTTGGCCCGGCCCACGGTGGTGGTCACCAGCTCCAAGGCCGAGGAGGGCAAGACCGTCATCGCTTCGAAGTTGGCGACGTCGGTGGCGGCGTCGGGCAAGAGGGTGATCGCCGTCGACCTCGATCTGCGCAACCCGGGCGTCCATACCGCCCTCGGCGTCCACAACCGCTTCGGGGCCAGCGACGTGCTGCGCGGCCGGCGCAAGCTGGGGGACTGCCTGCAATACGTGCAGCTTCCGGCCCGGGGGGGCGCCGACGAACGGGGTCTCTTCGTGGTCGCCGCCGGCCCCTCGGTCCCCGAGCCCAACGAGTTGCTGGCCCTGCCCCGCACCGCGGGCATGCTCGAGCGACTGGCCGCCCAGGCCGACCTGGTCATCATCGACAGCCCGCCGGTGCTGGCCGTGGCCGATGCCCTCACCATCGGCCGGGTGGCCGGTGCCGCCGTCTTGGTGGTCGACACCCGCCGGACCACCGCTGACGCCGTGCAGCGCTCCCGAGACCTGCTGCTGCGCAACCAGACCCGGATCCTGGGCATGGCCCTCAACCAGGTGCAGGACAGTGACGCCACCGTGTCCGCCGACTACGGCTACGGATACGGCCCGGGGGCCACGGTCTAATCCGGGACGACGGTCTCATCGGGGACGACGGTCTCATCCGGCGCCCGGCCGCCCTTGCGGTCCCGATGGGCCCATTCGTACATCGGCACGCCGGCCTCGATGGTGGCCAGCTTGATCACCGCCCTCGCCGTGATGGCCACGGCCAGCACTGGCCGCCACCACAGGGGACGGCGAGCCGAAAAATAGCGGTACATCCCCCGGTGCGAGGAGATGACCCAGCGGGCGGGTACCTGCCGGATGCTGTGGCCGCCGAGGTGAACCACCTCGGCTTCGGGGGCCAACCAGACCTCCCACCCCGCGGTGCGGAACCGGTCGGTCCAGTCGAGTCCCTCCCAGTCGAGCACGTAGCGCTCGTCTTGGAGCCCGACGGCGATGACCGCGGCCCGCCGGAGCAGGTAGGCCGCCTCATGTCCCCGGCCGATTGGCCGCTCCTCGGCGTGGGGCCAGCCGTCCCACCAAAAGCCCGAGGCCGTGCCCGCTCGGCGCCGGCGGTCGGCCTGGCGTCCGAGAAGGGCCTGGGCCAGCGACGGCAGGTCCCCGGCGCTGGTCTGCAAACCGCCGTCGCGGTAGCGCAGGCGCGGCACCACCCAGCCCGCCGAGGGATGCCGGTCGAGCACCGCGCCCAGGGCGTCGATGGCCTGGGGCTGGAACACCACGTCGGGATTGCAGATGAGGAGGCGGTCGCCGCCGGAAGCCACCAGACCCTGGTTGTTGGCCGCGGCCAGGCCCCGGTTGCGCCGGTTGGAAATCACCCGGACCACCGGGAAGTGGCGGCGGACCGCCGGGGCCGTGCCGTCCGCGGAGGCGTTGTCCACCACGATGACCTCGTAGGACCCTTTCGGTGGGTTCTCCTCGATCGAACGAAGGCAGCCGGATACCACCTCTGCGCTGTTCCAGGTCACCACGATGATCGAAAGGTCCACGGCCCGGCTCATGGTCAGGCTCCCGCCCGCCGGTAGGCATCGAGGAGGACCTGGGCGCCCGCTCCCCAGGTCGGGGCGGCGCGAACCCGGGCCAGGCCCAGGCGGCGAAGGTCTGCGGCGCGCCCCGGGTCCTCGACGACGCGAGCGAGGGCTCGGCCCACGCTGTTGGGGTCTTCGGCGTCACACCACTCCGCAGCATCGCCCAGCACCTCGGGAAGAGGTCCGACCCGGCCGCAGACCACCGGCACCCCACAGGCCGCCGCCTCGAGCGCCGGCATCCCGAAACCCTCGAAGCGGGTCGGGTAGCAGAGTGCCACGGCGCCAGCCAGCACCCCGGCCCACGACTCATCGTCGAGGCGACCGAGCTGGACCGCCCCGCTGGTGGCGGGTCCGGCCTCGGCGGCGCCCACCACCACCAGGTCGAGGTCATGGCCCCGGGTCCGCAGGCCCCGCCAGGCGGCCACTGCCACCTCCAGGCCCCGGCGCCGGGCGCCACCGATGGCCACCAGGTAGCGGCCACGCACACCGTGGCTCTCCACCACGCCGGGCGCCACCGCGGCCTCGGAGAACACCGGGTCGACCGCCGGGGGGGCCAGGACGATCCGATCGGGATCGACGCCGTAGGTTTCGATGATGGAACGGCGAGCGTGGTCCGACACGGTGACGACCACGGCGGCGTGGCGGGCCGCCCAGCGGGCCTGAAGGCAGTACAGGCGGCGCTTGGCCTCGGAAAAGTCCTCGGGATGATGCTCGAAGGAAAGATCGTGAAGCGTGACCACCGACGGGCGTGAGCAGACGAAGGGGACGGCATTGAACGTCCCGTGAAACACGACACGCTGGTCGGCCAACCAGCGCGCCGCGCTCCACTGCAGCCAGACCACCTCGGGCATCCCAGCTGCGACGGCCAACGGCACCTGGGCCGCGGAGCCCGGGGGCGGGGGGCGGCGGGCATCGGTGAGAAGCACCAGGTCGATCTCGGCGGCCAGCAGCGGTACCAGGTTGGCCAGCCATCGCCCAGCGCCAGTCAGCGGCCGGTCCTGGAGCCGGCGGGCGTCGATGGCAACCTTCACCGGCCCCCCCCGGCCGAGACGTGACGGTAGACCTCGGCGTGGATCGCCGCCGAGCGCGCCCAGGTAAACGTTGCCGCTCGCTCGGGGCCACGCTGCCGCCACTCGCCGGCGAGCTCGGGGTGGTCGAGCAACTGGCGGACGGCGGCCACCATGGCCGGGACATCGCCGTCGTCCACCAGGATCCCGCCACCGGTGACCACCTCGCGCACTGCGCTGTTGGCAAACGCCACGACGGGAGCTCCGCAGGCCATGGCTTCGAGGGCGGGCAGGCCGAAGCCCTCGTAGCGGGTGGTCACCACCACCGCGCTCGCCCCCCGATAGGCGGCGACCAGGTCGGGAACGAACCCGCACAGCTCGATGCGATCGGGATGGCGGGCGGCGGCCCGCAGGGCGGCAACCTCGGAATGCTGCCAGCCCTGGATGCGGCCGATGACCTTCAGCCGATGGCCGTAGCCGAGCTCGGCGAGCTCGTCGATGACGCCGAAGGCGCGGTCGAAGCCCTTTCGCCGGCTGTACTCGCTGACCATCAGCAGGTAGGGAGGATCGACCGGCTCGCCTCCGGGGCAAAACGACGGATCGACACCGAGGGGGGCGACGGTGACCCGGGCCGGATCCAGGCCCAGCAGGCGGATCCCCTCACCGGCGGCGTGAGCAGAGATGGCGATCACCGCATCGGCCTTGGCGTAGCGGGGGCCGAAGCGCTTCCAGCGGGCCTTGAGCGCGGCCAGGTCGGGGTGATCGAGGACCAGGGGAATGACGTCGAGCAGCGTCTGAACCCAAGGGCCGCGCACGCCCAGCGGGGCATGGAATCCGGGGTTGTGGAACACCGCGCCGGCCGGCCGGAGTCGGGCCAGATCGCCGGGCAGGCGAGTGGCGTGCTCCACGACCTCCAGGCGGGGCCGGCGGGCCCGGCGATGGACGGTGAGGCGCCCGACGTTGGTCGGCAGCTCGGCGTCGGGACCGGCCAGCGCCCAGACGGAACCTGTTCCGTTCCCGGCCAAGGCCCCCAGCAGTTGGCGGGTGTAGGTACCGACACCGCTGCGCGCACCGACCGCCTGGAGGGCGGCGGCGTCGACGACCACCCGCCAGGGCCGCCGTTGGTCGAGACTCAAGCCACCATCATGCCAAAGGGTTGTGGAGCACCGCGTAGGCCGGCGCAGGTCGAGTTGCTACCCTGCGCGGGATGGATGGAAAAGGGGATGGGCTCGAAGATCTCGATGTGGCCATCCGCTGGCCCAACGGTTCCGTCGATGATCCCCAGGGCGGGACCTCGCCGTCACCACCGGCCGCTCGGAGCAAGACTCTTCCCCCACCCGGGCGCCCGCCGTCGCGTACGGCCCGACCTCGCCCGGCAGGGACCCGCGGCGCCAGCCGCGCCCCGGCACCCCCGGTCGTCGCGCCCGCCGATGCCACCGACGCGCCGGGCCCGCCGGCAATGGCCGGCCCCCCTGCCGGCCGGCACGACGACGGCCTCGACGCTGCGGGCACCGCCCTGCGCGATCGGGTCGAACAACGGCTGAGTGAGGCCACCGCCACCCTGACCGCCACCGACCAGGCCGTCCGCCGGATCCAGCAGACCTGCTCCGCCCTGTCCGTCGAGATGGCCGCGGTGGGCCAAGCCGTCAGCGACCAGGTAGGCGAGCACGCGTCGGCCACCGCCGAATCCCTGCGCGCCGGAATCCAGATGCTGAGCGATGACATCGAGGGCGTCGGTTCCTCGGTGGCCGACTCGCTGGCCCAGGTCACGGAGCGACTGGGCGCCGCCAACGGAGCCGTCGTTGCCGATGGTGGGCCGGCGGTGGAGGGATTCGCAGATCTGGTGGAGGGGACGGCCGAGGGGGTGGCACGCATCGAGACCCTGGTCGAGGCTCTGGTCGAGGTGGGAGAGGCCCGGCCGGCCGATGTCACCGAACAGGCGGCGCGCACCTTGGAGCGCCTCGGTCTCACCGTCGGGGCCCGCTTCGAGGCGGCCACCACGGTGGCCGTGGAGACCGTCGACGAGAACGTCAAGGAGGCCATCGATCGGGCGGTGAGCCAGTTCAAGGATGTGAGCCCCCCGGTCGTGGACCGCTCCACCACCGCGGCCATCACCCGGTTGGAGGAACGGGTGGCCGCCCTGACCCGCCAACGCGACGAACACGATCGGGAGACCAAAGCCATCCTCAACGGCCTGGAGGAGACGGTCCATCGGCTGGCTTCGGCGCAGGCCGAGGACCTCGAGCGCGTCCTCGACACCATTGAATCGACCACCACTGAGTCGACCGCCACCTCTGCCCCCCGGCCCGACGCCACATCCGAAGCCGACCGCCTGGCCCGCATCGAGGCGTCGCTCGCCGCCCTGGCCGAGTCTCCGGGCCAGACCCAGGCCCTGGTCGATGTCGTCGCCCAGCACTTCGAGGCGTTCAACAAGCAACTCGACGCCCTCCGTCGCCGCCTCCCGCTCCGGGCCCGGGCCGCTCCTCCGATCCTTGACGATCGGGCCATGGCCGCGCTGGCCGCCCTCATCGCCGAGCAGATCCGAAACGGCGCCGAGGCGGCCGCCTCGCCGGCCACCGCCGCAGCGCGCCCATCGACCGCTCGGCGGCCGGCCAAGGCCCACCCGGCGCCCAGGCCCACCCGCGCCTCGAAGGCCACCTCCCGCTCCGAGACGGGGGCGGGCGCCGGGCGCCGCCGGCCCCTCGCACCATGACCCCGCCGGAGCACCGTGGCTCTGAGTACAAGCGGTCGTGGCTGGAACGCCCGGCCCGCAGATGGCGACGCCTCCGGGAACGGCGCGTGCTCGGCGTGCGCGGGGTCATTCCCGTCCTCCTGGTCTTCGCCGGCCTCCTGGTCTTCGTGGCCGGCACGGCGGCGGTAGGAGTGGTGCACGCCGTGCGTCTCGGCCATCGCCTGGCCCGTCTGGGCAACACCATTCAGGTGGCCCAGAACCAGGTGACCGAGGGTCAGTTGAGCGCCGCCCAGGCCACGCTGGCCGCCGACGAAGCCGACCTGGCCTCGATCAACTCCACCCTCTACACCAGCCCCGACTTCCGCCTCCTGGCCATCCTTCCGGTGGCCCGCCAAAACATCCAGGCCGTGCGTTCCTCGGTCCAGCTGGGCTTGAAGATGCTCGGCGACGGCCAGCGGGTGTTCGCCTCGGCCGCGCCGGTGGTAGCGCCCAACGGCCGTCTGTCGGTGTCGCTCAAGGGCGGGCAGGCTCCCACCCAGGCCATCGAGGGGGTCGGATCGGTGCTCCGGTCCATCGTTCCCGACCTGCCCGCCTCGGCCGACCCACCGCACCACAACTTCTTGGTAGGCCAGGTGCGCGACGGGGAGAAGAAGGTCTGGACCGAGGCGTTCAAGCGACGCAAGGAGCTCATCTCGGTCAACGATGGACTGACCATCCTCGACGGCCTGACGTCGGGGCACGGCGACCGGCGATTCCTGATCGCGGTGGCCAACACCGCCGAGATGCGCGGCGCAGGCGGAATGATCCTGTCCTACGGCGTGCTCGAGGCCAACAACGGCAAGGTTTCGCTCGGTCGCTTCGGGCCCATCGACGAGTTGAAGCTCAAGCGAGCGGCGCCGGCCACCTTCCCGGCCGACTTCACCCGGACCTTCGGGAACCTGCAACCCAACCTCCTGTGGCGCAACGCCACGCTCATGTCGGACTTCACCGTCGACGCCCCCGTGCTCGAATCCATGTTCACCGAGGCCACCGGGCTGACGGTCAACGGCGTCATCCAGGTCGACCCCGCCGGTCTGGGCGCCCTGATCACCGGCGTGGGGAACATCTCCGACCCGGCGCTCGGGGTGGTGGACGCCTCCAACATCGTGCCCCTGACCCTCAACGGCGTCTACGTCGCCTTCCCCGACCGGCCGGTCCGCCAGGAGTTCCTGGCCCTGGTGGCCCGCAAGGCCTTCGGCAATCTCACCACCCGGGCCATCCCCAGCCTCCGCCCCCTGGGTGCCTCGCTGATCCAAGCGGCGACCCAACGCCACATCATCGTCTTCGCCGACGACCCTGCGGTGGAGGCGGCGGTCAACAACCTCGGTGCCGGCGGGGCCATGCCCGGCCCAGGGGTCGACTTCACCCAGTTGACCGTGCAGAACCTGGGCGGCGACAAGCTCGACTACTACCTCCACAGCTCGCTGTCGGTGACCGGGAGCCGCCCGGGCGGGGGTCCGGTCGGTCACCTCCGGGCCACCATAACCCTCGACAACCGGGCCCCGGCCAACGGCCAGCCCCCCTACATCTTCGGGCCGTTCCGAAAGGGCAACCCGGATCCGCCGGGGTTGTACCGCGGCTTGGTGACGCTCTACCTGCCCGCCCAGTCGGGCCTGCGGGACGCCCAGACCGCAGGGGGGATGGCCTCCACCCCCCGGCTCAACACCCAGAACGGGGTGATCGCCATCACCTCCTTCGTGACCATTCCCGCCGGGGGCACCAGCGAGATCGTCCTCGACGTGGACCTGGCCCCCCGACCCCGGGGAGCCGAGCATTTCGTGGTGGTACCCACCCCCCGGGTGAACCCCACGGAGACCACTATCGCGCTTTCGCAAACCGTTGGATCCTGACGCTGAGCGGCGCCGGACCGAAGAGCTTGACGCCGATGCGTCCCAGCGGCCAGAATGCTCCTCGGGGTGGCGATCATGCTGCCCCACTTTCGCCGAGAAGGATCGGGTACCTGTGAACAACAGCAACGGCCAGGCACGTGGCGTGCGTTTTTCCCGGATCGGTGCGTGGCTCAGTGGCGCCTTCCTGGCGTTGGCCCTGCTGTCCTTCGCCGGGGCGAGTGCCGCATCGGCCGCCCCCACCCGAGGGGTGCTGGCCCAGGCAACCTGCCCCACCGATCCCTATACCGGCGTCACCACCCAGTGTGACAATGGTTCAACGGTCAACACCGCAGGCAGCGGCAACGCAAATGGCACCAACACCGGCACCGCCAACAACGGTGGTGGTGGGTCGCTGGCCTCCACTGGTGCCGACATCCTCATGGCCGTACTGGCCGCCGTGTTGCTGATCCTCCTCGGTACGACGATCATCCTCGCTGCCCGCCAGCGTCGGCAGACTGCATAACACCTCGGGACGCCTCCGGCGTCCGAGTGGCGGCAAGGAATCGACGAGTCCGGGACCATGGGTGGAGACGGCGCATCATCGCCCCTCCACCGTGGTCCACGGCACATCGACTCCCGCCGAACCTCTCGCCGGACCGGCATCGGGGTGGCGCCCAACCCTGCTGCGGATCCTCGAATCCTGGCACGGAGCCCGGCGCCGGCCCATCCCCATAACCCTCGATGCCGTGCTCGCCGGCACGCTCACCTCCTCGGTCAGCGGTTCGGCGGCCGCCGGGATCACTGCCGCCGCGGTACTCATCGCCGCCGGGTTGGTCTTCGGGCTGTTCAAGCCCCGGATGATCCTCGAAACCCAAGGCGTGGCCTGGTACCCGTTGCGCTTTCTGCCCGTGGCCGTGAGCATCTTCGTGGTCCTCGACACCCACATCTATGGCGTCACCGCCCGAGGTGCCTGGGAGTCGGCCCTGGGTGCGTTGGCCGTGCTCACCGCGCTGCGAGCGGCCCTGTGGCTGGCCATCAGTGCGGCGCGCCGGCGGGGTCACGGCCTGCGGCCCACGCTGGTCATCGGCCCGCCCGAGCGCGTCGAGCAACTCGAGCACCGCCTGGAGACCTATCCCGAGGCCGGCCTGGTCTGGGAGGGGGCACATATCCCCACCGGGCCCAGCGAGCACCGCCCGAGTGACGGCCGGGCCCTGGTCGATCGCCTGCTGGCCGAGCATCCAGTCGACCACGTCCTCTGCGTGGTCGACAGCATCAACGAGGCGGTGTTCCGAGATCTGGTCCGCTTCGCCGGAAACCGGATCGACTGCGGCCTGGTCCTGCCCATCCCCGGCATCGCCGTTCATCAGACCAAGGCCCGCCTCGGCGACCTCCCGGTCATTCCCATCCGAACCAGCCCGTCGTCGGGGTCGATCCTGGCCAAACGGGCCTTCGACCTGGTGGTGGCCACGATCGGGTTGATCCTGGTCAGCCCCATGCTGGCCAGCGTGGCCCTGGCCATCCGCATCGACGACCCCGGCCCGGTCATCTTCCGCCAGAAGCGGGTGGGCCGCGACGGCCGCAGCTTCACCGTCTTGAAGTTCCGCTCCATGATCGTCGGCGCCGAAAACCGTCGCGCCGAGCATCTGGCTTCCAACATCAACACCGAGGGACTCCTCTTCAAGCTGGAGCACGATCCCCGCATCACCCCGGTCGGCGCGGTCATCCGCCGCTTCTCCATCGACGAGGTGCCCCAACTGGTCAACGTCCTGCGGGGCGACATGAGCCTGGTCGGGCCTCGGCCCCTTCCCGTCGATCCCGACGAGTTCGACGTGTCCGCCCAGATCCGCCACAAGGTGGCACCCGGCATCACCGGGCTGTGGCAGGTGCACGGGGCCAACGCCCTGCGCTACACCGACATGGTCGACCTGGACCTGACCTATGTCACCACCCGGTCCATGGGCCTCGATCTGGTGCTCTTGGCCCGAACCCTGCCCGCCGTGGTCTTCCGCCGGGTCAAAGCCTACTGAGCGCCGGTTGAGCGACGACCCGGCTGCGCCGGATCGGCCCCGTCGGGTCCTCCACGTCCTCGAAGCGGTCCGGGGCGGCACGTCGCGTCACGTGGCCGACGTGGTTCGCGCCGCCCGCGACATCGACCACCATGTGGCCCTCCCCCCTTCGGGCCTGGCGGTCACCGCCTCGGGGGCGCCCCTCGACACCGAGTCGGTGGCGGCCATGGCCGAATGCGGCGCCGTGGTCCACCGCATCGACATGCGCCGGTCGCTCGGGCGACCGGCCAACCCGCTGGCCGCCGTCCGTCTGACCGCCCTGGCCCGGCGGATCCGACCCGACGTGATGCACGGCCACAGCTCGGTGGGCGGTGCCCTGGCCCGAATCAGCGGACCCCGCGCCCACGTCCCGGTGGTCTACACCCCCAACGGCCTGCCCGCCGGACTCGCCGCAGGAGGCATCGAGCGGCTCCTGGGTCGGGCCACCGCGGTCTTCGTGGCTGTCTCCGACAGCGAGGCGGATCTGGCCCGCCGGCGCCGTCTGGTGCCCTCCGATCGCATCCGGGTGATCCCCAACGGGATCGACCTCGTCGCTCCCCCGCCGCCCAGCCCCCCGCCCGACCTGCGCGCCCTGCTCGGGCTGAGCCCCGACGTCGCTTTGGTGGGCACGGTGGCCCGCCTGGTGGACCAAAAGGCCCCGGCCGAGTTCGTGGCCGTGATGGGCGAGATCATCCGCCGGCGGCCCGACGTCCACGGGCTGCTCATCGGCATGGGGCCTCTCCATGGGCTGGTAGCGCGCGCCGTAGCCCGGGAGGGCCTGGCCGGTCGCTTCCATCAGATCGAGCACCTGGCCCGGGCCGACGGGGTGCTCGACCAGCTTGACGTCTTTGTGCTCGCCTCCCGCTTCGAGGGTGGCCCCTATGCTCCGCTGGAGGCCATGAGGGCCGGCGTTCCCGTGGTGCTCTCCGACGTGGTAGGCAACCGCGACACGGTCGAGGCCGGCCGGTCGGGGATGCTCTGTGCCTTCGGTGACGCCGACGGGATGGCCCGGGCGGTGATCGACCTGCTCGGGCGCGACGACCGGCGGGCGGCGATGATCGAGGCAGCCCATGCCCGGCTCCGGGATCGCTTCGACCTGGTGGCCATGGGCCGGGCGCTCAGCGAGCTGTACCGGTCCTTGGCCGGCTCGGGACGCTGAGCGTCCCCGGCGGCGGTCACACCGCACGCGTTGCTCCGGCCCGGACCATGCACGGCCCACCAGCGTGAACGGGGTCATCATGGTCCCTGGGGGCGACAGGGCTCGGGCAGGTCGTCGGGGTAGGTGATGGCGATCTCGGTGATCGTCGGGAGGAAATCTTTGCGGTTGTTGGTGAGAAATCGGTCAGCGCCGAGCATTACCGCGCTAGCCAGGTGGACCGCATCACCCGCCTTCAACCGATAGGAGGCCGCGAGGGCGACCGCCAATTGCGCAGTCGAGTGATCCAGGAGGTGGAGTTCGACTCGAGCGAGTATAGCCCCGAGTGCGGCCAGCTCGACCGTGGCTCCGAGGCGAAACGGTTTGGTAAGCATCTCGGGAAGGAGAAGCACGGAGCCGAGCTTCGATACCGGCTCAGCGGCCCCGTCCGGCCTGCACCTCGGCGATCAGCTCCTCGGCGCTTGCCTCACTCAGACCCTTATCGCTGGGTAGGGGTGACGTGCGGCCCGCTTCGATCACGTCCCCAACCCTGTTGTCAGACGCAAGGGCCTGATCGGCCTTCCGAGTTCGTAAGGCCGCGGGAAGGCCTTCGCCCCGGAACAGGCCCGACGCCCCTCCCCGGCCCGAGAGCACGTGATGGGCCATGATGACCGCCGCCGCTCCATAGGAGCTGCGCTCCCCGCCGGGATAGCGGACGCACTGGGGATGCACGCAGCCCGTCCAGTAGCTGCCGTCGTCGTGGCGCAGGTGGCGGGTCCAGCCGAGCATGGTGATCGCCCGTTCTTCCAGGCCGGCGGCGTCGAGAGCCATGACGCACTCGGCGGTCTCCGCGGTGGTGACCCATCCCTCGTCGCCCACGCATCGCACCCCGACGCCGTCGATGACGAAGTCTTCCCATCGTTGCGCCAGGGCGTCGACGGCCTCACCGCCGGTCACCGCCCCCGACAGCACCGGGTAGTACCAGTCCATGGCCCAGCGGTCCTTGCGCTCGAACGCCGCCCGGCGCTGGGCCACGGCGTGGCCCACCCGGGCGATGCCCATCTCCCACTCGGGGCGGCCATGGCCGAGGACATTCCCCATCGCCAAGGCACAACGCAGGCTGTGGTACATCGACGCGTTGGCGGTGAGGAGGGCGAAGCTGCCGGGCCGGCCGTCGACATCGCGCTTCCAGAGCACCTCGCCGCCGGGTTCTTGCAGGCCGAGCACGAACTCGACGGCGCCCCCCACCACCGGCCACATCCGTTCAAGCAGCGCCACGTCGCCGGTTTCGAGGTAGTGCCACCACACCCCGGTGGCCACGTACGCGCAGACATTGGGATCCCGGCGAGGCTCCTCGATGCCCTCGGCCAGGTGGTACAGGCACCACGAGCCGTCGGCCAGCTGCGTGGAGGCCAGCCACCGGTAGGCCGACTCGGCCTCGGCCACCCGGCCGGTCACCACCAGGGCCATGGCCGCCTCGGTGTGGTTCCAGGGATCGGCGTGGCCGCCGGGAAACCACGGGATCATCCCGTTGCCCAACTGCAGCGAGGCTATCCATGCCGCCGTGGCCTCCAGCTCCGGGCCGTTCAGCACTGCGACCGGCCCCCGTCCTTGCGCAGGTAGACCACGGCGCTCTTGCCCATCACCGGGTTGAGCAGGGCTTCGGGCAGCCGGGTCAGCGGCGAGGCGGCGGTGATGTCCCACACCAGCATCCGGTGATAGGCCCGCACCGCAACATGCTCGGCGTTGCCCACCCCCACCGCACACTTCAGCCACCAGTAGGGACTGTGAAGGGCATGGGCGTGGTGGGCGGCATAGGCCCTGAGGCCGGTGGCCTCGAGCCGCTCGACAAGCACCGAGCGCCGGTAGATCCGTAGGTGGCCCCCCGGGGTGATGTGGTAGTCCTCGGAGAGGATCCAGTTGACCACCTCGGGGAACCACCGAGGCACGGTGACCGCCATCGTCCCGCCCGGCCGCAGCACCCGGGCCAGCTCGGCCATGGCCCCGCGGTCGTCGGCGATGTGCTCGAAGACCTCGGCGGCGATGATGCGCTCGAAGGTGGCGTCGGCGAACGGCAGGCGCAGGGCGTCGCCCACCGTCGCCGAACCGCTCCCCCGGGCGGCGTCCGGTCCCGCCTGGGTCATAGCCGCAGCCATGGCCGCCACGTCTTTCATCTCGGCGGCGTCGGCGTCGAGCGCGGTCACCACGGCGCCGCGGCGTATGGCTTCAAATGCGTGGCGCCCCCCGCCGGCGCCCAGGTCGAGGAGCCGGTCCCCGGCCACCAGGCCGAGACGGGCGTAACGGACGGTCAGCACGGGGCCGGAGCGGGCGGGGAGGGCGGACCGGGCCGGCGCCGGAGGGGCGGGCGCGGCGAAGAACCGGGCCGGCGTGAGGCGTCGACCCGCTGGTGGTCGATGACCCAGCGATAGTGCTCGGCGGTGGCTTGCGCGCAAGCCGCCCAGGTGAAGCGGCGCAGGACCCGCTGGCGGCCCCCCCGGCCGGCTCTGGCGGCCAGCTCGGAGTCACCCAGAAGACGGTCCATGCCTTGGGCCAGGGCACCCGCGTCACCCGGGGCCACCAGGATGCCGGCCTCCCCGTCGGTGCCCACCACCTCGGGGAGTGCCCCCCCGGTGGTGGCCACCAGGGGCACGCAACAGGACATGGCCTCCACGGCGGGCAGCGAGAAGCCCTCGTAGAGGGACGGCACCACGGCGACCTGCGCCTCGGCGTAGAGCTCCACCAATCGCTCGTCGCTCACCCGGGTGGCGAAGGTGACGGCATCGGCCAGGCTGAGTCGCTCCAGGGCTGCCGACACCGGGCTTCCGGGGCGCACGCTGCCCACCACCACCAGATGGGCGTCGGCACGCTCGGTCCGCAGCTTGGCCAGCGCCTCGAGGAGCGGGATGAGCCCCTTGAGAGGAACATCGGAGCTGACCGTGGTCATGATCCGCCCGGGGACCCGGGCCACCTGCGGGCAGGGGCGGAACCGATCCTGGTCGGCGCCGATGGGCACCACCCGAAGCGAGTCGGCGGCAACGCCCATCTGCTCGACGATGTCGCGCTTGGAGGACTCCGAAACGGTGAGGATCCGTGGCATCTGCCGGGCCACCCGCTTCTGCATGGCCAAGAAGCCGTACCAGCGGCGCTTGGAGAGCCGCTTCAAGATCCCGCCGGCGTGGGCCAGATCCAGGGTTCGATCGACGGTGATGGGATGGTGGCAGGTGCCGAGGAGCGGCCAGCCGTCGGCCATCACGCCCAAGAGGCTGCGGCCGAAGGTCTGGTTGTCGTGGACCACATCGAACTGCCCGGGGCGCGCCGCCAGCTCCCGGCGGACCCGCCACGCGAAGGTGCGCGGCTCGGGGAAACCGGCGCTGAGCATCACCGCCACCTCGGCGGCGTCGATCGGGGAGCGGTACTCCCTGGCCCGGGGCAGGCGGAACGGGTCGGGTTGGCGGTAGAGGTCGAGGCTCGGCACCGGAACCCAGCCCACGCCATCGTCGAGGACGGGCCAGGGCTGGCCGGCAAAGACGGTGACGTGGTGGCCCAGGGCAACGAGATGGCGCGACAGGTAGCGGGTGTAGACGCCCTGGCCGCCCGAGTGCGGATTGCCCCGGTAGACAAGAAGGGCTATCCGCAATGCGTCATCAGCCATATGGAAGTGAGACTGTGCTCGGTGCCGTTGCATTGGTCAAGCCGACACCGCGGCGGCCGGGCCCGCAGTACCTTGGTCGAACCCACGATGCTCACTGTCGTCATGCCGGCCCACAACGAGGAGGAGTACCTTCGACGCTCCGTCGATCTCGTCGTCGACGGACTCCGTGGCCAGGGCGAGCCCTTCGAGGTGCTGGTCATGGAAAACGGCTCCACCGACAGCACCGCGGGCGTGGCTCTGGCCCTGGCCTCCACCCACCCCGAGGTGGTGGCCCTGATCCTCGGTCCCGCCGACTACGGCGCCGCCCTTCGATCGGGCCTGCTCGAGGCGAGCGGCGAGTGGGTGGTCATCTTCGATGTCGACCTGGTCGACCTCTGCTTCCTCTCCCGGGCCCGGGCCCTGGCCGAGCATGAGGGTGCGGCCATCGTCGTCGGTTCCAAGCGAGCGCCGGGGTCCGACGACCGCCGCCATCTCGGCCGGAAGGTGATCACTGCGGTGTTCTCCGTGCTCCTTCGGGTCGGCTTCGGGCTGGCCGTCAGCGACACCCACGGCCTGAAGCTGCTGCGGCGCGCCGCGGTGGCTCCCTTGGTGGAACGGTCACGCTTCGGCGGCGACATCTTCGACACCGAGCTGATCGTCCGGGCGGAACGAGCCGGGCTCCCGGTGGCCGAGATCCCGGTGACGATCAACGATCAGCGCCCGCCCCGGACCTCCATCATCCGTCGCATACCCCGGTCCCTGCTCGGCCTGGCCCGTCTCCGGGTGGCCCTGTGGCGCTCTGCGGTGGCCCCCGTGGAGGGTCAGGACTCGACCCGGCCCTGAGCGGCTCAGCGGTCAACGTGGCCGAACTCAGCTCGTACATCACCCGCACGATCAAGCGCTTCGGGGACTACGCAATGCCCACCGGCGAAGTGCAGGAACCCTTCGATGGGGAACTCCACCTTGACTCGCCTGTCACCGACGAGGCCGACGGGTAGGACCAGACCGGCCCTATGTCCTACTCCTCCCCCGTACCTCGGCTCAACCCGAAGCAGCGGCGCGAAGCCGTCGAGTGGCTCTTCGATGAGCTCTATCCTGGCGGGACTCCCCCCACCCTGGGGTGGGAGAAGGCCTGGGATACATTCTGACCGTGCAGCAAACTGAACGCGATGGCGCTACATCCGGGGTCCGTTGCTCCCCGCACCCCGGGGTCAGATCGAGGCGACGGCCCGACGGCGACGGATGAACATCGATGCGCCGATGATCCCCGCGGCCGAGGCAGGCAGGACGATCGCCCAGGGCGCCTCGGGCAGAATGGCACTGGGGGCGCATGGAGTTGAGCCAGCAGTGGCGATGGACGCACCAGTTCCCAGAGTCCACGTAACGTTGGTGCTGTTGGATCTGGTCACGAAGAGAAAGTCGGGGTAGGAGCCCTGGAGGAAGTTCTGAGGTTGACCGGGAACGACGGCCGGGTCGGGGCTGAAGGAGTTGTTGGGAGAGCCCAGCGGGATGAAGGTGTTGCCGGGGATCGTGTCGGTATAGCCGAAATGTGCCGTATAGGTCCCGTTCGAATTGCTGCTCACGCAGGTCAAGATGGGGGTGAGCACACCGCCTGGCGGGGCGGCATGGGCCACACCGCCCACACTGGCGAGCACACCGAACCCAAGGGCACCACCAGTCAAGGCCTTCGCCCAGCTACCACGCATCTGCATCGTATGTCTCCTTTTTGGCGGCGCGATCGCCACGTGATTGGATTGAATCACGGCGTCCCTGCCGGCGAGTAGCCGGGACGTGAACATCTCAGAGCTTCCTGGCAAACTATTCACCCTCCGATCGCGCGTTCCGCGTGATAGGGCCACCACTCTTGCGCGCGCGTAGAGCGAAACTGTGCTCCGGGGCCGGCAAGCGGACGACACTCACCGCCTTCTTCCATCCCCAGAGCGGAGCGAGCGCTGCAGGTGGTCGCGCCCTGGCCATCCGGCCGGTTCGCTGGTCGCCGGGCCACAGCCGCCGGCCAGGAGCGGGCCCCCGAATACTCGCCAACGATCGCGTACGGATCCGGAGAAACGCGACAAAGCCCCCGCCAGCCTGTTTGGGGTTGACGGGGCTAGGCCGCGCCCGGGACGTCCCCGCCCGTCCGGCGCAGCACTCTGAGGCTCCCGCAGGCCGCAGGGGTGTCCTCCTGGTAGCCACCTGAGCTGAGCGCCTCGCAGTACAGCTGGTAGGGGGCTCGACCGCCGTCGGCCGGATCGGGGAAGACATCATGGATGGCCAGCCAGCCATCGGGACCCACGTGCGGGGTCCACGCCCGGTAATCCGCCCAGGCCACGTCTGCGCCATGGCCGCCGTCGATGAACAGCAGTGACAAGGGGGTGGACCAGGTCCGGGCCACCGTGGTCGACGGTCCGACGATCAACACCACATGGTCCTCGAGATCGGCTTCCTCGATCGTGCGCCTGGCGCTGGGGAGGGTGTCCATGCGCCCGCTCCGCCCGTCGACCATGTCGGGGTCGTGGTGCTCCCAGCCGGGCTGATTCTCCTCCGAGCCGCGGTGATGATCGATGCTGAGCAGCACCGTGCCCGCAACCCGGGCCGCCTCTCCCAGATAGACAGCAGACTTGGCGCAGTAGGTCCCGACCTCGAGGAGAGGTCCACACCCACTGCTGGCGGCGGCCAGGCCCACCCGATGGAGGGCCAGGCCCTCGGCGTCGGGCATAAATCCCCGAGTCGCTCGCGCTATGGCCAGGGCGGCCGCTCTCACGACCGATGCCTCAGATCGGGAACCCGCTGCGTCCGTCGAGCGCCTCGGGCAGATCCTCGGGGCGGTGCACGAAAAGAACTTTGTTGAAGATCATGAACTTGGCCACCCAGAGGACTCCGAAGGCTCCGACGTAGACCACAGCGACAACCCCTGTGGTGGTCAGGTGGGAGAAGGCATGAGTTTTGGCGAAGTGCTCGACCCAGTTGACCGAGACGGTGGAAAATGTCAGCCCGATGAGGGCGAGCGTCCAAAATGGCAGGACTTCGCGCAGGAAGTGGCTTCTGCCACTCTTCCCCCATGCCCAGCGGCGGTTCATCAGGTAGTTGGGGACCGTGGCGATGGCAGTGGCCAGGATGCTGGAAAGCAGGGCGCTCAGACTGAGGACCCCGTTGAAGAACACCAGGCACACCAGGCTCACCATCACCGCCACCGCGGAGGCCACCGAGTAGCGGAAGAGCTTCTGGCCCTGCGGGGACTTCAGCTTGGCGAGCAGACCACTATCGAGCGCGGACAGAGACATAGTCATTAGCGTACCTTGCTAACTAGTGCAAGCAGCGCGCACCCTGGGAACGGACCAGTCGCCTGAGCACCAGATGTCCGGGCCGGGCTGCCCTACACCATCATGCGCGCCACCCAGTTCCACGAGTTTGCCGAGACGGTGGTGGGCTGGACCCGCCAGGGGGATACGGCGGTCGTTCCTCCCCTGTTGGTGCAGCCCGCCGACGCGGGAGACATCGGCCGCCTGCTCGCCGAGCTCGCGGTGCAGGAGCCTCAGGGCCGCGCCGCAGACGTGGGTGGGCCCGAGACCCAGGACCTCTTCGACATGGCCCGGCGCACCATGGTCGCCCGGCGCGACGCCGTGCGCCTGATACCCAGTTGGCGCGGCGGCCCCTTCGGCGTGGAGATGGCCGGCGAGGTTCTTCTCCCCGGGCCTGATGCCCGATGCACGCCGACCACCTTCGAGCAGTGGCTGGCTCGGACGACCTCGCCGTCCTAGGAGGTCGGTCGGGACCGGAGGTCGGCCGGCGGGCACAGCAGGGTGGCCAGCCGGGTCACCAGATCGTCGAGACGGTCGGCGACACGCTCGAACACCACCGGCCGGCCGCCCATGGGATCGTCGATGTCATCGGCCAGGTCGAGGGCCAGGAGGCTCGAACGGCCTCGGCCGCCCTGCACCCGGCGCACCCAGGCGGCCAGCTCGTCGCTCTCCACCCGGCGGCCCACGGCCTCGCCGCGCCGTACCAGGTCCACCAGGGTGAAGCACCGTTCCCAGGCATCGGGAGCGAGGGTGATCACCTCGATGAGGTGCTGGCGGGCCATGCCCACCACCACGTCGGCCGCCCGCACCAGCTCGGGACTCAACAAACGGCTGCAATGAGTCGAGATGTCGATCTCCCTGCTCGCCATGACCTCGATGACCTCATCGGGCGGGCCCACCCCCTCCCCCAGCGACCCGGCGGACGCCACCTTGACCTCGCAGTCCAGCGCGGCGCAGCGAGCGCGGAAGAGACCCTTGGCCATGGGCGAACGGCACTGGTTGCCCGTGCAGACGAAGAGCACTCGGATGCCCCGACTCTAAGGCTCCTCGAATGGCTTTCTTCAACTTCGCGCCCACGAGGGTGGACAGCAGGCACGGAAGAGAGCCATACTGGTGGGGTGCATCTATCGCGACGTGAACATGGTCGGCTCTCGGGTGGCACTGCCATACGGAGACTGATGGCTTCGGCGGCCCTCGGCTTGGCTACGATGGGGTTTCCGGCGGCGCTGGCCTCTCCCGCCCTGGCCGCCAAGGTCACCCCTGCTGCGGACCCCGGCTACGGGCCCAACGGAGATTGCAACATCGAACTGAGCAAGACGGTCATCGACGGGGATGATCAGACCGAACAGGATGATCAGACCGAGGGCATCGATGAGGATGATCAGACCACGGCCACCGGCAACTGCGGGAATGAAGGCGACAGTCTGACCTACACGGCCAACAGTAAGACCGAGGTCATCGGCTCGGGTACGGCGGGTCCCAACGGGGCCTTCAGAGCGGTGCTCACCATCCCCGAGGATCTCCTTCCCGGAACCCACACCATCACCGTCACCAACTTCGTCGCCAACCGTTCGGCGTCGGCCACCTTCACCGTCCGCGCCGTCGGCGGGAGTGGCAACGGAGGCAACGGAGGCAACGGAGGCAACGGTTCAAGCGGCGGCGCCGGCGCCGGTGGGAATGGCAGGGCTGGAGCTGGCAACGGCGGGATAGCCTTCACCGGTACGGATACGTTGCTGACCGTGGCACTCGGAGCCGGGGCCGTCTGCCTCGGAGGGCTGCTGGTGCTGTCCAGCCGCAAGCGGCGTAAGAGCGACTTCCAGCAGGACTTCAAGCTGAGCTGACCGAGCGGAGCGGTCAACGCCGCTTACGGTTTGCACCGGCAACGAAGGAGCGGCCTATGACTCCTCCTACTCGCGCCCCCGGAGCCGACGGCTTGAGCGTCACCGCCCAGGGTCTCGGCTGCATGGGTATGAGCTGGGCCTACGGTGCCACCGTCCTCTCCGCCGAGCACATCGCCCACCTGGACCAGCTCCGACCCTCGGGAGCGCGCTACCCCGACATGTCCTGGGTGCAGAGCGAAACGCCAGGCAGGCCCACGCCGGAGGCCGGCGAAGAACAGACTCCTCGTCCCTGACGTCGGCTTTCGCGGGACCCACGACCCGCTCGCAGGACGATGCGACAGGGTCGGCGGCGGGTGCGGCGACGGGGTGCGACTTGGGTACCGAAATCCGTTGTAGAACGACGGATTTCGGCTACCAAGACCTGCTCGGTGTCCGATCGCTGGACGGGGATGACGCCGCCTACGCTCCAGCCCCTACACCCCCGCCCGTCGGGGCAGGAGACGCCGGCGCCGGGTGCGGAGCCAGAATCCGGGCGGCCACCACCGTCGGGCCGGCCGGCGTGGACGCCGGCCGGCTGGACGCCGAGCCCGGCGTGGCGATGATGCGAACGGCAGCACCCACTACGAAGTTGGCGGCCGCGCTAGGCGCCTTGGGGGTTCCAAAGGCCGTCTGGCTCGTCACCGACACGGTGACCGATGCCCCTTTCGCAGTGGTTACCACCCAGGTGGCACCGTTGATCGCGGTGATGGTTCCATCGCGGCGTGCGCTCGCGCTTGGCCTCGAAGGGTAGCCTCTCGGGCGTGGGGCGACCGGGCGGACCTGCATCGCCACCCCCCTCGACCGGCGCCGACGTCGATGCCCGATCGCTCCCCCCGGCCGATGGGGAGAGCCTGACGACGATTCTCGTCGCCCTGGTCACCAACGTCGTCATCACCGTGGCCAAGATCGCCGCCGGCCTGCTTGGCTCGTCGCCGGCGCTGCTCTCCGAGGGCGCGCACTCCGTTGCCGACTCGTTCAACCAGCTGCTGCTCCTGGCCGCCATCAAGCGGAGCGGACGCCCGGCGGACAGGGACCATCCCTTCGGTTACGGCAAGGAGCGCTTCTTTTACTCCTTGCTCGCCGGAGTCGGAATCTTCGTTGCCGGTGCCGGATTCTCGGTCTACGAGGGCGTGACCTCGCTGCTCAACCCCGAAGCCGGCGGGGATTTCGTCCTGAAATATGCCGTCCTGGGCGCCTCACTCCTCCTCGAGGGAATTTCCTGGCTGCGGGCCACGAACCAACTACGCCGGGAGGCCAGGGTGGCCGGTCAATCGGTCTTTCGCCATATGGCCCGCTCCACCGACCCCACGGTCAAG
>JAABUQ010001540.1_pt1 | contig 49020 bp, 49 predicted proteins | sample 5560001 | NCBI WGS metagenome assembly JAABUQ01 (sample SAMN10711888, study PRJNA513371) | rock metagenome | isolation source: Antarctica rocks | place: Antarctica: Victoria Land, Finger Mt nord | collected 2015-12-18
TTCCCAAACCTATTCAATTGGGTAATGGAACAGATAGGTGAGTTACCTCGACCCAGAATCTCCAAAAAATCAGCAATGGCTAGAACCCTGACGCTGCAAAGTGTCCCGTGTTAAGTTGGTAGCCGTGACATAATTAAGCTTCAAACCATAACTTTTCAGTAATAAATCTCAAATCCAATCCACGTAAGCATTCCAGAGTAATACACAACATATTACATCTCAAAGAATGAACTGTTGCGGGTTTTAGGCGACATGACACGCTTATTACACAGATCCCCGCTCAACCCCATCAACAATGTGGGACGAGCTTTGAGATACTATTTTGACATACTAGGCGGATTGACGTAGATGCCAACACTCTTAATGAAACCTTCCAAGACACAAGCGAAGTTACTACTAGGATAGCCGTAGGAAATGGAAGCAGCACTTGTCCCCTCTATAGCCGAGGGTTGACGGACGCTCAAATCGCAAGCCAAGTCGAGGGGCTTCAATTGCTGCAATCTATCTGTGGTCAAACTCACAGAAAATCGGAGTGAGTTCTGGCGCACCATTCGCCACGAAAAAGCTGTGGTAGAAACAGCGATGGTAACATGGAAGCACCAACGCTGAGGTTGACTCTAGGTAAGAAAGACCTCGTACTGAGATTGACTAAGAGGCCGTCTCTAAAGAGATGTAAAAGAGACAGAATTAGGCGATCGCATCATTGGAAGATTGAGAAATTACTACTTCCGCTCTGGGTGCGCTCCTGCCGGTGAGGGAATACCTAGCTGGTTGATGGCGGCAATCAATTGATATAAGCGCCCTAAGTCTCGTTGGTTAAAGTCCAAAACCAGGCGGGGTAGCCCAGCTGTCTCATCCTGGGTTTCTTGGGGTAAAGCGCAACTTTTTTCAATCCGCCCCTTGACCAGAATGTCGCTGAAGTTGGTATTCAACTGCTCGACATCTGCATCCGATAAATCCGTCTTCAGCCGAATCACTAATCTATTATCTACGTAGCGGCTAGAATGATAGACCTGATAAAAACGGGTGATAGCATCGCAAGCCACATCCAGATTATCTGTGACAGTGTAAAGACTCGGGTCTTCTGGATTTATCAGACTTTGTTGTACTAGATGCTCGTGAATGTAATTACTCCAAGCCCGCCAGTAGTCACCGCCGGGACGGTCAATTAACACCAGAGGCACTGGTCCAAACTTACCCGTCTGGCTTAGCGTCATGCACTCAAAGGCTTCGTCTTGAGTGCCAAAGCCACCAGGGAATAAGGCAACGGCATCACTTTCTCGTAGGAGAAATAGTTTGCGCGTGAAAAAATACTTGAAGTTAATCAGCTTTGGGTCACCGACGATAAAGGGGTTGGCCTCCTGCTCAAATGGAAGTCGAATGTTCAAGCCAAAAGACTGGTCTCGCCCAGCACCTTCATTGCCAGCCTGCATGATGCCACCACCCCCTCCCGTCATCACCATGAATCCCAGTTTGGTTACGCAGCGAGCAAATTCGACTGCCATCTGGTATTCTGGACGCTCTGGCAACGTGCGAGCCGAGCCAAAGATGGTGATTTTGCGAACGTTTCGGTAGGGATAAAAGATTTGGAAGCCTCGCTCCATATCTGCCAAAGATGCCGACAGGATTTTCCAATCCAGGCGGTCAACCTCACTACCTGCTATCCGCACAATGGTAGCCAGCGTCTGCTGGACTAGTTGCCGGTGCTTTAAGTTCGGTAGTTGGTCAACCAGGTCGGCAATATCTGCCCGGAGAGACTCTAGTGGATCAAATAAAGGAGATGAGGTCATGAGTGCTGCCGCACAAATAGCACTCTATTCTACCATTTCACAAAAAAGAGGCGAGGGGTGAGAGAAGAGAGCTGAGGGAGAAATTCTATGGATGAATTCAAAGAGCTTCTCCCCCAGCTCTGTTCTACAGATACTTTTCCAAGGTGTTGGACAATGTCGTCTTCGGTACTGCACCGACGACCATATCAACTCTCTGCCCACCTTTGAAAATCATTAGTGTGGGAATGCTGCGGATACCGTACTGGCTGGCAACATTAGGATTCTCATCTGTATTTAGCTTAACGACTTTCACTTGACCGTCGTACTGCTGGGCGATTTCCTCGACTACAGGGGCTACCATACGGCAGGGACCGCACCAGGGAGCCCAAAAGTCAACTAAAACCGGAACTTCACTATCTAGTACTTCTTGCTTAAAAGTAGAGTCTGTAACTTGTGCGGCTGCTGACATGCCTGAAGGTCCTTGGATATATTGTTTCTAACTTTTTCGAAGATTCTATCACAGGGGAAACCAGCATTCTTGCCTATGAAGCGTCTACATTTGGAGAGATTTTATGCAACCATAGGCTAGCAATGGTTGCTTGCCCGTCTATATAAGGAACCGCCCGAACAGTAGTCCGGGCGGAGTGTGGTGTGAGGAGTGAACGGAAACATGCGTCTCCGCTTTCTCTATTGTATGCGACAGCTTTAGTTTTGCCAGTCATTCGGCAAGAAGTCCAGAAAGATTTAGGGTTTGGGCTGGCAAAGCCGATCTATTTACCCATACCGAGGTGCTGTGCTTTTTGATAAACCTTGCCTTCTGTTAGCAAAGAGGGCGCAATCACAACTTCAACTTGTTGCATTTCCTTGATATCTTTGGCTCCCAGAGTCCCCATACTAGTTTTTAATGCTCCCAAGAGGTTATGCGTCCCATCGTCTAGTTGCGCTGGTCCTCGGAGAATTTGTTCGCATGTTCCGGTAGTGCCAACGCGAATCCGAGTGCCACGGGGTAGAACCGGGCTGGGCGTTGCCATGCCCCAGTGATAGCCCCCTCCTGGGGCTTCTGAAGCCCGAGCTAATGGTGAACCAATCATGACACCATCTGCGCCGCAGGCAATGCACTTGCAAATATCGCCGCCAGTAATGAGTCCCCCATCGGCAATAATTGGAACATAGTTGCCAGTTTCCTGATAGTAGTCCTCACGAGCGGCAGCGCAGTCGGCGATCGCACTCGCCTGGGGCACACCCACACCCAGTACCCCACGAGAGGTGCAAGCTGCTCCTGGTCCAATGCCTATCAGCACCCCCGCTGCCCCTGCCTTCATCAAATTCAGCGCCACTGGGTAAGTCACGCAATTGCCCAACACCACCGGTATCGGCATCTCCCGACAAAATTCAGCTAAATCCAGGGGCGTCACTGATAAAGGTGACAAATGAGCCGTCGAAACCACCGTTGCTTGCACAAAAAACAGATCCGCCCCAGCCGAACTCACCACCGCGCTGTACTTGGTTGCCCCGGCTGGGGTAGCACTCACCGCAACAATGCCGCCTTGTTGCTTAATTTCCAAAATCCGTCGCTCAATTAATTCTGGCTTAATTGGTTCGGCATAAAGTTCTTGCATCAGCTGGACAAACTCCTCAGTGCCACTCGATCTGATACGTTCTAAAATCGGCTCAGGATCAGCATAGCGAGTTTGAATGCCTTCTAAATTGAGGACACCCAATGCCCCCAACTGAGACAAAAGCACAGCCATATGGACATCTACGACTCCATCCATCGCACTAGCAATGATCGGAATTTCTCGCTCAATAGTGCCAATGCGCCATCCAGTATCTGCCAAACTCGGATCGAGTGTCCTAGTACCAGGAACTAGGGCAATCTCATCAATTCCGTAGGCTCTTCTAGCTATTTTCCCACGCCCAATTTGAATGTCCACGCTTTTCCACTCGTTCCCAAATCTGTTAAAGATAGACTATCAAATTCAAGAGCAGAATTGTTTTGAGGTGAGGGCAGCTGTTGGAGTGGTCTTGAGCGCCACTGCGCTTCGCGCTTGCACGATGCCGATTACTCCTCAAGCATGATTTGGCGCGTGTTACATAGTATTATGATCGAAGGTGATATCTGGTAAAACGGCTTCTCTATTCACCCTAATTTCAGCTTCAACGTTTAAGCTTTGATTCAATCTGAAACCATAGAACTGTTGGAGTGGTCGCGACTGTGCCAACATTTATCTACCTTCGCAGCGACTAAGCTGGGGGTAGTAGCAGCGCGTTATCTGAAAATTCCCGAGGCCCAATCCCAGAGCGAATACTTGTTGGCGCAGACACAGGAAGTTTACCAGCTAGAAAGTCGCCTGAACGTCGGGTTGTCGTTTGAAGGTATCCAAGATGTCGGCGATTCATTGGAACGGGCAGAGCGTCAAGGGATTTTGGCTGGCAAGGAGCTATTGGCGATCGCCACTACCCTAGCTGGTACCAGGCATTTGCGCCGTACGATTGATAACCAAAAAGACGTGCCAGTGCTGCAGGAGTTGGTGGTTGACTTGCGCACCTATCCAGAACTCGAGCAGGAAATTCGCCGCTGTATTGATGAGCGGGGACTTGTAAGTGACCGAGCTAGCCTTCAGTTGGCTGGGATTCGCACTCAGATCAGGGGATTGCAACATCAGATCGCCCGCGTCTTACAAGGAATTTTGCAGCGTCAAGCAGGTGCGGTTCAAGAACAACTCATTACCCAAAGGGGCGATCGCTATGTGATCCCCGTGAAAGCTCCCCAAAAAGATGCCATCCCCGGGATTGTCCACGATACTTCTACCAGTGGTGCCACGCTCTACATCGAACCCAATGCCATTGTGCCTTTGGGAAATCAGTTGCGGCAGATGATGGCAAAAGAGCAAGCAGAGGAGGAAGCCATCCGCCAGGGCTTGACGGAGCAGGTGGCAGCCGTGAAGCCAGATCTGGAACGGTTATTAGCGATCGTTACCACTTTGGATCTGGCCTGCGCTCGCGCTCGTTATAGCTTCTGGCTGGGAGCTAATCCCCCTCGCTTCATTCATCGAGCTGAAACTATCACCATGCGTCAGCTCAAGCATCCGCTGTTGGTGTGGCAGCAACAGCACGAACAAGGTCGAGCCGTGGTCCCAATTGACCTACTCATCCAGCCGTCGATCCGGGTAGTGACAATTACTGGTCCAAACACTGGGGGCAAAACCGTCGCGTTGAAGACCTTGGGTTTGGCAGCTTTGATGGCAAAGGTAGGTTTATTCGTTCCTGCCCGTGAGCCAGTAGAACTGCCTTGGTTCGATCAAGTGCTGGCAGATATTGGCGATGAACAGTCGCTAGAGCAGAGCTTATCGACTTTCTCCGGTCACATCCGTCGCATCAGCCGCATTTTGGAGGCAATAACTGAAAATTCCCTAGTGTTGCTAGATGAGGTGGGAGCCGGTACTGATCCAGCTGAGGGTAGTGTCTTGGCGATCGCGTTACTGAAATACCTGGCAGACCATACCCAGTTAAGTGTCGCCACTACCCATTTTGGTGAACTTAAGGCACTGAAATACCAAGACGAGCGGTTTGAGAATGCCTCGGTAGAATTTGACGAGGTGAGTCTCTCGCCCACATACAGGCTGCTGTGGGGGATTCCGGGTCGCTCCAACGCCCTGACGATCGCGCGACGTTTGGGGCTAAAACCGGAGGTGGTCGATCAGGCTAAAACCTACCTGGGCGAGGCGACAGAAGATATTAATCAGGTGATTGCTGGGCTGGAAGCGCAACGTCGACTCCAGGAAACCAAGGCTGCTCAAGCACAAGAACTGTTGCAGCAGGCGGAGCATCTCCACCAAGAACTGTCGGAGAAGGCAGTCGAATTGCAGGAACGAGAGCAGAGGTTGAGGCAGCAACAAGAACAAGCTGTGCAGAGTGCGATCGCCAGGGCTAAGGAGGAAATTGCTCAAGTCATTCGGCGGTTGCAGCAAGGCTCGGCAACGGCTCAAGCTGCCCAACAAGCCACAAATGCTCTCAATCAAATCGCCGAGCGGCAACTCCCAGCGCCACCACCAAAACCGAAAGCGGGCTTTCGACCCCAAGTTGGCGATCGCATCCGCATTCCTCGCCTGAATCAAACAGCTGAGGTGTTAAGCGCTCCAGACCAAGATGGAGACCTAACTGTCAGATTTGGACTGATGAAAATGACTGTAGGGCTGGACGACATTGAATCGCTGGATGGTCAGAAAGCGGAAAGTATGGCGGCGCTCAAGTCAAAGCCAGCCCCAGTTGCCCCACCATCGCCACTCCCAGCAATTCGGACGTCTCAAAACACCGTCGATCTGCGAGGCAACCGAGTGGCAGATGCAGAGGCAGTTTTAGATCGGGCACTCTCTGACGCCACTGGTCCTCTGTGGATAATTCACGGGCACGGCACTGGTCGGCTGCGGCAAGGCATTCACGCCTTCTTGCAGCAGCACCCCAGAGTCAACCACTATGAGCCAGCCGAGCCATTTGATGGCGGCAGCGGTGTGACTGTCGTCCATTTGAAGTGAATTCAGGATATAGATGTACCGAAAAGTCACAAACATTGACAGCACAGCCGAAGTGTGAAACCTTACAATGTAATGGTTGGCACAAAGATCGAGTGCTGACAAATATTAATCCCTTGGGAAGCAGGGGGTCTGCCTAGTCTAGTCTCCTATTATTTCGTTGTGCGCTCTATGGCCAAGTCGCCTCCGCCAACTCCCCAGTGGGAGGAGCTTATATACACCAAGCCCGACCCAGCCCAGTTGGACAAGATCAAAGCCCAACTAGACTTGGTGTTGCTGGCACTAAAAGCCTTAACGGGGATTGGTCCTGAGGCCATACTCCAAGCAGCAACTCATCTAAATCTGGAATCAAGAGTGCCAGCCCTGGTAGCCTTGTGGCAACAGCAACCATCGAATTCTCTCCACCAAGGTGAGGCAGGGCAGCAAAAACTAGATGTGGAAACAGCGCGAACACTAGTTTTAATCAGTAGCTACCTGGCAAAACAGCATCAGGAACTGATTCGCCGCGCTGTTACCCTCCTAGAACAACAGGCAGCAAATAACCGCGACCCTCATGATGTTGCTTTACTGGGAGATTACATTAATACCTTCAGCCAGATTTATCAAGAGCGCTGGTTAGACGCAGAAAAAATCATCTCAATGGATGTACTGCACAAAGTCGCTCTGAAACTCCTTGTCGAGCTGCTGTTCTACAGCGCTCCTGGAGGTCACCGCCGCCTCTGGTTAGTACTCCTCGACCGCTTGGTTTAAATCTGCTCCCCACTACCTCAAACACCGTTGCCATGCCTCTGTCCAATACAGTTTTACGCCAGTACACTCCGCCCACTTGCACGCTGGAAATTACAGCCCGGACATCACCTCTGTCTCGCCGGGCGAGGCGACCAGTGATAGAGCTGTTGCGCTTTGTGCTGCGCTTCGATGACCCACGGTTACCAGAGTCAGAACCGGTGAGTGTTGAGGGCGATCGCCACCAATTCGACGCCCTCCATACAGCGGTGACTGCCTACATGCAGGATTGGCTCAAGCAATCGCCTGAGCATTTCAACGCTATGGTTGGTGCAATGGCACCCTCATCCTCAGTGTCTTCTGCACCAGAGGTATCTCGACTGCCAAACCCCAATAGTGCCTCTACCCATCCCAATCCACAAGAGATCGCCTCCCAAGATTTGACCGCTGCACCGTCTGGGAAAATCTTCTTACAGCCAGCTAACACTGGATTAGCCCACAACCTCTTTTTGGGACCACTGGAGACTAAGAAGGGATCAATCATTCAACTGACTGTGCTACAACTATTTGACCTGGCAACAGCGCTGGATGAATGTGCTGCTGATCTGGTGGAGTTGCCTGCTGGCAGCCGCCGCGACTTGGCATCGCCTCCTTTTGCTTGGGCTGGCATTGCAGCTATCCTGCTGCTAGTTGTGGGTGTAACTACAGCGGTGGTAGCATTCCTAAATCGGACAAACTCTCAGAAGCAAATAGCTACAACCACGGTGCCTCAAAGTCCAAGCAGTAACAACTCGCCACCGCCAACTGCCCTTCAACCCTCGCCGCTACCGACGCTCTCAGCGACACCATTACCGTCACTGTCCCCCTCAGAAAAATTGCCGTTGCCACCAACACGTACATTCCCATCTCCCAGCTCTGGCAAAGGCGTGCCAGGAGTAAATATACCCCAGATAGGTACAGCCCCACCTAACCAACTGCCAGGGTTGATTGCACCCCCGCCGCCTCCCGGCAATCTCACTGCTCCAAGGCAGGATCGGTCTTCTATATTTCTGCCTGATGAAGCTCCTGTTCCTAAGGCGAGCAATGCGCATCCGCGCAGCAAAAACGGACAGCGCCAGCCCACAACAGGCAACTTCTCAACTTCCCCAGCAGCCACCCTCCCTGGCAGTAACAACCTACCTATACTTACTCCTAGCAATCCTAGCTTGGGGACTGAGACACCACCTGATGCTGCTAACCTTAGGGATAATACGCAATTGCCTAGAGCTTTAACTCCCCCGGATATCTCCAAAGGTGCTGCGTTTGACAGCATCCCTCAGGTAGCAGAGGCCAGAAACTACTTCAAGCAGCGCTGGGAACCACCCTCTGGCTTGACGCAAACCCTAGAGTACAGCCTGAGACTAGATACTGACGGCACCATTCAACGGATTATTCCCCTTGGAGAAGCAGCAAGAAAATACGTCGACCGCAGCGGTATGCCACTGGTTGGCGAACACTTTGTCTCGCCGATCAACAACGGAAAAACTCCCACGATTCGAGTCGTTCTGAGTCCAGATGGTCAGGTGCAGACCTTTTTGGAGTCCACGTAATTAAGACTAAGGGAAAATAGAGAATGTAGACCTTTCCACTAATCTGGGAAAGCAAGGGAAAAGAATCTCATGGGGAGCGAAACGATCGTCCTGTTATCAAACAGAGAACTAGACAAGATGCGCCAGGCTGGGCGCTTGGCAGCTAAACTCTTACACCATCTCGAACCGCTGGTCAAACCTGGGGTAAGCACGCTACAGCTTAACGACGAAGCCGAGCGCTGGACGCAAGCTCATGGGGCAAAAAGCGCACCACTTGGCTACAATGGCTTTCCTAAGTCCATTTGCACCAGCGTTAATGAGGTAGTCTGCCATGGCATCCCTAACGCCAAGCAAATCCTTAAATCTGGCGACATCATCAATATCGATGTGACGCTAATTGTTGACGGCTACCATGGCGACACATCCAAGACATTCTTCGTCGGCACGCCTTCTCCAACGGCAAAAAAGCTGGTCGAGGTCACTGAGGAGTGCCGGAGGAGAGGCATTGCTGAGGTTAAGGCTGGGGCACGTATTGGGGACATTGGTGCCGCTATTCAGGAATACGCCGAGTCCCAAGGCTTTTCTGTGGTTCGAGACTTTGTAGGGCATGGTGTCAGCAACATTTTCCACACCGCCCCCCAAGTTCCCCACTATGGCACGCGCGGCAAGGGAAAGCGCCTTAGAGCGGGCATGGTCTTCACTATTGAGCCAATGATTAACGAAGGTACCTGGGAAGTCGAAGTGCAAAGCGATAATTGGACAGCTCTAACTCGCGATCGCAAGCTCTCGGCTCAGTTTGAGCATACAGTCGCTGTGACTGAGGATAGCTTTGAGATCCTTACCTTAGGTGAAGGTGAAACAGGTTAATAACGCGCTTTCTTGTGGGATAAATTTTGCTTTTTGCGACGCCGGTGGGCAGCAATGACAGCTCCCTCAACCGGATATCCTACAACCGGAGGAATAACCTGATACTGCCGCTCCTCCTCAAGCTTTTTCAGCTGCGTGTAATTAACCCAATCGATGCAATCAACTGGACAAGTATCAATTGCTTCTTGGATGACCTCTTCCGAATCACCATCCTGGCGGACTACGCGGGAGCGCCCGTAGTCTGGTTCAATGTAGAAGGTATTACGAGCGACATGGGCGCAGTGCTTACAACCAATGCAGGTGAGTTCATCAACGTAGACCCCCTGTTGCCGTAGCACACCTCCCAATTCCGGCTCTAGACCAGAACGTTCTGGGACGTCTCGCCAGACGCCCCCTAATTCTGGCTCTAGATGCGATCGCTCCGTTGTCGACTTTGTCGTTGACGGCGAGAAATCAGACATTAGGCACTCCAGCGCTGCACTAATAGGCGAATTGAGCCATCTTGATTTTGTTTTTGTTCAGCAATCTGGAATCCCTGGCGAGCAGTTTCTTGGATAACTGTGTGGTAGGCATAGCGCTGAGTCACTCGCTTGAGGAACCCATCAACAGATAAGTTTTGTTGCCAATATTGCAGATCTGCAACTAGTTCGTACTCTTTGCCATTCCAGCTAAAGCCAACGTCGTAACCATTATCCTGCTCAATGGCGATCTCAGCGTTACAAGTCTGACCGCGATAGCCTCGTACAGCTCTAGGACCTGGCTTCCAATCAATTTCCAGGTCGGTCAAAGCAGCTTGTAAAGAGGCAAGATTGCGGATTTGAGTTTTAATTTGGCTAAAGTGTGACATGTTGGTTGTAAATTAATCAAACTGGACGAAATAAAAGAACTTACCACTCGCTAAACGTCGCCTGCGCCGTCACTACGGTAGATTGTTGTAGGCTTTCCGCAAAAAACTCTGAGGTTTGTTCGCTTTTAAGAACTTGCCCCAGTTCGGCCTCGAGCCTAGCCGTAACCTCAGTACAGGAGGCACCTATAATGCCCGTTACCTTTTCCTGAACCCGACCATCTGGATAAATCACAAATTCTAGTGTTTCCATGCTCTAACCTTACTAAAGTATAGATAGTGCCTTTGAACTAATATACTGAACTTAGGCCACCCTGCAAGGCAGCTTTACTTAACTCATCTACTAAGTTGCCAGTTGTTAAACAATGTTCCATCTATCGAATTACATAGAGTTAAAACTTAACAAAATTTAACACTGAGTTCACTTAAGTATAGCCGTCAAGCGCGGAGTGCATCTCCCTATTCCCCTGTGCCCCCTTATCTCCAGAGAGAGCCCCAACACTTCGCAGGATTTGCACTCGACCTTACAAAAGAGTGGGGTCATGCTAAAGGGGAGGGGTCCCGCTAGTTCCACGGAAGCCGCTACAACGGGGACGCCAGTCGCCTGGACGCCAGTCACCAAGGCGCGGGAAACCCGCCTGCAGTGCTGCCCTCCGCAACGCGCTCCCTCCTCAAGCGGGATTCCCCCTGCTCTTCTTCCAGACCCTCTAGCTCAGTGACAAACGGGAGAGTTGCGCCCTCTAAACCTCGCTGAATTCGTGCTGGTGTCTCGGAAAACAAAACGAACAGAGGATAGATTGTGCTATTTCCCTCGCTGATGACATATTGGTAGCGCTTGGGCATTAGCCACTCGTATTCTTTGTCCAACAAAACCTGCGTCTGGCGCCAGCGCCCTAACAGATCAGAAAAGTCTTCTTGGGGACGGTGAATGAAGACAAGAATCTCGACCCCAGTTTTGATTTTCCACTCCGGATCGCAGATTAGAATTGCGACATCGCAGGGTAGGCAAGTCGGTGCTCGTGCTGTCATGCTGCCGCCACTAGGTAGAGTGGTATGGCGTAGGCGCACAATCGGCAAAGGGATGGCGATCGCGCTTTCTTCTAGCGGCGCAGACTAGGGAGCATCTCTAGGTAGGGACGATGCTGCTTTAGGAGGGTGATCGCCGATAGGTTATTGCTATACTCCGCCAGCAACTCTTCGTAATCTGATTGTTTAACAGGCATAGTTTAACTTCGTAATTACGAATTGCGAATCGGATACGACCCTATAATCTTTCGCCCGGCTATTTGATGTGGTCGAAGACGCTAAACAGCGGCAGATACATCGAGAGCAGAATCATGCCAACCATCCCCCCCAGAACCACGATCATCAGGGGTTCTATGATGCTGGTTAGGGCTTTCACCGCCTGCTCCACTTCATCTTCGTAGAAATCGGCAACTTTCATTAGCATTTTGTCTAATTCACCCGTCTCCTCACCAATACTAATCATCTGGATTGCCATGACGGGGAAGACATTCTCTTTTTGTAAGGCAATGCTGATCATGCCGCCTTGTTGAATGTCTCGTCGCGATGCATCTACTGCATTGGCAATCACCTGGTTTCCTGCTGTATCCCGGATAATTTCCAAGGCAGTTAGAATCGGCACACCGGAACGAGTCAAAGCTCCAAACGTGCGGCTAAAGCGGGCTACTGCTGTTTTTTGAATCAAGTCACCAAACAAGGGCACTTTCAGCCAAAGGCGGTCCATAGTTTCTCGACCCAGCCGCGTTTTGTAGTACATCTGATAAGCAATGCTTGCCCCAATAACGATGCCAATGACAACAACAACCTTCCAACTTCTGAGGACTTCGCTTACCCCCAGCATGAACTGCGTCAGAGGTGGCAATTCGGCTCCTAGCTGTTTGAAAATACCAGCGAAGATCGGGATGAGAAAAACAGTCATGCCGATAAAGATGGCAACCGCCAATAAACCGACTACGACTGGGTAAGCCAGTGCTGACTTAATTTGGTTTTGCAGTTTGGCCACATCCTCTAGCAACTTGGCCAATCTGTTCAGCACTTCGTCTAAAACACCCCCAACTTCGCCAGCCTGGATCATGCTGACGTAGAGATTATCAAAGCACTGAGGGTGCTTGCGCATCGCATCAGAGAGATTCACGCCCTGTTGGACATCAGCGCTAATTTCTGCGAGGGCTTTTTTCATTTTCGGATTAGTGGACTGCTCAGACAGCACGCCAAGCCCTCTGACGATCGCCACCCCCGCATTAACCAAAGCCGCAAATTGACGCGAAAACACGGCTTTATCCTTAACGGAGACACCCGTCAAGGCTGACTGGATTCCTGAAAGGTCAATATCGGTCTTGAGACTAATGCTTTGAGCCTGTTTGAGTTCTTGGATCAAAAAACCCTGCTGTCTGAGAGCCGAACGAGCTTTTCCTGGCGTTTCGGCTACAACTTTTTCTCTTTTAGCGTTTCCTTTCGAGTCTCGAACACGAGCAACGTATGTCGGCATGTTAGGTTCCTCTTATTTGTAAGTGACCGCTTTAACACCGGGCTTAGCGCCTGCTGCCGTTGGGGGAACACCGCCAATGAGACGCTGTAGTTCATCTGGTCTAGAAGTCTTAGACATTGCCGATTCAAAGGAGATGGTTCCTGCCTCGTACAAATCTGCTAAAACCTTCTCTAGGGTTTGCATCCCCAATTTTCCCCCCGTCTGAATCGCTGAGTAGATTTGGGCGGTTTTACCTTCTCGCAGTAAGTTAGCGATCGCCGGGGTAACGAGCATGATTTCCTGAGCCATTACCCGACCAAATTGATTTGGTTTAGGATTTTTTCTGGGCACGAGAGTCTGACTGAATACTGCGATTAGAGAGTTAGATAACTGGACGCGGATCTGTTGTTGTTGCTCGGGTGGAAACACATCTACCATCCTGTCAACGGTCTGAGCTGCCGAACTCGTGTGCAGGGTACCAAACACCAAGTGACCAGTTTCCGCAGCGGAAATTGCCAAAGCAATGGTCTCTAGGTCACGCATCTCACCCACGAGGATGACATCCGGATCCTCCCGCAGGGCAGCTCTGAGGGCATTGGCAAAGCTCTTAGTATCTTCCCCTACCTGACGCTGGTGGATGATGCTCTTGACCGACTCGTAGACGAATTCAATTGGGTCTTCAACTGTCAGAATATGCTCGGGTCGCGTCAGGTTGATATTATTGATCATGGCAGCCAGAGTCGTTGACTTACCAGAACCCGTCGGTCCCGTTACCAGCACCAATCCCCTTGGCTTTTCAGAGGTTTCTCGGACAATTTCTGGTAGATTTAGGTTGGCCATACTGGGAATTTTGGACGACAGTGCCCTAAGACACGCAGCATAGGTGCCACGATCCTTGTAGACATTGACGCGGAAGCGAGCCAATCCCTTAATGCCATACGAGCAATCGAGTTCCCAATTCTGCTCTAAGTTCTTGCGCTGCGTATTGTTCAGGATGCTAAAAATGAGTCGCTGACACTGCTCCCCAGTCAGCGGTTCGGATTCTGTGGGAGTTAACTTCCCACTGATCCGGATGTAGGGCGGTAGTCCCGCCGAGATGTGCAGGTCTGAGCCCCCCTTTTCAATCACTTGCTCCATCAGGTCTTCCATCATTAATTCCATCAGATTGTCTCCTTGTTAAGTTGGGTTGAGTTTAATCTTGAAACCGCGATGTCATGCAGTAAGGACACTCTAGCCACTCCGGTTTTAATTCTGCATTGCAAGTCCGGCATTCGAGAGAAGTCTTGCGTTTTGCTTTCAGCTCTGCCTCCAGGCCAGAATCAGTGAATGTCACTCGTTCCACCTCTTCCAGAGTCGTGTGACCTTGGCGCACTAATTCGAGGCTGTAAGCTAGCAACGTCTTCATACCCTCTTCAACCGCCACTTCCTTGATGCGCTCCGTTGGTGCCCCTTCGGTGATTAAGCCTTGTAGCCGCTCGGTCATGCGCATCACCTCATAAACTCCACAGCGCCCTTTATAGCCAACGCCATTACACTTTGAGCAGAGTCGACCTTTGGTTTTAGCTTCCTGGATTTCTTCTGGTTGTAGGGTGTTGGCTTTGTATAAGCTTAATGCCACTTCTTGGGAAGTTGATAGACCGAAGTGAGCCAGTTCCGTCGGGCTGGGGGTATAGGCAACGCGGCAGTCGGCACAAATGCGCCGCACCAAGCGTTGTGCCAAGACACCAATCAAGGAACTGGATACAATGAAAGGCTCAACGCCCATTTCTTCTAGGCGCACGACTGCCCCAGCAGCATCATTTGTATGCAGCGTTGTCAGTACTAAGTGACCAGTTAAGGCCGCCTCGATCGCAGTTTTTGCCGTTTCGGGGTCCCTAGTCTCACCCACCAGAATCACATCCGGGTCTTGGCGCAAGAAAGACCGTAATGCCTGGGCAAAATCTAGCCCCTTTTCCCGAATCACTTGTACTTGTGTTAGACCTGGCAGAGTGTACTCAATCGGGTCTTCCACCGTACTGATATTAATGCCAGGACTGTTCCGTTCTGCCAAGGCGGAATATAATGTCGTCGTCTTACCAGAACCAGTTGGACCCGTTACCAGGATCAGACCAAAGGGACGGCTGACCATCTCCTGCACGACCGCCAGACTATCGGGATCGCTAATCAGTTTATCTAAGCCGAGTTGTGTAACTGAGTTATCCAAGATCCGCAGTACCACCTTTTCCCCGTAGCGACTGGGCAAGGTACTAACGCGAAAGTCAATTTTGCGGCCCTGATACAACCGGCGGATCCGACCATCTTGAGGGACGCGTCGTTCAGCAATGTCCAGGCTGGAGATAATTTTAAACCGGGCTGTGACCGCCGGGATGATCTTTTTCGGCAGCGGCTCGAATGCTTGACGCAGCACACTATCCTTGCGAAACCGAATGCGTAAGCTCTCTTCTTGGGGCTCCACGTGAATGTCAGAAACCCCTTCCTGCAAAGCTTTGGCGAGAATTTTATTGACCAAGCTGATCACTGGGGCGTCCTCTGCACCCTGCATGTCACTCAGGTCAGCATCTAGCTCCTCGGCTGCGTTATCTAGGGTAAGAGATTCTAGCCCCTCTAGATCGACCTTGACATCCACAGCCTGTTGAAGTTCGAATTGCTTTTGACGTTCACCCCGACCTTCCAAGTATTTGTCGATCAGCTGCTGGTAGTCTTCCAGCGTAATCACCAGACGTTGGACCCCTAGACCCCGGAGGCGCAGAATCCGGTTTAAATCATCCTGAGCCTCCAGATTATCCGGATCGACCATCGCCACTAACACCGAGGGTGGTCGAGTGTCTTTCTTTGATAGGGGTATCAAACGATAGCGGCGACAAATCTCTATCGGGATCAGGGTATCGATCAGCTGTTGCACCTGATAGTCGGCAACTTGTCTAAGTTCAGGATCGATGAATTCAACGCCGTAGAGAATTTTGAGTTCAAACAACTGCTGTTTCTTGTACTGTCTGAGCAAATCGGGTGGCAGTTGTCGCCCAGAGAGCGCTTTTAGCACCTCCGTCAGTGATTTCCCGGAAGAGCGGCTTTCCGCGAGAGCCTGCTTCATTTGTTCGTTATTCACATAGCCGGCCTCAATCAGCTTATTGCCGAAGGCCGGAAAGTTATTCTTAACGATTAAGGCGCGTCGCTGTGATGAGGAGTTAACCATAAAAATGTAGTGACAATCTCGATATTCCGCTTCCATATAGAGTATTCCCAGAAAGCCAAGGCAAAATTGCTATATATGAAAAAGAAATCCCGAAGGTTTCGTTGCCCCAACGCCAAACTGATCGTTAGAGTTGGGAAACTGGGCACTCTCTCTAGATGGGGAGAGTCAGAAGATGGAGGGTTTATGGTTAAATCTGGCTTTTGACAATGGTTACGGTTGCCAGATTGTTGCATCCTAGAAACAACAGGGTGAAATTAGGTAAGCCTTAAAACGCAGTCTCGAGCATCTAGGATTAGTGCATAATGATGGACGAGGAAAAGCAGATAGACAACACAGTACACAGAGATGACAGCTCAGAGGAAAAGCGAGCTATGGCGAGCGACACAACAGCAGCTCAAACAAACTTGAACGACGAAGCCACGGAGGTCAACGCTCAGATGGCAGCACAACCCAAACCTGAGGAGGATACTGCCACGGGAGATGAAAAGGTCTCAACGGTGGTTGCCGACGAGGCTGAATCCAAAGCAGCCTTGTCAGAATTGGCTAAGCAGGTAGAATCTCTCAAAACAGCTTTGGAGGACCGTAGTAATCAATACATGCGAATTGCGGCGGATTTTGAGAATTTCCGCAAGCGCACGCTCAAAGAAAAAGAAGACCTAGAAAAGCAGGTAAAGAGCGCTACGATCTCTGAGTTACTACCAGTGGTAGATAATTTTGAGCGAGCGCGAGCACAGCTTAGACCAGAAACTGACACTGAGGTAAATATTCACAGAAGCTATCAAAGTGTTTATAGGCAAATGGTTGATGCCCTCAAGCGCTTGGGTGTGTCAGTTATGCGACCCGAGGGAATGGAGTTTGACCCCAATTTACATGAAGCCGTGATGCGGCAACCTACGGATGAACATCCCGAAGGGACAGTATTAGAAGAGTTGGTCCGGGGATATTTTCTAGGTGAGCGCGTCCTACGTCACGCGATGGTCAAAGTTGCTGCCCCTGGATCGGGAGTAGAGGAAAATCCTCCCAGTCCACCAGTAGAAAGTTAATCCCACAAGCCCACGGCGCAAGTTCCTGGGTAACTCTGACTTCCGACTTTGGTTTGGCCCATACGCTTCTAGGCGTGGAAGTATAAAAAAGCAACACAATCTTTAAACTATGGAAAAAGTCATTGGCATCGACTTAGGCACTACCAATAGTTGTGTTGCAATTTTAGAGGCTGGTAAACCGGTAGTCATCACTAATTCAGAAGGAGGGCGAACGACTCCGAGTAGTGTAGGATTTGGCAAAGGTGGGGAGCGCTTGGTAGGTGAACTGGCAAAGCGACAAGCCGTGACTAATGCTGAAAATACGGTCTACAGTATCAAGCGATTTATGGGTGGGCGCTGGGACGAGACCACATCAGAACGGAGCCGGGTTCCCTACAAGTGTGTTAGAGGTCGAGACGACACCGTCGATCTCCAAATTCGCGGCCGCACTTACACACCCCAAGAAATCTCTGCCATGATCCTGCAAAAGCTCAAGCAGGATGCAGAAAGTTCTTTGGGTGCAACCGTCAAACAGGCAGTGATCACGGTACCAGCCTACTTCACAGACGCACAGCGGCAGGCAACTAAAGATGCTGGTATGATCGCGGGCCTAGAAGTGCTGCGGATCATCAATGAGCCGACCGCCGCTGCCCTTGCCTATGGCTTGGATAAGCTCGAGCAGGAGCAGCAGATTCTCGTGTTCGACTTAGGAGGCGGGACGTTCGATGTCTCAATTCTGCAACTGGGGGATGGAGTTTTTGAAGTTAAAGCAACTTCTGGCAATACCCATCTCGGTGGGGATGACTTTGACAACTGTCTTGTGAACTGGCTGATTTCAAGCTTCCAAGAACAAGAGAAGATTGACCTTTCCCTCGATAAAATGGCTCTCCAGCGCCTGCGCGAAGCCGCAGAAAAAGCCAAAATCGAACTCTCCAGTATGGGCAGCACTTGGGTCAACTTACCCTTTATCACGGCTGATGAGACGGGACCAAAGCATCTGGAGATGGAACTCACCCGCGCTAAATTCGAACAGATGGTGAGTCACTTGATCGAAAGTACCATCGAACCTATGACCCAGGCGTTGAAAGACTGTGATTTGAAACCGTCAGACATTGACCGGATTATTTTAGTCGGGGGTTCAACTCGGATTCCCGCTGTTCAGGAGGCGGTGCAAAAGTTTTTTGGCGGCAAAACGACCGAGCGCTCTGTGAATCCAGATGAAGCAGTGGCGCTGGGGGCAGCCATTCAAGCTGGAGTGCTGAGTGGTGAGGTTAAGGATGTGTTGCTGTTAGATGTGACGCCACTGTCACTAGGAATTGAGACATTAGGGGAGGTCTTCACTAAAATCATTGACCGTAATACGACGCTTCCTACCAGTAAGTCCCAAATATTTTCCACCGCAACCGATGGGCAAACTTCGGTGGAAATTCAAGTCCTCCAGGGCGAACGAGTTATGGCTAAGGATAACAAAAGTCTGGGCAAATTTCTGCTCGCTGGGATTCCTCCCTCTCCCCGTGGCGTACCTCAGATTGAAGTAGCTTTTGAAATCGATGTCAACGGGATTCTCAAAGTTTCGGCTCAAGACAAAGGGACTGGCCGGGAGCAGAGTATTCGGATTACGCATACCGGCAGCTTGACTACTGCAGAAGTGGAACGCATGCAGCAAGCAGCCAAAACCTATGCGGACCAAGACCAGAAGCGTATGCAACTGATTGAACTGAAAAACCAGGCGTATACTCTATTCTACAGTTATGAATCGACTTTAAATGCGAACGGGGATTTCATTAGCAACGAACTCAAAGCCGGAGCTAGCGAGCAAATGGAAAAGCTCAAAGCGCTACTCGCCGATCCCACTGTTGCTTTAAACACAGCAAGGCAAGAGTTGGATAACTTTCGCCAAACGGTGTTTGCCGTTGGCTCTGAAGTCTACAACCGAGCGGGAGGAAGCGAACCAGGCGAGGTTGCCACCCGATCAAAGGTCCCTAGCTCGTCGCTTCGCTTGGGGCAAAAATTGCAGCCGAGGACACAATCAGAGATTGAGCCTGACGAAGATCAGACGGTAACAGCTGATTATGAGGCGATCGAGTAGCCTTGCTGTGAACGGGGTTATTAGTCTAGATTGATGATAGAACTACTTAAAAAGCTTAAAACTATTTCTCATCCTCTAACTACCACAGCTCTCTATGGCCCGCGATTACTACGAAACTCTGGGTGTCTCTCGTGAAGTTGACAAAGAAGAAATCAAGCGCGCCTACCGCCGCTTAGCGCGGAAGTATCACCCTGATGTGAACAAAGAACCTGGTGCTGAGGAGCGCTTCAAGGAGATCAACCGGGCTTACGAGGTCCTCTCAGAGCCAGAACTGCGCGAACGCTACAATCGCTTTGGTGAAGCCGGGGTGGCGGCTGGGGCTGGGGCTGGCTTCGGCGACGTAGGTGACATGGGCGGCTTTGCCGATATCTTTGAGAGCTTCTTCAGCGGTTTTGCTGGCGGGGTATCGGGTCAAACTCGCTCTAGGCGCAGTGGTCCCATTCGAGGTGATGACCTGCGGCTAGACCTGAAATTAGATTTCCAGGAGGCAGTTTTTGGTGGGGAGAAGGAAATTCGCATTTCTCATCTAGAAACCTGTGAGGTTTGTGGTGGCTCTGGTGCCAAGCCGGGGACTAGGTCCCGCACCTGCTCGACTTGTAGTGGTTCGGGTCAAGTTCGTCGTGTCACTAGAACGCCCTTTGGCAGCTTCACCCAAGTATCCGTTTGTCCCACCTGTAATGGTTCAGGACAGACGATTGAGGAAAAGTGCGATACCTGTGATGGCAAGGGCGCACATCAAGTGACCAAGAAGCTCAAGCTTACCATCCCAGCCGGGGTGGACAATGGCACGCGCTTGCGGATTTCTGGAGAAGGAGATGCCGGTCAACGGGGTGGCCCTGCTGGGGATTTGTACGTGTACTTATTCGTCAATGAGAGTGCTGAATTCCAGCGGGATGGGATTAATGTCCTGTCGGAAATCAAAATCAGTTACCTACAGGCGATCTTGGGTTGCCGCTTGGAGGTGAACACGGTAGACGGACCAGTGGAACATTTGATTCCACCCGGAACACAGCCCAATACTACAATGACGTTGGAAAATCACGGTGTACCACGGCTGGGAAACCCCGTAAGTCGTGGCGATCACCTGCTGACAATTTTAATTGATATTCCTACCCGGATCGCTCCTGAAGAGCGGGAGCTACTGGAAAAGCTGGCTAAGATTAAGGGGGATCGCACTGGTAAAGGCGGTCTAGAAGGCTTCTTGGGAAATCTGTTTCAGAGATGAACAAAGAAAGAACTCAAGCAGCAAACGACCATAAGATGGATCTGCGCGGCACCCCATGCCCGCTGAATTTTGTGCGGACTAAACTCCGATTGGAACAAATGGCACCAGGAACCTTGCTAGAAGTGTGGCTAGATCCAGGAGAGCCAATCGAGCAGGTGCCTGATAGCCTGATCGTGGCAGGTTATCAGATTGAGCAAATTGAAGACTGTGCTGGCTATTTTGCCCTCAAAGTGCGGCGTCCGGTTGCTCCTGCATGAGGAAAGCACCCGATTCTGAAGCTCAGTTAGAGGAACCAATACCCTTACTGGGTACGGTGCTGGCAGCGCAAGCAAATTACTACCGGGTGCAATTAGACACTTCTCCCACTCTCCTTTGCACCCGCCGTTCGCGCTTGAAAAAAATTGGGCAACAAGTGATGGTGGGCGATCGCGTGGCAGTGGCAGAACCCGACTGGGCTGGCGGCAGAGGAGCGATCGCCCAAGTCCTATCTCGCCAAACCGAACTCAGCCGCCCTCCAGTCGCCAATGCCAACCAAATTCTGCTGGTCTTTGCCTTGGCAGACCCTCCTCTAGATGCCTACCAACTGAGTCGATTTCTCGTTAAGGCTGAGTCAACTGCCTTGAAAATCTGCCTCTGCTTGAATAAAAGTGATTTGGTTACAGAAAAGCAGTTGCAATCAACTCGCGATCGCCTACAAGGCTGGGGCTATCAACCACTGTTTATTAGTGTCAACACTGGCACTGGACTGGCGGAACTGAGCTGGGAACTCCAGCAGAAAATTACTGTCCTAGCTGGTCCTTCAGGTGTCGGCAAATCCAGTCTGATCAACCGGCTGATTCCAGGCATCAACCTCCGGGTAGGAGAAGTCTCAGGCAAACTTAGCCGGGGTCGCCATACTACCCGCCATGTCGAACTATTTGAGCTACCATCTGGGGGACTATTGGCGGATACCCCTGGATTTAATCAGCCTGACCTCGATTATCCCCCATGGGATTTAGCGTATTATTTCCCAGAGGCCCGGCAGCGCCTAGCTGTTGCTCAATGCCAGTTCAGCAATTGTTTGCATCAAGATGAGCCGAATTGTGCCGTCCGGGGAGACTGGGAGCGCTACGAACATTACTTAGACTTTCTGGAACAGGCGATCGCGCACCAAGAGGAAATGAACCAACAAGCCGAGCCAGAATCTAGCCTGAAGATGAAGACAAAGAGCAAGGGCCAGAGTCAGTACGAACCCAAGCTGAAAACTAAAAAATATCGTCAGCTTTCCCGTCGCTCTCAACAGCAGGCACTTCAAGATTTGTATCAAGACGTTGAAGAATCATAAGGGGTCAGGCAAGCTCGATGCCCTAGCAAGTGCTCGAGTTCGCAAGACATTAGTTTCTGGAGGTTTTGAGCTGACGAACTACTACAATCAAGAAGCAATGGCAGCGCCATATAGATCAACGGCAGCAACAGTGGAACAGATTTTACTTATCGTCCATCAAAAAACCTCCACTCCTGGACTTGTTGGGCGGATGCTATGCGAGAGAGGTTACGTACTTGATATCCGCTGCCCGAGAGAACAGGAAGAACTACCTGCCACAATGGACAACCACGACGCTGTAGTGATCTTTGGTGGTCCGATGAGCGCCAACGATCGCGAGATGCCATTTATCCGTACAGAACTTGACTGGATTCCGACAGCTCTCGATTCCCACAAACCGTTCCTCGGAATTTGCCTTGGGGCCCAGTTGCTGGCGCGCGTACTTGGTGCAATAGTTACTCCACACCCCGAAAATCAGGTTGACATCGGCTATCTTCCGGTAGTGCCAACCTTAGCTGGTCGAGATTATTTCGACAGGGCGTTAAATTTCTATCACTGGAACCGTGAGGGCTTTGAGCTGCCAGAGGGTGCGGTGTTACTGGCATCAGGCGAAACTTTTGTCAATCAGGCATTTCGCTACGGTAAGGTTGCCTATGGACTACAGTTTCACCCAGAGATGACGACAGACATGGTAGATAGGTGGACGACTCTAGGAGCTGAGCATCTGGTGTGTCCCGGAGTCCAGTCACGCGCTGAGCAGATGCAGAATCACGCTCTCTATGGACTATCTGTTGAGGTCTGGCTCCAAGGGTTTCTGAATCTCTGGATCGGGAGCAAGCAACTAGCTCCAACGGTAGCATCTTAAAATTAGTAAATATTACTCAAAGTTGAGGACATTATGGCTCCTAAAGTCGAAATCTACACTTGGAGAACCTGCCCATTTTGTATCCATGCCAAGGATTTGTTGCGAAGCAAGGGCGTTAAGTTTGTCGAATACAACATAGATGGGGACGAGGCGGCACGGTCTCAGATGCAAAACCGGGCGCATGGGCGACGCTCTGTGCCTCAGATTTTCATTAACGACGAACATATTGGTGGTTGCGACGATCTCTACGCCTTGGACGCACAAGGCAAGCTCGATCAACTCCTAACAGCAATCAAACCTAGCAAGTAGGGAATAGGGAAGATTTAACGATTTAATAGAATCAGGCTGCAGTTCAAAATCCCAGAGTCAGTGCCGTGAAACTTGCTTTTATCATTGATCCCATATATCAGCTCGACCCAGGTCACGATACTAGTGTGGCCCTGATGGAAGCAGCACAAGCTTTGGGACACGAAGTTTGGGTGAGTCAAGCCAATTTGTTGAGTGTGGTAGATGGCAAGGCTTGGGCTGTTAGAGAACGAGTCAATCTGAAACCAGTGCAGCTCGTTGAGGGGCGTTGGGTAGCAGCATCTCCTTGGTACGAGTTGAGCGATCGCACTTTTGGGCCGTTGGAAGCTATGGATGCTGTATTCATGCGGACAGACCCGCCAGTCACGAGTTCTTACCTCTATGCCACCTACATTTTGGACTACATCAACCAAGCTCAAACGTTGGTGATCAACACTCCCCAAGGGCTGAGGGCGGCAAACGAAAAAATGTATGGCCTCCAATTTACCCAGTTGATGCCAGAAACCATTGTCAGCGCCGATAAGCAGTTCATCCGGCAATTTGTCGAGGCCAAAGGAGAAGCGATTCTCAAGCCTTTGGGGAACAAGGCTGGGGAAGGAATTGTGTTTTTGTCACCAAGCGATCGTAACTTTAACTCCATGGTTGAACTCGGTACGCTCCAAGGCAGAGTGCCGGTCATGGTTCAAAACTACCTACCTGCAGCCAAGGAGGGAGACAAGCGGATCATTCTGCTGAATGGCAAACCGATTGGTGCCCTCAATCGAATTTCTACAGGTAGTGAATTTCGCAACAACATGGCAGCTGGCGGTAGGGTGGCTAAGACCGAAATTACTCAGCAAGAACAGATTATTTGCACCCAGCTCGAGGAAAAGCTGCGGCAGGATGGTTTAGTTTTTGTCGGTATTGACGTTATTGGTGGTTACCTTACCGAAGTCAACGTCACCAGCCCGACTGGAATTCGGGAAATAGATCGGCTAGAAGGAACCCGCCTAGGCGAGCAGGTGATTCAATGGGTAGCAAGGAAGAGAGCAGGGGAGGCAGGGGGAGCAGGGGGAGAGAAGAAATAAACTGGAAGAAAGGGAGTTCTATCAAACATACCAGTAGATTTGGGGTCAATTAGTCAATCTAAATCGTCAACCCTGGCCCTTAGTTAATGCCGACAGCGAGAGGAGAACTGGAAATAAAAGCGCCAGAGTAAACTACATATATCCTTCCCCTGCCTCCCCTGCCTCCCCTGCTCCCCCTGCTCTCTTCATTAAGAGCGTGGGAAACGCCGCCGTTGGAGAAATTCCGGAATGTCCAACCCTGGTTTATCTGGTTTTTCTTTGGATTCAGGTGTCGTTGGTGGGGGAGTTGGTGTATCTGCTCGCGCCTTGGATGCTGCCCGCACTGGGATCGGTGGAGACGCTTGAGCTTCACTAGTAAATCCTGTGGCAATGACCGTAATTCTGACTTCGCCCTGGAGTCTGTCATCAATCACTGCACCAAAAATGATATTAGCGTTGGGATCGACAACTTCATAAATTGTTTCTGCTGCTGCATTCACCTCATGTAGGGTAAGGTCGCTGCCGCCAGTAATATTAAACACAACGCCTCTGGCACCTTCAATTGATGACTCCAGTAAGGGTGAGGAAATAGCGGCATTAGCAGCTTCTCTGGCCCGTGATTTGCCAGAGCCCAGGCCGATCCCCATCAAAGCCGAGCCGGCATCTGCCATGATGGCTCGGACATCTGCAAAATCAACATTAACTAGACCTGGGATCGTAATAATATCCGAGATTCCTTGTACCCCTTGACGCAAGATGTCATCGGCAAACCGAAATGCTTCTTGCACTGGCGTTTGTTCAGAAATCACTGTCAGCAGCTTATCGTTCGGGATCACGATCAGCGTATCTACCCGGCTTTGCAGTGCTTCAATACCTTGTTCGGCTTGACCTGTACGACGTCTGCCCTCAAAGATAAATGGGCGCGTCACCACGCCAACGGTAAGAGCGCCCATTTCTTTCGCTACTTCCGCCACAACTGGTGCTGCACCTGTACCAGTGCCACCTCCCATGCCAGCGGTGATAAAAACTAGGTCAGCATTATCTAGAGCGGTAGTAATCTCGTCGCGCGATTCCTCAGCTGCCTTTTGACCAATGGCAGGGTTTCCACCGGCTCCCAGACCCCGCGTCAGCTTTTGACCAATTTGTAACCGTCTAAGAGCTGCTGCTTGGGTCAGAGCTTGGGCATCGGTGTTGATTGACCAAAACTCGACCCCAGCGACATTACTCGCGATCATGCGATTGACGGCATTGCCGCCACCGCCGCCGACACCAATCACTTTGATATTGGCCACCCGACCGGGCACAATATCATCAAGTCGGTCGTCTATCCTAGGTAGCCCCTTGGTATCATGATTTTGGTCGAAGTTAAGCCCAGAGGAATTAAAGGGATTGGTGGGATTCATCATCACTGGCGGCCCTGCCTGACCTGGAGGTTGAGAGTTTTGATGAGCAAGCTCACTTTTATTATTGAGAGTCATTTGAATTTAGGAATAGTATATGAACAATTTTTTAAGGTGCGAGTTGGCTAAGAGTTTACTATATTTAACCCTCCTACTACTCTGCTCCTCGCCGCCGCTAACCAGTCCTTGCTCATAAGGCGATTTTCTCGGTAACTGGAGGCAGAAAGATTTAGCAGTGTCAATATGCGTGTTTTTTTTCCTTGAGTGTCATGGAGCTGTGACGGATACCCGACAACGATTTGCTTGTTGGCTTTAGGGAGCCCTACCACCCGCCCAACTCAAAAGACCGAACTCGTATAGTAGCTTCAGTGCTATGACTGCGAGCGGTGTCACTAAGATTGTCCAACTTATAGCACATTATTAGTAGATATCATGAGTAATCTTACCGATTTTTAATCGAGCTAGCGGCGCAGCTTAACGCGAATAAAGTGAATCGAGGGCGATTAACAAGACCTTAGTTGAGCTGAAGTCCCAGCCGAACTATGGCAGATCGGAATTTACTGGCTTGGTGGTCTGGTGCATCTGGACTGAGGGAGATTTGGGATTTTTGAGACTAATATAGGCGACTTGACTAGGATTGACCTGTGCGGGGAGTTTCCGGATTTGAGCAAGTACGCTAAGTTGCTCAGCCAACTGGGGACTGTAGGGACCAAGATGCACAATCCCTAGCTCAGTTCTCAGAATTAAGTTAGCTGGATCTTGGCAGTCAATCTCAAAAACTTTAATCGGACTGTGAACCACCGCTTGATAAAGTTGAATCCAGTAGGAGCGATACTGCTCTGGTGTGCCAATGACTTTGAGGCTGGGTGATTCCAAGGTACTAGACAGAGCGGTATAACTCTCAAGCGGTATCCACACGCCATTCTCATCTAGCAACCCCATTGATGCTTTTGGAATTGGCCTAGAACTACTCAGTGAGCCCCCTAAAATTGCGATCGCCACCGGAACTCGTTCCTTAACTTGGACAGTTAGGCCGGGAGGAAAGAGTTGACGAGTAACTTTGGCGTCAGCGATGGCAGGCTGTGCCTCTAGGGAGCGCACAATCACTGCCGGTTCAATTCTTACCAACCACTGGGGATAGGACAGCGGTAGGAGCGACCGAATCGCCTTAGCCGAGAGCAAGTGATTGCCCGAAATCACAATTTGGTTGGATTGTCGTAGTACCCAAATTGGTGTGGTTGTCCCCCAAACTAAACCGCCCAAGAGACCACTGACGGCTAATGTTCGCCAAAGTGCCTGAAGTTTAACCTGCCTGTGGCGATGCGACGTACGACGTCGCTGGGTCGAGTCTGAACGAGAGCTTGATGGGATGCTAGTCATCCTAACCCTTTACTGGCTTTGAATACGGTCTGATTTACTTTACACAATGGTCAGTCAATTATTCAACTCGATTATCGTAAATTTAACCACTAAAATTCACTTGGTCTCTGATTCCCTGTTGGCACAATCGTCGGGTTCAAGAACCGCCTCCGCTGGCAATTTTGCTAAGAAAGCTTGCAGCTTCATGCGCTGAATGTAAGGCCAGCCCCCCTCCGACTGAATGTCTTTTAGCAGCATGTAGAGCGCCTGACGGCTATCCGGTAAAGACGCTTGGAAAATCCCATCACGGATCTCTCGATGTAACTCCTCTAACTGCCGTAACAAAGCCAAGAGAGCCAGATTATCCCCCTGCTTCCCTTGCGCTAGAGTCCGGATAACAGTGGCGACAGCTTGCAATTCAGACTGCCATTGCTCTGTTTCAAAATCAATGCTGCTTTTCATGCCACCTTTTATGCTAAGTTCGGTCAACGTTCTCCTGCCAATGGCAGCGAAAAGGTGCTCGACTCATAATCTATCGGAGTAGCACCCCAAAGGCTACAAACCCGTGTAAAATGATTTCCTGGGATTTTGGTCGAACCATTATAGAACCCATAAGAAAATAATTTATTGAGGTTGACCATGAGGTATCGCGCTTTAATTGTTGCATTTTTGGCTTTGTGTCTAGGGGTACTAACTGCTTGTAGCGAGGGGCCGAAATCTGGGGGTAGGGATTTGCTCACCTATGACCAGGTTAGAGGTACTGGCCTTGCTAACAAGTGTCCGCGGCTGGCAGAAACGAGTCGCGGTTCGATTGCGATTGACGCGAGTCAGTCCTATGAGATGAAAGAGCTGTGCTTGGAGCCTACCACTTTCTTTATTAAAGAAGAACCCGTTAACAAACGGCAAGAAGCAGAATTTGTGGCTGGCAAATTGTTGACGCGCAACACTTCTACTATTGACCAAGTGCAAGGCGACCTGAAAGTTAACGAGGATGGTAGCTTGACCTTTATTGAACGAGATGGACTCGACTTCCAAGCCGTTACCGTGCAACTGCCCGGCGGGGAACGAGTGCCTTTCCTGTTCACCGTTAAAGATCTAGTAGCTCAAACCCAACCAGGCTTGACTAGTGTTAACACCTCAATCGACTTCGAAGGCGAATTCAAAGTTCCCTCCTACCGGGGCTCTGCCTTCCTCGATCCCAAAGGTCGCGGCGTCACAGCTGGCTACGACAATGCGATCGCACTTCCTGGTCAAGCAGACAGTGAGGCACTCAACCGTGCCAATGTGAAGCAGGCGGAAATCCTCAAGGGTCGGATTTCTTTCCAAGTTGCCAAGGTGGATAATGCCACAGGTGAAATTGCTGGCACCTTCTTGAGTGAACAACCCTCTGATACGGATTTGGGTGCGGCTGATCCCAAGGATGTTAGGATTCTTGGTCTGTTTTACGCTCGGATTCAACCTTCATAAGCATTAACTACTCTCTAGTTATGATTGGTCAGGTAAGGGGCATCTCGCCCCTTTTTTTATTTCTTAGAGGCAAATAGTCATGGTTTTTTTCATCAGAACAACATTTAACCAACGGCAAATTCAGTGGAATTTCGGTAGTATTTGTTGCATAAAATTTCCTACTCTAGGTAGGTGACAGCGTCAAGTATGGGCAGTGATGACAGCCTTCGAGAACTAGTAGTTGCCAGACGCAGTAGTAAAACCTTTAGCATTAATCCTCAGCCAATAACTATGGTGCTAGCGTATACCTCCGTCAATACTGAACTGAAGCGTGAGAGCGCATCTTTGCTAAGAGAATATCAGCAATGTCGCTCGGCGGCTATCCGCAACCAACTAGTTGAACTGAATATGGGACTGGTCAGAAAAGAAGCGCACCACTGGCTCAATCAATGCACTGAAAGCTATGAGGATCTGCTCCAAGTGGGCTGTATAGGCTTAATTCAGGCGATCGAACGGTTTGACCTGTCTAAGGGACATGCCTTCAGTTCCTTTGCCACTCCCTACATCCGTGGTGAAATTCAACACTACCTTCGAGACAAAGGTGTTACAGTGCGAATTCCCCGACGCTGGCTGGCACTACACCAGCAGGCAATGGGAATTTCACGGGAGTGGCTCAAGAAGTACAACCGTCAACCAACCGACGCTGAAATAGCAGCAGCGCTCTCAATCGCCCCAGCCGAATGGCAGGAAATCAAGCTGGCATGGGCTAATCGCGCTCCCTTGAGCTTGGACATGCCAGTCCAGGATGAAGAGGGCGCGACTTCCTTAGGAGAACTGGTTTCTGATAGCCGTTATCGCAGCTTTCAGCTGGCTCAGGAAGACGAGATGCGCCTGCAACAAGCCCTAGCGGATTTAGAAAAGCGGACCCACGAAGTCTTAGAATTTGTTTTTTTACAAAATTTAACACAGAAAGAAGTGGCAGAACTCTTAGGAATTAGTGTGGTCACTGTTGCTCGCCAGGTCAAAAAGGGGCTAGCCTTGTTGAAGCAGTCAATGCTTGGGACAGATGGATAACTGAAGAGGACGAGGGGCTTCTTTCTTCACTGGCACTTCTTACGTTGAATCTAGGCTATAAATGTACCGGCACTAACAATTAATTTCAAACTGGGTAGGAATTGTGGGGAATTGGCAATGAGCCGACTTTCAGTGATTGTCTGTGTTGGGATGCTGGCATTGGCAGTGTCTGGGTGCGAGTCGGGGAGTAACGTAAATAGTGCTGCCTCACCGCCTGCCTCACCAGAGGTGAAACAAGAGCCTGTCGTTCAACCGTTTATCAAACCGCCACTTATAAGTCAGCAGCCGACTACGACAATTGCCGCTGCTCCCCCTGGCTTGATTCAATCGACTAATCCTAGTGACCGGGCTAAGCAGGTGCTGAAAGGGAGACCGGACCCGTTTGCCCTACTGCCAGGAGAAGCGGCTCCTCTCGTCCTGACGACGCCACCGCAAAAAGCTGTTTTCCGACTACCTAGTCTCCCGATTGTACCAGCGAAGACTGCACCAAAAATCGTTACTAGAGCGATTCACCCCAATAACAGCAATGCTGGGAGTCTGTTTAATCCTAGTCATGGCAATGTGTTGCCTCCAGCTCCTCCGATCTCTACCCTACCACCGCCACCACAAGCAGATTTGGCAAGAGCGATTACGGTCATGGGCGTGGTTCAAGTTGGCAACGAGACTGAGGCAATAGTCAAAGTACCAAACGAGGCGACGAGCCGCTACATCCAGGTAGGACAGCGGTTGTCGAACGGACAAGTGCTGGTCAAACGGATTGAAGTGAATCAAGGCTCTAATCCAGTTGTGATTCTGGAGCAATATGGCATCGAAGTTGCTAGAGCTGTAGGGGAAGAATCCGTCAACCCGGCATCAACAGGTAAACCCACGGCTGTCCCTAGTTCCCCTCCGCCACCCAGTGAGTTTTCTCCAGGGGACAGCAGCAACCGATAGGTTAAGATGCAGACACAAGACAATCAGAAATATGAAATTCAATTTCCTGGCCTGCCTTTAGCAGTGTATAAGGAGCTCGCTGCCCACCTGCGTCAGGTAGAGGGAGTACAAACGGGCCTGTGCCTAGTAGAGTCTGGGAAGTTTGATTATGATAAAAGTCAGGTTGAATGCTTGTGGCTCCAGTACATCCAAACAACTAGTCCCCAGAATCGAGAGCGAGTGGAGCAGATTTTGGCATACTATCGGGATCGCTACGGTGAAGGAGTCAGGAGGAGCCAGTCCCGTGGCGGGGAACACAAGCCGCTTGAGGAGCCACCCCCGTGCGCGGGTTCCCCGCGTTGAGGGGAGTGGCGTGGAACTGGCGTTCAGGAGCCAGGAGTCAGGGTCAAGAGTCAGGAGCCAGGATAAAAAAGGCGATATCATATTATTCTGACTCCTGGTATGTGAACAATTAATGGGCGAAATTCAAGCTTTACGCGGCACACGAGACATTCTGCCTGAAGAAGTGGGATACTGGCAACGGGTAGAGGCAACCGCGCGCGCCCTCCTAGCTAGAGCGGCTTATCAGGAAATTCGCACCCCCATTTTTGAGACGACAGTGCTATTTGAGCGGGGTATCGGCGAAGCCACCGATGTGGTGGGGAAAGAAATGTATACCTTCTTTGACCGGAGCGATCGCTCTATTACCCTGCGACCTGAAGGCACAGCTGGGGTGGTGAGAGCTTTGGTCGAACATGGTATGTATGCCCAAGGTGAAGTCCAGCGTCTGTGGTACACAGGTCCAATGTTCCGCTACGAACGTCCACAGGCAGGGCGACAGCGGCAATTTCACCAACTGGGGATAGAGGTCATAGGCAGTGCGGCTCCCCGGGCAGATGCAGAGGTGATAGCGCTTGCCACGGAGCTGCTCCAAAGTCTAGGTTTGAAGAATCTGCAACTGTACCTCAACTCTGTCGGGAATCTAGAAGACAGGCAACGTTACCGGCAAGCACTGGTGGAATACTTGACGCCATATAAAGATGAGTTAGACCTGGACTCGCAGGAGCGTTTAAGCCGCAATCCGCTGCGGATTTTAGATAGTAAGGATGAACGGACACAAGAAATTGCCAAGAATGCTCCCCAGATCCTGGAATATCTCGGCCCGGACTCGCAGCGTCACTTTGAGCAGGTACAGCAGTTATTGAGTGATTTGGAAATTGCTTATCAGCTAAAACCGCAGCTGGTGCGGGGTTTAGATTACTACACTCACACGGCGTTTGAGATTCAGTCTGCTGATTTGGGCGCACAAGCAACGGTCTGTGGCGGCGGTCGTTATGATGGGCTAGTAGCTCAGCTGGGTGGACCGGATACACCAGCTGTGGGCTGGGCAATTGGTCTAGAACGCCTGATTCTGTTGCTGCAACAGCTGCAAGCTGCTCCAACGCTAGGACCAGATTTCTACATAATTTCGCGGGGCGAAGCGGCTGAAGCCCAAGCCCTCAAGCTGGCTCAAAAGCTGCGTCAAACCGGGTTTAGTGTAAAATTAGACCTGAGTGGCAGTGCCTTTAAAAAACAATTGACTCGGGCAGACCGGAGCGGTGCCGTTGTTTGCCTAATTGTGGGAGATGAGGAGGCTCAAAACCAAAGTTGCCAGCTCAAGTGGATGGTGTCTAAGGAACAACGGGCGATCGCTCAAGCTGACTTGCTGGCGATGACGGATGAACTCCGCCAGAGGATTAATTCTGTTAAAAATTTTTAGGGTTTAAACACTTGCTCGCAATTTGCAGTAAAGTCGTTTTGTGACTTTAATCGGAAAAATATGTTTGCAGCTTCGTATTTACCAGCGTTTCTAGTTGTCTTTACTTGCCTAGTTGTGCCAGCTGTGGGTATGGCGTTCTTGTTCCTGTACATTGAACGCGAAGATCCTACAGGGATCTAACCACAGCCAGCTTTAGGGCTAAGCAAAGACCGCCTGTCTCATTTGAGGCAGGCGGTCTTTCTGTAACTTCAAATTGGACAGCGCTTCACAAAGAGGAACCCAAACCGGCATAGGCACCATAGAAGAAAATACCCAGCACGGCGATCAAACCCAGCCCCACGATCGTAGAGACGACCCACAAAGGAATTCTTCCAGTTCCAGACACAGCTTTTCTCTCCTCCGTAAATTAATTAACAGCAATGACCCCAGTTAGTTAAAGAAATAACTGGAAAACAGTATACCCAGGACAAAAACAAGTAGCAGTCCTAAGTAAAGTGAAGTCCGGTTCAGTTCAACCGGTTGGTTATTCGGATTGGGCGTTCTCGTTGGCATTTGCTTCTCCTAACGTTGAATAAACTGCATAGCAGCGATCGCACCCAAAAAGAAGACTGTTGGCACAGCCAGGGTGTGAACCGCCAGCCATCTCACTGTAAAAATCGGATATTGAACGGGCTGATTGATGTTGTTATTACTGGTCATGATTTCAAGCTACTTAATATACTGGTCGATTTGTTGTTTCCCTTCAAAGCGATCTTTCACGATTGGCAGTTCTTGCCGTGTTGGGGTGTAATACTCGTTGGGGCGTGGCGTCCCAAACACGTCATAGGCTAGACCAGTACTAACAAATAGCCAACCTGCAATAAACAAAGCTGGGATGGTGATACTGTGAATCACCCAGTAACGAACGCTAGTGACAATGTCCGCGAACGGACGCTCCCCTGTGCTACCCGATGCCATTTAGATTCCTCCTGCTGATAACAATTATTGCTTTCCTCAATTATTATCCTACGAAACCCCAGCAGCGTCACAGATTGGACACTTTTTCATGAGAAAGAATTCAGTATCTGTAACATTTATTTACAAACTTACTCCTTTCATGCTGCTTCAACTGGCGCTTGGTATTTGAGCAAAATACCTTTTTGACCAATGATAAAGCCCTGTTCCGGCGTGATAAAAATAATCCTGTAAAGGTTGGATGCCACCTCTTCAACCTCACGGTCTTTTTCCCAAGTTTTGCCACCATCTAAACTACGTAGCAAATTACCGCTACCGCCACTTACCCAAATCTCATTCGGCGTTCGGTAGGCCAGATCGAGTAAGCCCCAACTTGTAGACAACTCTGGATACAGAGCTTTCTCCCACTCATTAGGGTTCTCAGGGTTAGTGAACTGAACCTGGCCGCCCCGCGCCAGCATCCATAGTCGCCCATCTCGACCAAAACCCATATTTTGAACTCGCCGAGAGCTATTGCGTTTTTGAGGTTCCCAAGCATCCTGTCCTGGTTGCCAAGTGGAATAAAAGTTACCCCTAGCTGAAACTCCCACGTATTTGCCATCTGGGGAGCGAGCAATATTGCGCAGGACTCCGACTGCCTCCTGCACCATCGCCTTCCAGGTCTTGCCCTCGTCTGTCGTCCGGTAGATGGCTCCCACATTGGTAGTCATCTCCGCTGACTGCGAACCCAAGGCTGTAATGGTCTTGGGGTTACCTGGTAGCTTTTCACTCAACGGAATCCGCGACCAGGAACGACCCTCATCCTTAGTGTGTAGCAGCAGATAAGGCTCTCCCGTAATCCACCCTTCAGAACCGGCAAAACTTACGGAAGAAAAGAGATACTTCTGATCTCCCAGATCCAGGTTCGTAGGCTGCCAAGTCTGACCTCCATCTGTTGTTTCTAACAGCGTTGAGCTGCTGCCCACTAACCAGCCATGCTGCAAGTTGCTAGTAAAGCTGATATCTTGCAGATTAGCTTCTGTCGGCACAGCAACGACTTGCCAGGGGTTATTGCTGAGGGAGGAAACCTGACTACAACCGATACACAGCAGGACGACCGCTAATAGTCCGACAACTCGTTGCCAAAGTTTGAAATGTGAATACATCAGTATTTGTGGCAGACTCTAACGCCTGCACCGTAAGCCATAGACGGTCTTTATTGTAAACCGTAAAGACTCATAAACAACAAGAATCCGAGGCCCAAAGCACCAAAAATCAGGAGATTTTTTTGCGCCGACGTTAGTTGGTTAACACCCAAACCATAGCCGAGATTTTCTTTGAAGCCAGATGCCTTTCCTAGAGGACCAATATTCTGGAACTGAGAAGCCTTAACACCACAAACCGGACAGCGCCAGGTATGCGGTAGCTCGGTAAAAGGGGTTCCTGGCGGAACTTGATGCTTGCTGTCTCCCTTGTCTGGTTCGTAAGCGTAGCCACAGGCACGGCATTCGTAGCGGTCTAGGGCTTCGGTCTCAACAGCTGGTTCGCTCATGGCTTAACAGGGTAGAAAACTGGGGCAAAGCTTAAGTATCCGTAAAAATTATGGCATAACTCCTTACTCCTCACTCTATATAATGTAAAAGTAAGTAACGAAATCTTTTACGCCGGGAGCGGTAGTTATCCATTGTGTTTGTCCTCAGCGGCTACGAATATCTCCTAGGTTTCTTACTGGTGTGCAGCTTGGTGCCTGCCCTTGCTCTCTCGGCATCCAAGTTGCTGCGGCCTAGTGGTCGCGGTCCGGAGCGACGCACTACCTATGAATCTGGCATGGAACCAATTGGGGGAGCCTGGATTCAATTCAACATTCGCTACTACATGTTTGCGCTGGTCTTTGTCATCTTTGATGTGGAGACGGTGTTTTTGTATCCCTGGGCGGTTGCCTTTCACCTCCTCGGACTGTTGGCATTTGTAGAAGCCCTGATCTTTATTGCAATCCTTGTCATTGCCCTTGTCTACGCATGGCGTAAAGGAGCCCTGGAATGGTCATGAATAATAATCCGACGACCCAAGACGCTGCCTTGGATCAGCAAAAAGAGCGTATTGTCAACCCAATTGAGCGCTCCTCAGTTACGCACGGCCTCTCTGAAAACGTTATCCTGACTACAGTTGACGATCTTTACAACTGGTCGCGACTCTCAAGCCTGTGGCCATTGTTGTTTGGAACTGCCTGCTGTTTTATCGAGTTTGCGGCTCTGATTGGCTCTCGATTTGACTTCGACCGATTTGGTCTAATTCCCCGTTCTAGTCCCCGGCAAGCTGATTTAATCATTACAGCTGGGACAATTACAACGAAGATGGCACCGGCGCTGGTACGTCTTTATGAGCAGATGCCAGACCCCAAGTATGTGATCGCGATGGGAGCTTGCACAATTACTGGCGGCATGTTCAGTGTCGATTCCCCGACTGCCGTTAGAGGTGTCGATAAACTGATTCCTGTCGATGTCTATTTACCGGGTTGTCCACCGCGCCCAGAAGCTATCATCGACGCCATCATTAAGCTGCGGAAGAAGATAGCAAATGAGTCGATACAGGAGCGGGGTCAGATCAAGCAAACGCATCGCTACTACAGCACTACTCACAGTATGAAGGTTGTGGAGCCAATTTTAACCGGAAAGTATTTGCAGTCATCGACTCGCCAAGCAGCGCCCAAGGAGTTGATGGAAGCGATGGGAGTGCCGATCCCCGTAGCCCTGCAGGCGGAAAGGGAGGAGATAAACCGTGGCTGAAGAACCGAAACCAGCAGCACCTGAACCAACTGGCGAAATGGAAGCGACGCAACTGGCAGAAGCGGGTAAGGTTTCCCGATGGTTGACCGAAAACGACTTTGAGCACGAAGCTTTGACCACAGACCATCGTGGAGTGGAAATCATCAAGGTTAACCGTGACTACCTGCTCCCTATTGCGTCGGCGCTCTACGCCGACGGGTTTAATTATCTGCAGTGCCAAGGTGCCTATGATTCGGGACCCGGACAGGACCTAGTTAGCTTCTATCACCTGATCAAACTGAGTGATAACGCAGATCGGCCTGAGGAAGTGCGCTTGAAGGTATTCTTATCAAGGGAAGACCCTAGAGTATCTTCGGTTTACTGGATCTGGAAGTCGGCAGACTGGCAAGAACGGGAATCTTTCGATATGTATGGCATTGTCTACGAAGGACACCCAAATTTGAAGCGGATTATGATGCCAGAAGACTGGGTGGGCTGGCCTTTGCGGAAGGATTACGTCTCTCCTGACTTCTACGAACTACAGGATGCCTATTAATTTAGCCCGGTTGCCTGCCTGGGATTTGAATCCCAGGCTAATACCTCAAATACCATTTTGGACACCTTGTTTCTCGCGCTACGCGCGGACTCCACTATCTTCCCCTAGACCCAAGACCCCGTTCTTGAGCAATAATTCCTGAGTGTTCTCGGCATCTGCATCCTCAGGCGATCGCTCTCGTTACCGTGACAGAGTACTTTCAAATTAATCTGGCTATACTTTCGAGACAACTAGTCAGCAAGGCGCGATTGAGCGAGTTGTACTTGGTCAGTCCTTCTTTGCGCTTCTCAATTAACCCAGCCTCCTATAGCGTTCTCGAGTGGTGACCTCTTTCATATCGGGCTGGCAAAATCCATGGCTCCAAAATGGTAAGCAAAGGAGAGTTATAGCGGTTTTCATTTGAGTGAGATACATCTTGCGGTGCGCGAATGTGTTATTGTACTTATACTGGGGGCACTTGTTTTGTATAAATCCCTATTAGGGATTGAAATAACCAATGTCAGCAGAAGCTATACACTTATTCGCACCCCTACAGGTCCGTGATGTTGTTTACCGCAATCGGATCGCAGTTTCACCGATGTGCCAGTATTCCAGCGTTGATGGATATGCTAACGACTGGCATTTTATTCATCTAGGTAGCCGTGCTGTAGGTGGGGCGGGGTTAGTCATAACTGAAGCCGCTGCAGTAGAGGCGCGGGGACGTATTAGTCCGCAGGACTTGGGCATCTGGAGTGATGACCATGTGGCACAACTAGCGCGTATCACTCAGTTCATTCAGGAGCAGGGGTCTGTAGCTGGGATCCAGTTAGCCCATGCCGGACGCAAAGCTAGTACTTATCGTCCGTGGGAGGGGGTGGGGAATGTCTCTGAGCATCATGGAGGGTGGCAGCCGATTATTGCCCCCAGTCCTATTCCCTTCCGGGATGGAGATCTGGTGCCCCAAGCGCTGGATGCAGCAGGCATTCAGGGCGTGATTCAGGCTTTTGCTGATGCAGCACGCCGGTCTCTGGCGGCGAGTTTCCGCGTCATTGAGCTTCATGCTGCCCACGGTTACCTGCTACATCAGTTCCTCTCACCTTTGAGTAATGAGCGTACTGACCAGTACGGTGGCTCTTTCTTTAACCGGACGCGCCTGCTCCGAGAGGTTGTCCAGGCAGTCCGGCAGCAGTGGCCTGAGTGCTACCCACTCTTTTTACGCATTTCTGCTACGGACTGGCTAGAGGGAGGTTGGGATATTGAACAGTCAATTGAATTGGTGCGTCAACTCCAGCCATTGAGTGTAGATTTGGTGGATTGTTCTTCTGGGGCCATCATACCCGGAGTGTCAATCCCGACAGGTCCTGGATACCAGACACAATTTGCTGAACGCCTGAGGCGTGAAACAGGCATTTTGACAGGTGCTGTGGGGATGATTACTGCACCACAGCAGGCCGACCACATTATTCGTACAGGTCAGGCTGACATAGTGTTGCTGGCCCGCGAGCTATTGCGAGACCCCTATTGGCCACTGCGGGCTGCTGCGGAACTAGGACAGGCCGGAGATTGGCCACCGCAATATGTGAGGGCTAAGCCTTGAGTGACGTACTCCCAACGCTAACCGCAAAGCGGTTTCGACTGCCCCTAATGCTTTCAACGTGGCTTGCTGTGCGGCGGTTAATCCTTGAGCGCCCCTAATGTTCATCCCCTCGTACAGGCGATCGGATCTCAGCGTTTTGAGACACTCACCTGTTCTCACATCCCAAAGCTTAATCGTCTCATCGTGACTGCCGCTGGCAAGTGTCTGGCCATCAGGGCTGAAGCTGATGGCAAAGACTGCCTCTGTGTGACCCTGCAAGACTCTGAGGCATTGACCGTTTTGCACCTTCCATAAGCGAATCGAAGCATCGAAACTACCGCTTGCCAGAGTTTGACCATCGGGGCTGAAGTTGACCGACCAGGTACAACCCGTATGACCGTGCAACACCTTGAGACATTGCCCCTCACGGATATCCCATATTTGGACAGTAGCATCAAAATGTCCACTGGCTAAGGTTTGATCGTCAGGACTGAAACGAACGGAGCAGATGCCCCTGGAAGTGTGTACTACTTTGAAGCACTGACCGGATTGAACATTCCACAGCCGCAAGGTGTGGTCATCACTGCCACTCACCAAAGTCTGACCATTGGAACTGAAGCTGACAGAGTGGACCCAACCCGTATGACCGTGCAACACCTTGAGGCACTCACCCTCTTGCACATTCCATAACCGCACGGTGGTATCTTGACTGCCGCTCGCAAAAGTCTGACCATTAGGGTTAAAGCTGACTGACCAGACCCAACCCGTATGACCGTGCAATATTCTCAGACACCGACCCTCTTGCACATTCCACAACCCTACAGTTTGATCGGTGCTGCCACTCACCAAAAACTGACCATTGGGACTGAAGTTGACAAAATATATCCAACGGGTCTGACCGTGCAGCGTGTTGAGGCACTGACCGTTGTGCACATCCCATAGGCGAATGGCAGTATCCTCTCCGCCACTGACCAGTGTCTGACCATCCGGGCTGAAGCTAATGGAGTGGATGCCACACGAATTTCCCTGTAGGACTTTGAGGCACCAACCGTTTTGCGCGTCCCACAGGCGGATGGAGAAATCATTGCTGCCACTAGCCAGTGTCTGACCATCCGGGCTGAAGCTGACTGACCGGATGCGATCTCTATGACCGTGCAACACTTGAGGCATTGACCGTTGTGCACGTTCCACAGGTGAATGGCAGCATCATCACCACCACTGACGAGAGTTTGACCATCCGGGCTGAGGCTGACTGACCAAATCCAACCCGTATGACCGTGCAAAACCTTGAGGCATTGACCGTTGTGCACGTTCCACAGGCGAATGGCAGCATCATCACCGCCACTGACGAGAGTTTGACCATCGGGACTGAAGCTGATCGTCAAAGCTCGCTCAGTACTCTCGTGTAAAGTTTTAAGACACTGACCAGATGCAACATCCCATAAGCAAATGGTAGAGTCCTCGCTGCTACTGGCAATCTGCTGACCATCGGGACTAAAGCTGACAGAGCGTACGCCATTCGTCTGTCCCTGTAAGGTTTTAAGGCACTGACCAGACGCAGCGTCCCACAAGCAAATGAGCGGCAGTCACGATGAGACGATTAAGCTTTGGGATGTGAGAACAGGTGAGTGTCTCAAAACGCTGAGAGCTGATCGCCTGTACGAGGGGATGAACATTAGGGGCGCTCAAGGATTAACTGCCGCACAGCAAGCCACGTTGAAAGCATTAGGGGCAGTCGAAACCTAAAAAGACGGCTTACGGCTGCCGCTTCTGTGCAATCGTTCTCAGCAGTTGTGCATACGCCTGCTGCGATCGCTGCAATTCCTCGACCAGCAGCCGCTCGGTGATCGTCTCCAGAGAGATCATCTGCTCCAGGTTTTCTAGCGTTTGATAGGCAGCATCTACACCCAGCTTGAGGCTAGCTTGCGTTGGTTCGTACTGATCCTGCTCCTGTAAAATCAAGGGAGATACAGCCAGCACTGTGCCTGCACCCACGAGGGATTTGATGTAATGTTGGGCGTGGAATCTCTTGATGGGGATGATGTCCCACAACAACCGTTGTGGTTGTGCTCCCAGACGCGCTAACGCCTGCCAACGATTGCTGTGATACATAGTTTGATACCGCTGATACATCACCTTTGCCTGGGCAATCGCAACATTGCCTCGAAAGGGCTCTGGTAATCCTCGTTCCTCTCCTGCTATTTTCAGGTGCGTGTTAATCAGGGCATTGATCGCGTCATCGAGACGACTAACTGAAACACTCGCTACGTTGCTGACTGACTTTCCTTGTACCGATAAGGCTTCTAGTCCCTTCAAGTACGCCTCTGCAACCTGTTCATAGACAGCTTGGGAAAAGAGCATCGTCACATTAATGTTGATACCCTCGTGGATCAGTTGCTCAATCACGGACACAGTAGCAGAAGTGCCTGGGATCTTGAGCATTAAATTGGACCAACCCACTATTTGCCAAAGCCGACGAGCTTCAGTCAATGTTGCCTGAGGATCGAGCACAACCTGGGGCGACAGCTCTAAGTTGACAAAGCCATCACAAGCATGGGTTTGGTTATGAACAGCTTTCATCAGATCAGCCGCTAGCTGCATATCCTGAACCGTGAGATAGGCGTAGAGCCATTGAGCATTGATATCGGGTTGACGTTCAATTGCTTGAAAGTCGCGATCGTAGATTCTTTCTCGAATTGCCCACTCTAAACTCATGAAGTTTGAGATCACACCGCGCAAGCCGTTGTCAATCGCTCTCTGCAACTGACCCGTGAGAATCCAATTCCGCTCAAGACCATCGAGCCAGACGGATTGCCCGTGCTGGCGGAGGGTTTGTAGAAGGTTCATCTTATTGGCTGATTCGCTGCATCAATGTTTCATTTGCCGGAAAACAGCTTGCCTGAAGCGACACGATGACACTTCAGACTTGAAGCTGCCCCTCACCCAACGGTGAGCGGGTTCGCACCAATCTGCTGCAAGATGCCGAGTTGGTCGGAGCTACCCCAGCGCTCGACAATCTGACGGTTCTGGAAGCGCGCGATCTGCACGCCACGGGCTTTAATCTGCCGACCCGTCGCCGGGACACCGAAGAACTCACCCTGATGAGTGCCTGTAATAGTGTAGGCGATTGCCACATTGTCGTCGTCGGCAACCATTTGCTCCACAGCGATGTTTAGGTCTGGGAATGCAGCGCGGAATGTCGAGAAGAAGTGTATGAAGCCTTCCGGACCTGGACCCTGATCGGGTGCTGGATCGCGATCGACGACGGTAGGTGCCATCACTTCATGCAAGGCATTAAGATTCCCACTGTTGACTGCCTCTCCGAGGCGCTTTGTTGCAGCGATGTTATCTTGCTGACTCATTGCTGTTTCCTATGGTTGTTGTGGTTGTTGATCAAGTAGGTGACCAAAAGGCTGACCTTTTTGCAAGCATAAGTTGAACAAAACAGGAGTTCCACTCATTTAAACAAGGGGCTTAAGCCCTTTGCCTGCTCAAGTTACTTAAGACTTACACACTTGAAGCCGAAAACTTCGCTCCCCCGGTCCCTGTTTTCAGGGGAACTGGGGGGATCTCTTCTGCGTAAGGTTTGTAGAAATGTCTCATGGCTGGATTGTATAGAGCGTGCAGATGCGTACTATCTAAAGTCTGTTACGCACTCTTGGTATGCACCAGTCAAGATTAGAAGTTAAGTTCCAATTTAAGCGTGTTGTTATAACAGCTCAACCCACTCTAGCATTAGATTATTTTTTGGATTAGCACTCCAACAGATCGCTAACACTACCCAATGACGGTATGATCGCTGCCTTAACGACCTTGCGAGCCTTCATATCTTGAAACACCTGTTCTAAATGCTTTAAAGGTTGGCGTTCACTAATTAACAGCTCAAACGGAATCGCTCGACTCGCTAGCAGTGACAGCGCGGCGCGGACATACTTCGGGGTGTTGTGAAACACGCCTTTAATGGTGAGTTCGCTGTAGTGCAATTGTTCTGTATTCACAGCAATGGTGGTATTCCTGGGACAGCCGCCAAATAAATTCACAGTTGCACCAGGGCGAGTACAAGCGATCGCTGTTTCCCAAACAGCTGGTACACCAGTAGCTTCGATCACGACATCTGCACCCCAGCCTGTCTGTTCTCTCACCACATCTGGTATATCTGTCAACTGATGGTAGTTAAAAGTCTTAGCCGCACCTAACTGTTTACCAATTTCCAACCGCTGGTCATTGCCGCCGAATAGCAACACCTCAACTAACCCAGCTTCAGCCAGCTTGGCTACAAACATCAGCCCAATTGCCCCATCTCCCAGTACCACTACGCGATCTCCCCGCTGCACATTCGAGCGCGCTACCCCATGCAACACACAAGCCAAGGGCTCGGTCATCGCTGCCAATTCATCTGGCAATTCATCTGGGAGCAGCAACATATTGTGTTGCACGATTGGGGCCGGAATTTTAAGGTACTCGGCAAACGTCCCATTGTTAAATGTTAAGTTCGAGCAGAGGGAATATTCTTGGCGTTGACAAAAGAAACATGTCATGCAGGGGGCGGAGTTATTAGCTACTACGCGATCGCCTACTTGCCAACTTGTCACATTTTTCCCCACTGCCACAATTTGTCCGGCAGCCTCGTGCCCAAACAAGGTAGGAATCTGTAGCATTTTTGCATGGCCACCGCGATGCCACACTTTGAGGTCAGTACCACAGGTAGCTGCCGCCGTGACTTGAATCACGACTTCAGCAGCATCTGGGGTAGGGTCAATCACCTGTTCGAGGCGTAAGTCTTCTTGACCGTACAGTAATGCTGCTAGCAAGGTTATTTGACCAAATCTTAACCAGTAAATTTTACAACAAGCTGAGATGCCGATAGTCACAAAGTGAAGGAAGAGAGCAGAGTCAGCTGATGCTCTCTTCCGTGAGGCACCAGCAAAATCTAGGAATTCACAGTTTGGACGGCACGCGAACTTAATGTTATGGAATCTAAGCGGAGTGGCTGACTAGCAGGTAAGAGGGGCATAGCTTGGCGACAGGAGGTGCAAAACCAATATAAACCATCTTGCCTCGCGTGACGCAGCAAGGAATTACCACAACAGGGACAAGAATTGCGTTGCATATTCATCTTTCTCCGTGCTTCATTAAGAGTTGTTAATTAAAACGAACTTTTATAAAGGCCCAATTCATCACCTGGTATAGAGAGCCTAGATTTTTACTGTAAGGCATGGTAAATCTGGTCCCCTCTATCCTGGGGATCATTTACTAGCAAAGCTCCTAGCGACTGAAGGCTTTAGAAAAACTCACGATTTACCCAGGCAAATCATGGCTAAGATTTGAAATTCTTCGAGCAAAACTTAAATCCATTGTTTTTGATATCGCTCCGACGTGGCTCAAGGGTTTGCCGGAGGTAGCTCCGGCAACTTCCTTGAGCAAGCTCAACCTCCGCTATCCAGCAGGGGTTGAGTCCGTCGGCGACAGCTGCCGCACACTTCTAAACATAAGTGAAGTGTTGCCTTCATTTGTCCTCGTCTATTTCAAGCACCTTATCCAATAGTTTCTTGATTTCTTCTAAAGAATTAGCCTCTATTGCCCGCTCAAACTCTTCAGCAATTTCTAGAGCATGAGATTGATACAGTTTTTGGGAAAAAGTTCTAGGACTTACGCATTTAACGTATTCAAGTTCCATCTGACCATTAGCTCTAACATTTGTATTGTAGCTATCTGCCACATCTTGTAGCTGGGCGCTTGCGGGATTATCGTCCTGAGTGCTTCTTACTTGCTGATGATTCATTTAGATTTTTGACAAATTCAACATCACCTCATCCTAGAAATTCAAGAAGGAATAGACATCTGAAAAACGTCTTGAATCCTACCTCAACGAAATATATACGTTCTCTCTGACTTTTGGCTGAGGCAGCGTTCCGTGAGTCAGTAGTTGCTTCCACCACGTCTGCAACCTTTGATGGAAAGCACCTACCTTGTGTTTGAGCTTGCGAGAGCGCAGCCGCCGGAGCCGCCGGCGGAACGTTGAGCTGCAGTAAGAAATGGACATCAGCAGGGTGCAAGTTGAAGTTGCCTGCCGTGCCGACCTCAGCATGCCATCCGATGTAGACGCGCGGTGATCGCAACTAGCCAGGGTAACTAGCACCAAGATGCGCAGTATTGTTGTAAATTTTTGCAAAATCTGATTGAAGTAGACCTAAGGAAGGCCAACCTGAGCAGAGTAGACCTAAGTGGGACTGACCTGAGTGGAGTAATTCTTAAAGGCGACCAAGCTGAGCAACGCCAATTCAGTCCCAGATTCATGAGGAGCGTGAACAGCTTCATCAAACTATGGCTCTGCCATAGTTGCTCACGGCTAAAACTGTGGCTCGCGTGGAGTGGTAAATTTAAGGTTAAGAGGAAGCAATTACCTAACAACCTATAGTAGACATAGTGATAGTCAGAGCTACTACACTCAGGCTGATGCAGATCTCAAGTAAAAGTTCGACGTTTGTTACATAACTTGATGAAATGGAGGAGTTTATGAACCGAGTAATTCCCTGGCTACAAAGCATGCGACTGCGCCAGATCATAACTGTTTTTCTAGTAGGGTTGACATTTTTCGTTAGCACTGCTTTTGACATGCATGGTAATTTGCTGCAAGCGCAAGCTGAAACATCAAATCAGAGGCCAACGAATCAGGCTAGCATAAAGGCTGAGAGAATCAAAGAAAATGCTGAAAAGTCAGCTAAACTTTTAGCTGATGAGGGTAAGCAGGTAAAAAACAGGGCCGCGGAAAGCACTCAAGATATCGGGAAGAATCCAATTGATACTATCCGAGAAAAGCTCAATCTTGACGAACCAATTGATCCGGGTACGAAAGAGGCTGCTGAGGAACTCAAAGATGCGGTAACTGGAAATCGCGATTAACACTTCAATTGCAGATTATTTGTAGAATGCCTAGAAAACTTTGCTAGGCAAATCCATCCTTAACTCCCCCTTATTATGGAAGGAATTAAAGATGGATTATTTCTATCTAGCGGGTTCTAAACTTAGCCATACTTACCCGCATTGGTGGTTTAAAGGGAATTCCCACTTCATTTTAAAAAGCACTCCCTACTCCCTCTGCTTTAATACTCAGGCACCGATGGGTCAATTTCCCGACTCCAAGCCTGGATGCCTCCCTTCACATTGGTTCCCTCAATCCCAGATGCCTTCAGCAGTGAGAGCGCCTTCGCCGAACGTCCGCCCATTTTGCAGTGAGCAATCAAGCGGTGACCGTTGAGCAATTCCTTGACTTGAGAAATTCCTTCCCCACCTTCAATATCTGGCAACGGTACCAAGACTGAGCCTGGAATTCTGGCGATTTCATACTCATTCGGATTACGGACATCAAGCAGCACAAAATCATCTGCACCGCTATCAAGCAATTCCTTTAACTCGTGAACTGTCATCTCTAGCATTTCCATCTGGCGTTTCTCCTCCTCCGCCTTTGCTTGGGGAATCCCGCAAAATTCTTCGTAGTCAATCAACTTTTCGATCACTGGACGCAGTGGATTAGGCCGCAGCTTTAGTTCGCGGAACTTCATCTCCAAAGCGTTGTACAGCAGCAGCCGACCACTAAGTGTAGTCCCTTGACCCAAGATGATTTTAATGGCTTCAGTCGCCTGGATCGTACCAATAATGCCGCACAGCACACCCAGAACACCACCTTCAGCACAAGAGGGAACCATGCCCGGTGGTGGTGGTTCAGGATAGAGATCGCGGTAGTTGGGACCACCTTCGTAGTTAAACACTGTTGCCTGCCCTTCGAAGCGGAAGATTGAGCCGTAGACGTTGGGCTTATTCAACAGCACACAGGCATCGTTTACCAGATAACGGGTGGGGAAGTTATCTGTGCCATCTACCACAATATCGTAGGGCTCGATCAGGTCTAGGGCGTTCTCCGAACTCAGTCGAGTTTCATAAAGATCCACCTGACAGTTGGGATTAATCTCTAAAACGCGGTTTTTGGCAGATTCGATCTTGGGCTTGCCTACCCAAGAAGTGCCGTGGATGACTTGACGATGCAGATTGGAATTATCCACAACATCAAAGTCCACAATACCAATACGTCCAACTCCAGCTGCTGCTAAATACAATAGCAAGGCAGCACCTAATCCACCTGTGCCAATACAGAGTATACTAGCAGCTTTCAGGCGTTTCTGCCCTTCTAGCCCGACCTCTGGCAAAATGATGTGGCGGGAGTAGCGTTCGTATTCTTCTTTAGTTAGCTGGATCTCATCCAGATTGGGATTTAGCATGGCAGTCTCGGGAAAGAGCTACTTTATTAAAGACGTGATGGGGGTCAAGCACCCACTTGCGCTAACGCCGCAAGTCCTCGTACATGATTAAACGGTGAGAATTTCCTCTGGCTGGAAGCGATTGTCATTGTTAAGGCTCCAGCACAGCAGGTCACCAGCTTTACCTTGTTGAACGGAAACTATGATATACGAGTATTGGTGCCAAGCGCACAATCGATCGAATTCAGAGGGAATTGCACAATTATCGGGGTGAGAGTGGTAGATTCCAATTATATCGAGGTGGCGAACCCGTGCGGTACGTTGCACTTGTAAGAGAGTTGCGGCGGCGATCGCGTATCGACGCTTTTTAGTCGTCACCAGTTCGCTATCTAAAAAAGAATCAGATTCGGCACTCCATGCGTTCTCTGTTGCCCAAACTTCTACCAGGGTTTTGCCATCCTCACCCGATCCCAGCATAATACCGCAGCACTCATTCGGATAAGTGCTTTCGGCATGGGCACGGATGGTTTGAAGATGGGACTGCTGGAGCGTGAGAACCACTGAATGCTACTGTGGCGTTTTCTGCAAATCCGGTCGTTCTTCTGGAATGATCGCCTCCTCCACTGGGCAGACTTGGATACAGATACCGCAGTCTATGCAGGTAGAAAAGTCAATCCAGTACCAGTCATTACCCTTCACATTTTTGGCTGGTCCCTGATGAATACAGGCCACTGGGCAGGCATCGACGCAATCGGCAACACCTTCACAGACATCAGTCACAATCGTATGCGCCATAGTGGTCCTCTCTTGTGATTTGTTTAACCAGCTTGTTAAGATTTCTTAACAAAAAATAACATATCTAGTCGAATTGATCTCAACAATTTATTTCACTTGTGTAAATATAACATTTTTGTCACCCATTTTACGACGAGGCTTATATCAGGTTAATAGCTAATAGCTTCGCTAAGTTATCCTGTGTTCAGGGATACAAGAAAAGCTACTAAAACTGTTTTGTAGACTCGCATTTTCCGATTCATTGCTCAATTATCGGTGATAACATTATCACTTTTTCCAGCTTGTGTTAGTACAATTTTAGGAATTTGTGCAACTCTTATTCTGGTAAAAGTGAGGGGATCATCGTCTCGATTACTGGTTCAATTATCGGTGAACCTATCGTTTTGACCCAGGCAATTTGGTGGATGTGGCGACGACAAGCGTACTCGCGGATCTCTGCGGGTTCACGACCTCCTAAATCCATTTCAACCCGCACTAGATGAATGGAATTTCTCAGTTTTTCGGCATAGGAAAAGGCGGCAGCGTAAGCTTCGGGCGTTTGGGGGACAATCAACCAGTTGCTAGCTGGTGTGGCTTGTGGCAGCTGATTGGTAGATAGTAGGACTTGGTGCAACTCTTCAATGTTAAGCATGAACCCAATTCCTGGGATTGTTGCCCCTTGTGGATGATAGAGTCCCAGCAACTGGTCATATCGACCTCCCCGCCCTAAAATCTGCGGCTGCGTTTCGGTGTTACTTACGACTTCAAACACAATGCCAGTGTAGTAGTCGATAGTTTGAAGCAGGCTGAGGTCTAGGACCAAAGGAAAACTGGTGGCGGATTGACTAGATTGGACTGGGAAGCACTCATTCAGTAACGAAATTAGGGATTTGAGATGATTGAGTGCCTCTTGCTGGGGGAGGTCTAGCTCTAAACTGCTAATTTTTTGCAACACAACATCTGGGCGTCCGCGCAGATCGAGCATGATTCGAGCCCGTTCTCGTAGTTTAGGACTTAAGGGTAGAGTTTCGAGGGTAACGCGGTCGAGATGGGCGATCGCCCATCTCACCTTGCCTTGCAGCGTCTCTGGAAAGGTTGAGAGGAGCGATCGGGCGATTCCTGCCTCGCCTAAAATTAAACACCACTGGCTCAAACCCAAATGGTTCAAGCAATCTGCTAGCATCAGTAAGACTTCAGCATCAGCCAAACAGCCACCGCCGCCCAGCAACTCCACACCTGCTTGATAAAACTCCTGCTGCCGATTGTGATTGCTCCCCTTTGTCTGACGGAACACATTGGCATTGTAGTAGAGGCGTTGTGGATAGGTGATCCCAGCCATGCGAGTTACAGCCGTCCGGGCGATCGAGGCTGTTAGCTCCGGACGCAGCCCTAGTTCCTCATCCTCCGCATCCTTTAATTGAATCACCGCTGAGCGCTGAATTGCTCCACCAGCCATCAGTGTATCTAATCGCTCCAAAGTCGAAGTGATAATTTGGTGATAACCCCACCGATGAAACACCTGCTGCAATCGCTCTTCGACCCAAGATTTTTGAGCCACCTCTAGGGGCAATAAATCTCTTGCCCCAGATGGCGGTTGATATACCATTACTTGTTCTTCCGACCAAATAGACCACCAAACACACCGCCGCCACCCGATGACTTATCAGATGGCTTCAGCTGCCTTTTCCCCGCCAACGCTGTTTCATCTTTGGGGTTCAATTACAGAGCCCGTTCAAAGTGAACCTTTGCCATTGTGGCCTGATTTTACCTCAAATAAACCATTCCCATCAAACTATGGCAGTGACTATTGTTAGGCTCTAGCTTCAGCGCCTCCTGTAACTCTGCTCTAGCTTCGGCAACGTTATTCTCCGCTATGAACTTTTGGGCGCGACGGAAATACTGAGCTACACGAGATTCTGGCTTGTGTTGTGTGGGTGAGGATGTACTTGTTGTGCTAGCTGAATTATCTTTGGCGTCTTGACTTGAGGACTGCGACTGAGTGCCTGCATCCGCTTTCCGCATCAAGTAGACCAGATTCAGCTCACTGATTTGGGCAATCAGTTGCAGGACATGCTCAAGAGAGTCATACTGCTTTTCTGCGAGGTTGTGAAGTGACGCTTTATAGACTTGATCAATGTCGCTAGTCTGAAATAGCTGCTGGGACAGTTGACTTTGAAGTTTAACCGCCGACGATTCCTCTACTAGACGCTTGCCCATTTGTGATAGCAGTAAGACATATTCGACGGTACTGCCATGCTGAGAGGATGTTTGAAAAGTTTTGAGGTGTCAAATTTTATGCTAGTCGTCTCACCATAATACGGATGATGGCAAGGTAAACAAAGGTCTCTGATGTTTGCGGCAATAACTCATAGTCTCTGACCAATCG